>UMHU01004864.1_pt1 | contig 51657 bp, 36 predicted proteins | sample 1965591 | NCBI WGS metagenome assembly UMHU01 (sample SAMEA4836101, study PRJEB28245) | human gut metagenome | biome: gut microbiome; material: fecal sample | place: Denmark | collected 2008
TTGACGTACTGAAACTTTTTGCAATTTTCCTCGTCCTGTGGGGGCATTGCATTCAAGATTTTTTATCCAGCCAATATTCGGACGAACCTGTTTACCGATACATATACTCGTTTCACATGCCTCTTTTTATGATGATCTCGGGATATTTCTCGGCATCATCTATGCGATTGCATTTTACAGAATTGATAACAAAAAAGAGCCGACAGCTTCTCCTTCCGAGTGTATCATGGGCCATAATTTTTACGATCATTACCATTGTAACAACAAACCGACCTTTTGTAAACACATTAACCTCCTCCATAATATACGGATTTTGGTTTCTAAAAAGTTGTTTTATTTGCTACATCATTGCATACTGCGGTTACAATTGCAAACTAAGAAAACCTATATGGATTGTAATAACTTTATTTATCAGCCAACTAATAATCCCCAACTATCAAGTATCTTTGATGTTTCCGGCTTTTTTAATCGGACTGGAATTAAAAAATTCCGCAAAATTTACACGAATGCTCCATCATTTTTACGTAATACCCGTCTTACTTTTTATCGTTCTACTTTGTTTTTGGGACGAAACTTTTTGGCAAAAACCCAATTTACGGGAAGCATTGACAAATAGGGACATATATCCTATTGCCGAGTTCTCTTATAAACGCCTCTATCGTATCGTCATAGGTATTGCCGGCAGCCTGACTTTTATTGTTTTATTTCAAAAAACATTCGGCCAAAATATAAAATCCAAATTACTCCAAATATGCAGTTCATGGGGACAATATACATTAGGAATCTACATACTTCAATCTTTCATACTGGAAACATTTCTTGCCCGATACTTAAACTTTGACAACTTGAATTTTTTTCTTTTCAATTTTATAGTCTCACCACTCATATCAATCATCGTTTTAATCGTCTGTGTATACATCATCAAACTGATTTACAAATCACGAATAGGTGCATTCCTGTTATTCGGGAAATCTCTCAAACAATAAAAAACGTCCGTAAAGTTTTTATCTTCCTGACGTAAAATATCAGAAACTGACAATCATCAATTCCCGAAAATAGTAGTTATATCGTTGATGCCGAAAGAAGCGATAAAGGCTGTACATCCAGACTTCGGCATAACGGATATATACTTCTAAGAAGCCACTTAAATCTTTCTTGCAACAGACCTTCCGAGTCTCATATCGGAAGGTCTGTTTCTTTGTTCCAAAAGTTCACTTTTGAGTGCCCACTTTTTATTTTCGTTATCTTTGCCGTCAACCATAAAAGACAGTTGCGCTGGCAAACAAATGCAATATCCATTCTACATACGCTGTAAACAGATATAGAAAAATAACATCACACATTTAATCCTTATGAAAAGATTTGCATATCTCGTACTTCTTGCAATAACCGTCATCGGCTGTTCAGAAGAAGAGGTAAAAATTGACATCTCGAATTGTACCTATTCACGCACCCTTCCCGTATTGTTTATCAACACCGAAGGAAACAAGCCCATTGTGTCGAAAGAAGAATACCTCAATGCTACCTATTATCTCGAAACATTCGATCTCGACAACTACGAACCGATAGGCAGCGAAACAGAACAATTGCCATTGGAGATTCGCGGACGCGGAAACTTCTCTTGGAAAAAAGATAAAAAACCATATCGTTTGAAATTGGGAAGCAAAGCCGCCCCATTGGGAATGGACAAAAGCAAACATTTTGTACTTCTCGCCCACGTAGGTGCATATAGCCAATACCTGACCGAAACCGCAGCCTTCAAACTGGGTGAAGAAATAGGTTTGGCCTGGACTCCCAAAGCAGAACCCGTAGAAGTGGTTGTAAACAACGAATATAAAGGGCTCTATTTCCTCGTCGAAAATATACGTGTCGACGACAAACGTGTAGACATCACAGAGCAAGATGACAACTGTACAAATACCGACGAAATCACCGGAGGTTGGCTGCTCGAAATCGACAACTACAACGACCCCGATCAAATAAAATTTGTCAATGGCAGCGGTTATACCATGCACATCACTCACAAAAGTCCCGAAATTCTCTCGGAAGAACAAGAGTCTTATCTGCGCCAGCAGATGAAAGCGATAGACGATGCCGTATATGAAGACGATAAAAACTCCACCACATGGGAAAAATATATCGACATCGATGCCCTCACCCGATACTATATCATACAAGAAATTTTTTGCAACGGCGATGCTTTTGCGGGAAGTTCTTATTTCCATAAAGACAGAGGAAATGACACCAAATGGATATTTGGTCCCCTCTGGGACTTCGGAAATTCATTCGAGGGCGGTGCCCGCAACTTCTTCTATGAAAAAGGGAAAAGACCTCGCTGTTGGATTACAGAAATCGCCAAATATCCACGTTTCCAAGAACATATACGCAAAGTATGGAACGAGTTCTATCCTACCAAGTACGAACCGATATACGCCTTTATCGATGAAATGGCTCAACGTTGTGCCGAAGCCGACAAATGCGACGCCAAACGCTGGCCGCAATACAACAAAGGTAACTCGGAAGACAAAAAAAGATGGCTCACAGAAGTTTTACAAAACCGCATAAATTTCTTGAATAGCGAATGGTCTAACTAAAAAGCCATAAACAACAAATTCCAAAAACATAAAACCAAAGACTCCATACATATGAGAAAGTATATTCTTGTTTTACTGATACTTTTATTGGCTGCACCGATAGCCGTTCAAGCAGAGAACCATTCAGAAAAAAACGACAAATACCGAGGTTTTGTAGAATTGGGAACCTCCTTCAACATAGGATTTTACAACCCCAGAGGGACAGGCGCGATAAGCACCACACACGGATACCAAATCAATACCCACCTCTTCGTAGGAGCAGGGTTGGGTTGCGAATATCATGAAATGGGCAAAAGATGGTTTTTACCGCTCTTTGTCGATTTCCGATACAATATTTCAGATCGGAAATTTACCCCATTCTTCGGGCTAAAAGCCGGCTATGCATTAGGCAAAAAAAGCTCCGATAAGTTAAACCCCGGATATTACGTCAATCTGACCGCATTTGGTGCCCGGCTGAAAATCGCCCCAAATATGGCTATGAATATGAGTATCGGGTATAATTATCAGCAATGCGTTCATGAAGAAAAATATTACCACTATCGAAACGGAAGTTTTCACTTCTACGAATCTTACACAAGAAGGCTCCACCACCACGGTCCTTCCCTACGCATAGGAGTAGAATTTTAATCATAATCGAAACACAAACGCCCGACAGTGAAAGTCGGGCGTTTGTGTTTCGATTATTGGCTATCTTGCAATCCACGTTTAGTTACGACGATAGTAAGTCATATCATTGATGTCGAAAGAAGCGATAAAGGCTGCGTTTTTACGCACTTCGGCTTCGGCATAACGGACATATACCTCGGCCGACGTACGGAACGAATCATTACGCTCGGTGTCGAGAATCAACAGGTGGCTCATGATGATATGTCCGGCCATCTCTACCATACGCCGGGCTTGGAAGTCGATATAATCGTTGTCTTTTGTAGCAGTTACCTGCTCTACCGTTTCGGCATAAATCGACGTAAGTTCTTTGAGGCGGGTACGCAACGTCTGCAAGTCTCCCGACACCTCCTGCTCCTCATAATAGTGCATCATATTGAGGTATGTTCCCGTAGTAACGTGGCGTATGGCGGCAACTACCTGCAACTGCGTCGTACCTTCGTAAATCGATGTGATACGGGCATCGCGGTAGATACGTTCGCAGGCATAATCTTTCATAAACCCTGATCCACCGTGTATCTGCACGCAATCATAAGCATTCTGGTTACAGAACTCACTACCCATACCCTTTGACATCGGAGTAAAGGCATCGGCCTGCTTTTGGTAACGCTTCATCTCATCACGCTCCTCCTTTTCGAGTTTACGCTCTTTCGAGATGTCTTCGAGCGTCTTGTACATATCGACAAAACGGGTCGTCTCATAAAGCAACGAACGCGATGCATCGAGCTTGGCCTTCATCAACGAAAGCATCTCCGACACGGCAGGGAATTCTATAATGGCTTTGCCGAACTGACGGCGTTCCCGGGCATAAGATAGGGCCTCGCGATAGGCGGCCTCGGATACACCCACCGATTGCGCGGCAATACCCAGACGCGCACCATTCATCAACGCCATGACATATTTGATAAGCCCCATCTTGCGATCGCCGCAAAGTTCGGCTTTGGCATTGCGGAACACCAATTCGCAAGTCGGAGAACCTTTGATACCCATTTTATTTTCGATACGACGCACGGTAACGCCTCCGTCGTTTTTGTCATAAATAAACATCGAGAGGCCGCGACCGTCTTTCGTTCCCTCTTCGGAACGGGCAAGAACCAACGATATATGTCCGTCGCCATTGGTGATAAAACGTTTCACGCCGTTGAGATACCAACAACCGTCGGCCTCGCTGTACGTTGCTTTGAGCATGACCGATTGAAGGTCCGAGCCCGCATCGGGTTCGGTCAAATCCATCGCCATCGTCTCACCGGCGCATACACGGGGAAGGAAACGCTGTTTCTGGTCTTCACTGGCAAACTCGTAAATCGTTTCGGCACAATCCTGCAACCCCCAAATATTCACAAAGCCTGCATCGGCACGGCTCACCATATCGGCCGCCATGATATAGGGCACAAGCGAAAAATTGAGTCCGCCATAACGACGAGGAAGCGAGATACCCATAAGACCGGCTTTTACCAGAGCATCGAGGTTACGGGCCGTACCCGAAGCATATTCGACATGGCCGTCGACTACGCGCGGGCCTTCGTGATCGACGCTCTCGGCATTGGGTGCCACGATTTCGCCGCAAATTTCACCGGCAATTTCAAGCACTTTTTCATAACTATCCATAGCATCCTCGAAGTCGACAGGTGCATAGTCATATTTCCGGGCATCGGCATATTCACGTTCTTTCAAAGCCACAATCCGCTGCATGAGCGGGTGTGTCAAGTGATGTTTCAAATCACTGTTATCGGTAAAAAAATTGGCCATAATCCTCGGTTATTTGCTGTTTTTCTTATAATACTTTATCATTTTGGGCAACACGTCTTCGACTGTACCGGTAATCACATAATCGGCTATCGTATTGATAGGCGCACCGGGATCGCTGTTGACTGAAATAATTATCGAACTGTCTTGCATACCGGCAATGTGCTGTATCTGCCCGGAGATACCACAAGCGATATATAGTTTGGGGTGAACGGTAACACCCGTCTGGCCGATCTGACGGTCGTGATCGGTAAACCCGGCATCGACAGCAGCCCGCGAAGCACCTACCTCAGCTCCGATAGCATCTGCCAAGTCGAAAAGAAGTTTGAAATTTTCTTTCGAACCTACCCCATAACCTCCGGCAACGATGATAGGAGAAGACTTGATATTGATCTTCGATTTCTCCATCTGGCGGTCGATGACCGATACGACGAAATCGGTATCGGAGACATATTTCGAGACATCGAGTTTCACGATCTCTCCTTTGTGATCGGGCGACAATATTGCTTTTTTCATCACACCTTCGCGCACAGTAGCCATTTGAGGTCGGCACTCGGGATTGACGATGGTCGCCACAATGTTTCCACCGAAAGCAGGACGTATCTGATAAAGCAGGTTTTCATAGGTTTTCCCCTCTTTCTTATCTTCATAGGTACCGATTTCGAGCGATGTACAATCGGCCGTAAGCCCACTATGCAAAGCCGAAGAGACGCGCGGACCGAGATCCCGACCTATACACGTGGCCCCCATGAGACAAACCTGAGGTTTCTGCTCACGGAAGAGGTTGATCAATACCGAGGCATGCGGCTGCGAGGTATAAGGGTAGAGGCGCGCATCATCGGCCAAATAAAGGGTATCGACCCCATAGGGAAATACTTGTGCTGCGACATCGTCGAGCTTATGACCGATAACGAGAGCTTCGAGTTTACAATGGAGTTGATTGGCCAAAGAACGTCCTTTTGTGAGCAGTTCAAGGCTGACGTCGGCAATAACTCCGTCTTCTATTTCGCAATATACAAATAAATTATTCATATCGTTTCTGAATTTTGCGGGGCGATCCTGCAAAAGAACCGCCGCGACAAGTTATTATCCGATAGTATGGTTCACAATCAATTCTTTCATCAAATCTTCGATGTCGGAATCCGAGGCGGTAAGGGTCTTGCTCTCTTTGGCCTGAAAAACGATATTCTCGATTTGTTTTACTTTCGTCGGCGAACCCGCCAATCCTACTTGCGAAAGGTCGGCATCGACATCGGCCACGCCCCATTCGGTAAGATTGAGATAAGGCCGTTCCTCGCACAATGCGCAAAAATAAGAGCTATCGTCGGCCTGACGTTCACTCTGTGTCTTGGCATATTTGTACTTTTGAGTAGCTTTGGCATTACGGGGACGACAATCGTCGGCGCTCCCATTCACGGTTATGACGACAGGATAAGATGCTTCGACTGTCTCCACACCGCGTTCGAGTCGGCGTTTCACCACAACCTTACCCTTTTCGGCGCTGACAATTTCCTCGGCATAGGTAATTTGAGGAATACCCAATTTCTCCGCCACTTGCGGACCGACTTGTGCGGTATCACCGTCGATGGCCTGACGACCGCCGATAACAAGGTCGAAATCGCCCATTTTACGTACGGCGCAAGCCAATGCATACGACGTGGCCAACGTATCGGCTCCGGCAAAGGCGCGGTCGGTCAGCAGCACACCGCCATCGGCACCACGATACAATCCTTCCCGAATAATATCGGCTGCCCGGGGAGGCCCCATTGTCAGTAATTTCACAACTGTTCCGGGATATTTCTCTTTGAGCTGAAGGGCTTGTTCCAGCGCATTCAGGTCTTCGGGATTAAAGATAGCGGGGAGAGCGGCACGATTGACTGTACCGTCGGCTTTCATGGCATCTTTTCCCACATTACGGGTATCAGGTACCTGCTTGGCAAGTACCACAATTTTTAGACTCATAGGTTATTGTTTTATTATTCCTTACGGTATCAAACCGAATGATTCATTTTACAAATATATGATTTCGGACTCAAAACAGCAACATAAAGCATAAAAAACAAACATACACCTCCTATTAAAAACATTTCTACCGACTTCCCAATATAACTTGAAATACAAATGATATATTCCTTTTTCTTTTTTCCCAATATTTCCACAAACAAGAAGACGGCAAAAGAGTTTTCACAGTTCTTTTGCCGTCTTCTCACGACCCAATAAGGGTTACTATTTCAGAATCTCCAATAGAGAGGGAAGCAAAGCAGGAAGCGTATGTTCACATTGCGCCGTATAAAATTTACCATCTATCTCGTACGGTTCATCGGTCGCCACGCCATGCTGTATAGCCGGTTTTGCCAACGGATGTACCGCCAGCCTTTTTCCTTTCGTAATACCTGCAATTTCAAACATCAATGCCGCAGCGCAATGTCCTATCATCAATTTATCGGCCTGCGCAAACTCCCTGATTACATCGAGCAACACGACATTATATTCCTCCGAAGCATGCTCGGCAAATACCGGTACGGCATCACCACAAGAAAAGACAAGAGCATCGAAATCGTCGGAATGCCCTTTGAGATGAGCTATCGTATCATCGGTTTTTATGGCAATCCCCGAATTCGTTCGTATATCTACTGTATCAGATACAGCATATACTTTGTATTCGATTTTGTTTTCATAAAAAGCTTCCAAATACTGGAACAAACCAAATCCGTTTACCGGATTCACCGCCAAAACAGCAACTCTTTTCGACATAAGACTTAAATTTTAAATGAGACAATCATTATTTTATATACTTGTGTGTTTCACGCTGCGAAAATCGAAAAAGAGAGCGAAATTTACAAGAAGGAACATTTTACATATTAACTTACTACGATGTAACTAATATTGAAAAAGAGCGCAATACAAACCGTTAAAAATATTCAATTTTTCCGCAAGCCCCTCCTATGAAATTCTGTATAAAGGAATAAGCCGGCAGGAGCATTCCTGCCGGCTTATTCCTTTATACTATACCGATTTTACAAAATTCCTTGCGCCAGCATGGCTTTGGCTACTTTCATAAATCCCGCGATATTGGCGCCTTTCATATAATTGATGTAACCATCAGGCTCAGTACCATATTTTACGCATTGCGTATGGATATCGCGCATAATGCCGTGCAAACGCTGGTCGACCTCCTCGGCACTCCAACTGATATGCATGGCGTTCTGCGTCATTTCCAATCCCGACGTAGCCACACCTCCTGCATTGACAGCCTTTCCCGGACCGTACATGATATGGTTCTTGATGAAAAGGTCAATCGCTTCGGGACGACAACCCATATTGGAAATTTCACCGACACACAATACGCCATTATCGATCAAGCGACGGGCATCGTCCTCATCGAGTTCGTTTTGCGTGGCACATGGCAGTGCTATATCTACCTTCTGTTCCCACGGACGACGATCGGGGAAGAACTGCACTCCATATTTCTCGGCATAAGGTTCTACAATATCATTACCCGATGCCCGCAATTCGAGCATATAATCTATTTTTTCTCCACAGATACCGTCGGGGTCATATACATAACCGTCGGGACCCGAAATCGTAACGACCTTCGCCCCCAACTGGGTCGCTTTGGTCGCTGCACCCCAAGCGACATTACCGAATCCGCTGATAGCAATCGTCTTGCCCTTGATATCGATACCTTTTGTATCCAGCATCTGCTTTACAAAATAAAGGCCGCCGAATCCCGTCGCTTCGGGACGTACCAAAGAACCGCCGTATTCGAGACCTTTACCGGTAAACGTACCGGTATGCTCGCGAGCCAGTTTTTTATACATACCGAACATATAGCCGACTTCACGACCACCCACGCCTATATCTCCGGCCGGAACATCTGTATCGGGGCCGAGATGACGCCATAACTCCAACATAAAGGCCTGACAGAAACGCATGATTTCGGCATCGGATTTTCCGCGCGGACTAAAATCGGAACCTCCTTTACCTCCACCCATAGGTAAAGTAGTGAGCGCGTTCTTGAACGTCTGCTCAAAACCGAGAAACTTCAAAATAGAAAGATTGACCGAAGCATGGAAACGAATACCGCCTTTGTACGGACCTATGGCATTGTTGAACTGTACCCGATAACCGAGGTTCACCTGCACTTCGCCTTTATCATCGACCCAAGGCACTTTAAAGGTAAAAATACGGTCGGGCTCGACCATACGTTCTATGAGCTTCGCTTTTTCAAACTCGGGGTGTTGGTTATAAACATCTTCGATCGAAAGCAATACTTCATGTACGGCCTGTAAATATTCCGACTCACCGGGATGTTTGGCCGAAAGGTTATTCATAATCGCTTGAATGTTCATAGTCTTAGATTTTAGGGGTTATTTTAATACAACAAAAATACAAAATCTCCCGAAACATGCAAGAGAAAAGAGAATTATTTTCTATCAAAACGTCAAATATTTCACAATATTTACCTCATCAATAACCCACATTCAAAAATCATCGAGTATAAATACCATACATTTTATGGCAAAATGACAAATTCCGCACTATATCAATCAGGTATAAACAACTCTCACGACATCTTTCACTCAAAAATGTCGTAACCGATAATAGTATTACCCGAAAAAAACGTTTCTTTTACAAATTCCCGCCCTGCATTTCCGCCAATTTTTTCCGAGCTGAAACGATACCTGTTTTGGCGGCCAAATCATACCATTTCATGGCTTCTGCCTCGTTTTTCTCCACTCCTCGCCCTTCCCGGTAACAATCGCCAACTACAAGTTGCGCAGCAGGAAATCCACGTTCGGCAGACTGTAAATACCATTGAAAAGCCAACATATCATTTTGTTCCACACCACGACCGTTGAAATAACAATCACCTACCGATTTTTGCGCCACACGGAAATTTTGCTCAGCCGCACGCATATACCATTCGAATGCCAATGTGTCGTTCTGTTCAATGCCCAATCCCAAACGATAGCATTCTCCTACCTTTTGACAGGAGAGCATATGTCCCTCCCGCGCAGCTCGAAGGAAATAACCATAAGCCTCACCATAATCGCGCACGACGATTTTTCCGTTCCAGTAACAATCTCCCAACTTATACAACGCATTGACTTGCCCTTGCCGGGCAGCAGCCGAGAAATATTCAATTGCCAATGCAGTATCGGTCTTTCCCATGCGACCGTCGATATAGCGTAAACCCACCAAGTATTGCGCATAAGAATCACCGGCTTCAACAGCGGACAAAAGCAACCTCTTGGCTTCTTCTTTATCGACCGGAACTCCCAACCCTTCCTCATACATCAAAGCCATGCGACAAGCCGCACGCCACTTGCCACGTTTGTACGCCTCTCGATAACAATCAAGAGCCCGATCATACACCTTCATATCTCTGTAACAATCGCCCATGTTCAGCAAAGCCGTTTTGCTGGTATGGCACACCTTGCTAAAATATTCTATGGCTTTGTTATAGTCCTGCTCCACAACACGGCCTAAATAATAAAAGTACCCTAAACGCCAAATTGCATAAGACGATCCACTATCCGCAGCCAATTTATACCAACCAAAAGCTTCTTTATAGTCATGGAATCCGGTACTATCGCATTCATAAAAACGACCCAAAGTTTCATATGCACCTTTTACACCGGCACCCGCTGCCCGATGAAAGCAAATACCAGCCTCGGCAAAGTTCTGCTCCACACCATTGCCGTTTAAATAGCATTTTCCCAATTCAAGATAAGCCTCGGCATAATGCAAATCTGCCGCTTTACGATAGTAAGAAAAGGCCTTTTCGGGATTCTTCTCGATTCCACACCCCTGCATATAGCACCAAGCCAGATTGGTCATGGCATACATGTTACCATTTTGTGAAGAACGCTGATACCACTCCACGGCCAACTTCGGATTTTTTTCGACACCTATACCTATAAGATAACAGCGACCCATATTATTTTGCGCACCATCAAGACCTTGTTCGGCCGCCTTTTTATACCAGGCATAAGCAGCGGCACTGTCGGCGGGCACACCGATGCCCACCTCATAAAGGCCACCCAACTTGTTTTGCGACCACATATATCCCTCCTCTGCCGATTGCGTAAAGAGCGACAACGCCTTTACCGTATCGGCTTCTACTCCCTTGCCTTCGAGATATAACGTTGCCAGATAGAACTGTGGCATCTGCTCTCCCTTGGCTATCGCTTTTTCCATCCAATCGGCAGCCTGCTTATAATCACGAGGCAAACCTTTCGTACCGAAATAATAGCCCTGCCACATGGCGTCCAAGGCCAAAGCATATTCCTGCTCGGCCGCCTTTCTTATCCAACGCATGGCCTCTTCCTGGTCGGCCTCCACACCGTAGCCGTTGAAATAACACCAGCCCACATTGTACTGGGCTTCACTGTATCCTTGGAGAGCGGCTTTTTTGTAATAGTCCAACGCTTTCTTGTAATCGGCGTTTTCTTTATGATAAGTATATACCACACCCAGAAAATTCTGCGCCAAGGCATATTCTTGCTCCACCGAGAGGGATAGCCAATGCATCGAACGTTCTGCATCGGGGCTAACTCCATATCCTTCGTTGTAACACAAACTCAGGACAAACTGCGCACGGGTATCGCCCTTCTCGGCCGCCTTGGTATAATACAGCACGGCTTTCTCCACGTTTCCTTCGGCCTTGAACTTGTCGGCCTTGCGCAACCAGCGTGTTGCCCGTAGTGACGACTTAGGTGGATAGGCAAAGAGGTCTTTGTTTGTGAGGGTTTCCAGATTGTTCTGGGCGCACAATTCCCCAACAGGGAACATCGCAACAAAAAGAAATGCACCTATCCATACCAGGTATTTCGGCAACTTGTGCAACATGGCCTTACTATTTATTTCTCAATCAAATAAGCATTATATTTCTTCACCCAACTCGGAGAGGGCAGCTATGGCATCACTATTACCCTGCTCAGCAGCAAGACGATACCATTTAAGAGCTTCATCGTAATCCTGCTTCACTCCTTTCCCCTCATAATAGCACCACCCTACACTATACTGTGCCTCAGGCAATCCCAGTCCGGCAGCAGCACGCCACCATTCAAAAGCTTTCTTATAATCCTGCTTCACACCTTTTCCCTCGGCATAACAATAGGCAAGATTGTATTGTGCTCCGGGAAAATTCTGGTCGGCGGCTTTTTCGTACCAGCCAATTGCCGTTTTCATATTTTGTTTCACTCCGGTTCCACGTTCATAACACAGACCTATATTATATTGAGCCGCAGCCACATTATGTTTGGCTGCGCGACGCCACCATTGCAATGCAGTATCATAATCTTTTTTCAGATAACATGCCCACGCCTTGTCGAGATAACCTTGTATTTTCTGTTTCTCATAAGGAGAAATTTGTGTCAACATATATCGAGACGGTATTCCCGACATGCTGCGGAATGAAGACATCGACAAAACTGCGACAACCGATAATAAAACGATACAAAAAGGACGGATAATCAAAACTATTCTTTTCATGGCAAATCATATTTAAAACAATACATGCTCGATAGCAAATATAGGAAATCTTACCTTATTATCAAGGAAGCGGGGCAACAAAATTTGTTGCCCCGCTTCCTTCTCCGATAAAAACTTACTCGTAACTGCTTCCATCGAAACAATGTGTACATATACACTCTTTGGGCAAGCCTATGGCTTTGACCATCGTTTCGAGTGGATTGAATTTAAGAGAAGTTATCTTCAATTGCCGACGGATTTCTTCCACCATACGTTTGTACTCGGGAGAATCGGTCTTGGTATAAGCTTCGAGATTTTTAGTATGATCACCTTCGAATTGCTGAATAACACGACGGGTGATAAGTTCGAGTTCCGATTTCGACGCCGTAAAATTGACAAACCGGCAAGGATATACCAACGGCGGACAACTGATGCGCATGTGTACCTCTTTTGCCCCGCAACGGAAAAGGTCGCATACATTATCACGCAACTGCGTACCTCGGACGATAGAGTCATCACAGAATACAACACGTTTGCCGTTGATAAGATCGGGATTAGGAATCAATTTCATCTTTGCGACCAACTCGCGCAATTCCTGCGTAGGAGGAGTGAAACTACGAGGCCATGTGGGTGTATATTTCACAATACCTCGTTTATACGGGATTTTCTTACCTTCGGAATAACCCAAAGCCATACCGATACCCGAGTCGGGAATGGCCGAAACAAAATCGGCCTCCACATCGTCTTTTTCTCCCATCTCGCAACCGCACTCAAACCGCATACGATCTACATTCTTACCCTCGTACTCACACACGGGGTAACCGTAATATACCCACAGGAAAGAGCAAATCTGCATTTTTTTATTGGGTTTACGCAACTGGGTAAAACCGTCGGCCGTAACGAGTACAACCTCCCCGGGTCCCACATTATAGGTTGTTTCATAACCGAGATTGGGAAAACTACACGACTCCGACGATACGGCATACCCGTCTTTGCCCTTGCCCACGAGTATAGGTGTGCGACCGTATTTGTCGCGGGCAGCAATGATACCGTTCTCGGTAAGGAGCAACATCGAGCACGATCCTTTGAGCTTGTTTTGCACATTTTCTATGCCGTCGACATAATCCTTCCCTTCGGATATAAGCGTGCCTATCAACTCCGTCTGGTTGGTAATGCCATTACTATGCTCGCAAAAATGATGGCCTTTATCGAGCAATTCTTTTTCAAGTTCCGATAAATTATTGGCCTTTGCGACCGTAACGATAGCGAACTTACCTAAATGACAGCTAAAAATAATCGGTTGGGCATCGGTATCGCTGATGATACCGATACCCGAATTTCCCGAAAAAGTTGGCAGATCAGCCTCAAATTTCGTGCGAAAATAAGAACTTTCAATATTATGTATCGAACGCGTGAAATAACCCTTATCAAAGGTTACCATACCTCCTCGTTTCGTTCCCAAATGAGAATTATAGTCGACACCATAATAAAGATCGGCTACGCAATTCGTTTTCTTTATGGTTCCAAAAAAACCACCCATAGTAAAATTCTGGTTTTAGGTTATTTTTTAATATTTTCGACCCATTTCCGGGCATTTACAAAGGCCTCTATCCACGGCGAGACTTCATCGTCTTTGCGATTGCCGGGATAATAGCCCCATTGCCACGGGAAAATAGCGCGTTCGAGGTGAGGCATCATTGCCAAATGACGACCGTCGGCCGAGGCAATACCTGCCACTGCGCAAGGCGAACCGTTGGGATTGGCCGGATAAGCATCGTAGCTATACTGCGCAATGACATTGTACTTATCCAATTCATAAGGGAAACTGAATTTTCCTTCTCCGTGAGCAACCCAAATACCCAACTTATCCCCCGAAAGAGAACCGAACATCACCGAATTGTTCTTTGGTATGGTGAGACCGAGGAATTGCGACTCGAACTTGTGCGAATCATTATGCAACATACGGGGTTTCTCTTCATGATCGGGTGTAAGCAGACCCAACTCCACCATCAACTGGCAGCCGTTGCAAATACCCAAACTGAGCGTGTCGGGACGGGCATAGAAATCATCGAGGGCTTTCTTGGCTTTTTCATTCCAAAGGAAACCACCGGCCCAACCTTTTGCCGAACCAAGTACGTCGGAATTGGAAAAACCACCGCAATAAACAATCATATTCACATCTTCGAGTGTTTCGCGACCGCTTATCAAATCGGTCATATGCACGTCTTTCACATCGAAACCGGCAAGGTAAAGCGAATAGGCCATTTCACGATCACCATTCACGCCTTTCTCTCGAATGATCGCCGCTTTTATGCCCGACGGCTTACGACGGTCGGCCGAAATGCCGTACTGTTCCATCTTTCCGGTAAAACTCTTACCGAAATGATAATGCAACGGCTGTTCTTTATAGTTGAGGAAACGGGCCTTAGCCTGAGCTTCACCGCTTTGTTTACGATCAAGCAGATATGATGATGAGAACCATACATCACGTAAATGGTCGATACCGAAAAGATATTCGGCACCATCTTTGCTGACGAGGATATGACGTTCGCTGCACGGATGCCCCACAACAGCGTAACCCACACCGGCCTCTTCGAGTATTTTCTCGACAGCTTTCCGGTCTTTGACCTGAATAAGCACGCCGGGATTCTCGCTGAATAGTATTTTGATAAGATCCTTTTCGGGCAATTTATCGAGTTTCACTTCGAGACCACCTTCGGTATTCGCAAAATTCATTTCCAACAAGGCGGTAATCATACCTCCGGCCGAAATATCATGTCCGGCCAATATAAGTCCTTCGGAAATAAGTTGTTGTATCGCATTGAAAGCCGATGCAAAATACTCGCTGTCTTGCACGGTAGGAGCTTGACAACCTACTTTCCCAAGAGACTGAGCAAAAGCTGAACCGCCCAATGAAAGCGCATCGAACGAAAAATCGATATAATAAACCGCAGTACGGGCATCACGCACCAATACGGGCGATACGACTTTCTTCACATCGCTTACTTCGGCCCCGGCCGAGATAATGACCGTTCCGGGAGAATATACCTTTTCATCACCATACTTCTGGGTCATCGAGAGGCTGTCTTTTCCTGTCGGGATATTGATACCCAACTCGCACGCAAAACGACTGCATGCCTCGACAGCTTTGTAAAGACGGGCATCTTCTCCGGGATTTTTACACGGCCACATCCAGTTGGCACTCAAAGACACACTATCGAGTCCTTCGGACAGAGGTGCCCATACGATATTGGTCAATGCCTCGGCAACCGACAGCACCGAACCGGCAGCCGGATCGATCATCGCCGCCTGAGGAGCATGTCCTATCGATGTGGCGATACCGGCTTTTCCACGATAATCGAGCGCAACAACGCCGCAATCGCTCAATGGCAACTGTATTTCTCCCTGACATTGCTGACGGGCGACTTTTCCTGTTACCGAACGGTCGACTTTATTGGTAAGCCAATCTTTACAGGCTACCGCTTCGAGCTGCAATACCTGCTCGACATATTGGTGAATATCGGCCGCATTATATGTTACATCTTCATATTTCTCTTCGACGGTCTCATCGCGCATAACGGTACGCGGAGCTTTACCGAACATATCCTCCATATTGAGATCGATAGGACGAACGCCGTCTTTCTGCTCGAACACAAAACGATGGTCATCGGTAGTCTCGCCGACAACATACATCGGTGCGCGTTCGCGCTCGGCGATACGGCGCACATGCTCGATATTTTTCTCGGCAATAAGCATACCCATGCGCTCCTGACTCTCGTTACCGACAATTTCTTTCGCCGATAAGGTAGGATCTCCAACAGGCAACTCGGCCATATCTATTTTTCCGCCGGTAGCCTCGACCAACTCCGAAAGAGCATTGAGATGGCCTCCGGCTCCATGGTCATGAATGGAGATGATGGGATTTTCGTTGCTTTCGGCCAAAGCACGGATAACATTTGAAACCCGTTTTTGCATCTCGGGATTGGCTCGTTGCACAGCATTCAGTTCGATGGCATTGGCATACCGGCCAGTCTCAACCGAAGAGACAGCTCCGCCGCCCATACCAATGCGATAATTATCACCACCCATAACAACAACTTTTTCTCCGGGTTCAGCCTCACCTTTCAAGGCATCGCGCATAGTAGCGAAACCTACGCCACCGGCCAACATTATAACTTTGTCATAAGCGAATTTCTTATAATTTTCGGCATGTTCGAATGTGAGCAAAGAACCGCAAATAAGAGGCTGGCCGAATTTATTACCAAAGTCCGACGCTCCGTTCGATGCCTTGATAAGAATCTGCTCCGGTGTCTGATACAGCCACTTACGGGGAGGCATGGCTTCTTCCCACTCACGACCTTCTTCACCGCGGGGATATGAAGTCATATACACAGCCGTACCGGCAATGGGAAGACTGGCTTTACCACCACCGAGACGGTCGCGGATCTCCCCGCCTGTACCCGTCGCTGCACCGTTGAACGGTTCCACGGTCGTCGGGAAATTATGCGTTTCGGCTTTAAGGGAAATAACCGTATCGATATCTTTTATCTCGAAAAAGTCGGGCTTGTCTTGCGTAGCCGGTGCAAACTGTTCGACAACCGGGCCTTTGTTGAAAGCGACATTGTCTTTATAGGCCGAAACGAGCTTATTGGGATTCTCTTCCGATGTTCTTTTGATGAGTTTAAAAAGCGAACTTTCCTTTTCCTCTCCATCGATAATGAATACGCCGTTAAAAATTTTATGTCGGCAATGTTCGGAATTCACTTGCGAAAAACCGAACACTTCGCTGTCGGTAAGTTTCCGTCCAAGTTTCTTACTCAAATCATTGAGGTACTTAACTTCTTCATCGCTCAAAGCCAAACCTTCCTGTGCATTATATGCGACAATATCATCGATATAGACGATGGGATCGGGCTTTTTATCGATTTCAAATATCTTCTGGTCGATACCATTATACATGCGTTGCAACATGGGATCATGCTCGGCATTTCCATTGGCGACAGGGTAATATTCCTCTATGCGGGAAATACCTTCAAGCCCCATGTTCTGCGTAATTTCCACGGCATTGGTACTCCACGGGGTAATCATCTCTTTACGGGGACCGACAAACCAACCGTCGAGACAGGTCTCGGCAAGCAACTGCGCCCGACCGAAAAGCCAACTCAGCTTTTCGACCTCCCGGGCCGATAATTCGTGCATAACATCAACAGCGATAATCTGTTGTTCGGGGGTTTTAAAGAAAAGTACCATTCTCTATTGTTTTATGTGTGTATGATCAGAAAAGAGTTACAAAACAAAACGCTTATTTGTGCGCAAATGTAATGAAAAGCGACGGGTTATAAAAGAATAAAAGAAAAGTATTTTCGGGAATAATCACTATATTTGCAACAACGAAATACCTATAAGCCGCTCGAAATAAAGTCGCCGGCGAATTTATGACCACAGTAGAATTGCTTATATACATCATTTTCCGAGGATTAGCCATCGGAATATTGGTATCGGCCCCTATGGGACCTATCGGCGTGCTGTGCATACAACGCACACTCAACAAGGGGCGTCGGTCGGGACTGGCAACAGGAATCGGAGCTTCTCTGTCGGATTTATTCTACGCCATGCTCACCGGCTTCGGACTATCGATCGTCGTCGACTTCATAGAGAATAATCAAGCACCTCTTCAAATCGCCGGAAGCCTTGTCCTTACTTGTTTCGGTATTTACCTTTACAGACAAAATCCCGCCCGGAACATTCGCAAAAGGCTCAATCAGAAAAGCTCTTTCACACAGGATTTCGCCTCTTCGTTCCTCCTCACTCTCTCCAATCCACTGATTCTTTTGCTTCTTATCGGCTTATTCGCCCGTCTCAACTTTTTCCTGCCCGAAATGAAAGTAGGCCATTATATACTTGGATACGTTTCAATTATCCTCGGCGCTTTTATTTGGTGGCTCACCATCACATTTATCATCGACAAAGTACGCAGCCGTTTCAATCTGCGCAGCCTGTGGCTTATCAACCGGGGTATCGGCATCATTATCATCATCATGTCGCTTGTAGGAGTAGGTACGGGTTTTTACGAATATTTCATTAAATAATTTCGATTATATAAAACTTTCCACGTACAGTGTTGTTATTAGGGAAAAGATTCTTAATAATAACCTAAAATGGGAAGAAAAATGAAAAAACTAACACCCCTCCTCCTCGTCTTACTCTTGATGGCGTCTTGCCAAAAAGACCCGGACACATCGAAACTCAGCGGCAACTTTCTCGTTTACACCGACTACGACACAAGCGAAAATTTCAAAGACTTCGACACCTTCTACATTCCCGACAGTATTTTGCTCATCACATCGAGCAAAACACCTTCGTACTGGAATAACGAGCAATCGCAAGAATTACTCACGACCGTTATCGACAACATGACAAAATATGGCTACAACCAAGTCATGGATAAGGAATTCGCCGATGTAGGAATACAGGTAAGTTACATCGAAAGCACCTATTATTTTACCAATTACAGCAGCCCCTATTGGTGGTGGGACTATCCGGGATACTGGTATCCGGGCTATTGGGGAGGATATTGGAACAGCTGGTACTACCCCTATACCGTATCGTATAACTACACGACCGGCTCTCTTCTTATAGAGATGATAAAGCTCGACACCCAATCCAAGAAAATTCCAATTATCTGGAATGCTTATATGTCGGGACTTCTCTACTCCTCCAACCGGATTAATCTGCAATTGGCCGTCGATGCCGTAGACCAAGCTTTTGAACAATCGTCTTATCTGAATAAACAAAACTGATTATAACAATGAAAACAATCTGCAACAACCGATTGCGCATCGTCTTTATATGCGCACTGTCGTTACTCCTGCCCTCTATCGGGACAGCGCAAGAACAGGTAAAAAACGGATATGCCAATATCGACTGGCAATTCAACATACCGCTTAACAACGGATTTTCCGACAAAGCGAGCGGATGGGGTATGAACTTTGAAGGCGGATATTACTTTACGCCTCATATCGGAGCCGGGTTATTCTTTGCATTCCATACCAACAACGAGTATATTCCCACCCAAACGCTCAACCTCTCGCCGTCTTCACAACTGACCAGCGATCAGCAACACGCCCTATATCAGTTGCCTTTCGGTGCAGCTTTCCGTTACCGTTTCATGCCGGCAAAAAAATTCTCTCCTTATATCGGCGTAAAATTGGGTACGCAATATTGTAAAATAACCTCTTATTACAATATTTACAGCAGTAGTCGCGACAAATGGGGATTTTTCGTTTCACCCGAAATCGGAGCAAACATTTATCCTATGGGTCCCAACCTTTTCGGCTTCCACCTTGCATTCTACTATGATTATGCATCGAACCAAAACAAACTGTTTACTTACAAAATCAACGGCTTACACAACCTCGGATTCAGAGTCGGATTAGCATTCTGACAATCGATAGTAAACATAAAAGGACGGGACGGAAAAATTTTTCCGTCCCGTCCTGTATATAAACAAAAATTATTTCTTCTCAGAAGGACGTATATCCTTCACCTGCAACTGCATCGATGTTATGCCCTTGAAGTTGTTCTCCTCGATCGTATAACATATATCTATGGGCGCTCCACTTTTGATATACGCATAATGTTCGTGCATGCCGAAAGCGATACCGCTCATCGTTACAGAAGACTTGCCCTCGCGGACTTCGAGTTTCAGATGTTCCTGATTACGTCCCACCAAACGGGAACCGGCATCGACAACTCCTTGCGTCGAAAATACAGGTTTCATATTTCCCGGGCCAACAGGATTGAACTGTTTCAACCAATGATAGAAATCGGACGTTATTTCATCAAATCCCAACTCCATATCGATATCGATTTGAGGGCTGGTCTGTTCCAATAATATATTCTCGGAAACATACGACTCGAAACGGTCTATAAACGATACGACGTTTTCTTCTCTCAAAGAGAGTCCGGCTGCATAAGTGTGGCCGCCGAAATTTTCGAGCAGATCACGGCACGACTCCACGGCTTTGTACACATCGAAACCTTGTACCGAACGAGCCGAACCGGTTACCAATCCATTCGAGAACGTAAGTACAACCGACGGCCTATAATACAACTCGGTAAGACGGGAAGCAACAATCCCGATAATTCCCTTGTGCCATTCGGCATTATATATGACAATCGATTTTCGTTTCTCGAAATCGGACTGCTGTTCCAACAGACAACTGGCCTCCTCGGTAACTTTCTTATCGAGCTCTTTACGGTCTTCGTTATACTGATTGATATCATGGCTCTTCTTCATAGCTGTCGAAGCATCTTTCGACACCAACAGGTCGACAGCTTCTTTCCCCGACTGCATACGACCCGACGCATTGATTCGCGGGCCGATTTTGAAAACAATATCGCTGATCGTTATTTCCTTCCCACGCAAACCGCATACGTTGATGATACCTTGCAATCCGAGACTGGGATTGGAATTCAAACGTTTCAGCCCGTGATAAGCCAAAATACGATTTTCATCGGTAATCGGGACAATATCCGATGCGATGCTCACGGCAACCATATCGAGCAACGGAAACAGAAATTGCTCGATACTGATATTGTTGCTTCGGGCAAAACCCTCCATAAACTTAAAACCTACCCCACAACCCGACAAATGATTGTACGGATATGTATCGTCATCGCGTTTGGCATCGAGTACGGCTACGGCCTGAGGCAATTCATCATCGGGAACATGATGATCGCAGATGATAAAATCAACCCCCCGACCTTTGGCATAAGCTACTTTCTCGACGGCTTTAATCCCGCAATCGAGCGCAATAACCAACGTGAAACCGTTATCGGCCGCATAATCGATACCTTTCTTGGAAATACCGTATCCCTCATCATAACGATCGGGGATATAATAATCGATGTTGGAATAAAAATTGTTCAGAAATTTGTACACCAAAGCCACGGCCGTAGTACCGTCGACATCATAATCGCCGTAGACAAGGATTTTCTCTTTGGCTCCCATCGCTTTATTGAGGCGTGCGACAGCCTTATCCATATCTTTCAGCAAAAACGGATCGTACAAATCAGATAATTGTGGGCGGAAAAATTTCTTAGCTTGTTCTTCTGTTTTTACCCCCCGCTGCACAAGAAGCGTACATATAGCGGGGCTTATCGACAGGGTCTCTGCCAATTTCCTTTCTATATGCTTTTCTTCTTCGGTAAGGGGTACGTAGTTCCATTTGCTTACCATTATATAGTGTTTTATTTTCTTCGGAAGCCGAAAACACGCCTGTTCATGGGATAATCTCCTTTTCTATCATAAAAGGGCGGGCAGAGAGATATCTCTCTTGAAAAAACAGAAAGCGTGTACTGCAAAAAATTTTGCAGCTGTAAAGATAGTTATTTCTCCCCAAAGAATGCGGAGTGTCTCCTATAAAAAAGCAAAAAAAGATTAGTCTTTTATCAGATGTACGTCCATTTGGGGATAAGGTATATTGACATCGTTCTCGGCAAATGCCTTGTAAACCTTTCGATTAAGATCATAATAGACATCCCAGAAACTATCTACCGAAGTCCATGCCCGCACAAGAACATTGACCGAACTATCTCCCAACGAATGAAGAGCAATGAAATAAGGAGGTTCACGCAAAATACGGGGATCGGCCTCCAAAAGCTCGACCAAAACTTTCTTAGCCGTTTCATAGCGATCTCCGTAACCGATACCGAAAGTCCACTCCACACGACGCAGACCGGCACGGGAATAATTGATGATGATATTGTTCGACAAATTTCCATTCGGTATGAATATCGTCCGGTTATCACCTGTAATAAGGACAGTATTGAAAATCTGAATCTCTTTCACCGTACCACTTTGCCCTTGCGCCTCGATAAAATCGCCCACCTTATACGGTTTGAAAACAAGAATCATAAGTCCGCCCGCAAAATTTTGCAACGAACCACTCAATGCCATACTGATAGCGACACCCGCCGAGGCAAACAATGCCACAAACGAAGTCGTATTGATACCGAAAATACCGATGATCAATACGATCAGAATCAGCATGAGCGTTATATTGATAAAACTCCGTAAAAAAGATTGTACCGAAGGCTCGACATGACGCCGATCCAATAAATGCACGACAAAACGACTGAACCGATTCATCAACCAACGGCCGATAAAAAAGATCAACAAAGCTCCCACAAACTTCAAACCGAACGAAAGGGCATGTGATAAAAGCGTAGAAATGATTTCATCGGCCGTCATACCGGCATATTTCTCAACCACTTCTTTGATGGGATCGACATGGGTCGTATCGGAAGTTGCAGTTAAAGTCGACGTTAAATCGATATTCAATAGTTTCATATCAGTTTGTTATTTTTATCGGCACCTCCATGCCTCCATAAACGGTTTTATACCACGAAAGGGTCCTGTAATACAAATCGGCTACCTCATCGGAACTGGCTCCGGGTATATAAGCGGCAAGGCCACAATATTGTTCAATAGGGAATTCCACCCAAGCACCCAATATATTAGAAAGACCCTTATTGGTGGCATCGGCATATAACACGGTACGATCGAGACAATCGGCAAATATGGAGTATGCCAGCGTATCGACACAAACACGACCGACATAATCGTTCAAATCGAAAAAGAGGTTTTGATAACTCACCCGCGTCCCTTTTTCTTGCGAGAACTGTTGAATTTCAGAAACTTGCAACGAGTCTACACTATTCACCAAAGCCAACTTCACCGAACGCGCCAAAGCCTCTATCTCACGCATATCTATCAGAGAAATCGTTCCGTACGGATCATAATACGATCTATAATAATCCATATACACCCGACAAACATCTATCAAATTCTCGGGAATAGGTTTATCGCAAGAAAAAAGATGTTCCACTATATCCTCATAAGGAAATCCTCCTCCCATGACAGCTGCCGGAGACGCAACATAATACCGGCAATCTTCTCGCAAATCGTATGCAACTTCCACCGCCCCCATATAACAAGCATCGCACAAGATAAAATCGAACATGGAATCGGGTATCGCCAAAGAGATTTCATCGATATTCATCGCCTTTCCTTCATCATCGCCAAACGATCGTGTAGAGCTATAAGCCGACAAATCGGCTTCTATATGAAACGGATACCACCCGTTGGCATGCGACCACAAAATCAATCCGAAACTCGATGCCGGATAGAGCGTTCTCACATCATCGCAAACCGACGACATGGCTTCGACCGTTGCCGAATTCCGGTCTTCATACGACTTCACAACCGTGCGCTCTACCGCCCCATCCCGAAGAGACAATTTTTCAAGAGTCGGCACTGTATTATAACGATCGATATAAAGCAATAAATTCCCATTGTGCAATGCGCCTTTCTCGACTGCCTTTTTCATGGCAGAGATATTACTTTCGACAAAACCGCCCAATGTATTGCTCCCCAACATATACACCAATACCGTACGATTGCAGGTATCGCCATCGACCGGATAAGAGGGCTCGGTTTCATGTTTTTCATCGCACGCCGAGAAAACAATCAACCCGCAAAAAAAGAATAGAAAAAATGCCAAAACGGAAATACGCATTTGCTTATAAAGACTTTTGCGCTACAAAAATACACTAAAAAAGAGGATATAACAACAAGACAAATCATAAATCTCTGTAAAAAGGGAGGCTCTATCTCCGCGATAAAACAGAATTTGCATTAGTTTTGCATTATTGGAAAATAATCGTCCAAACAATATGAAATCACGTATTATCTTACCGATTGCCTTTTGTCTGATTACAGCAAACCTATCCTTGAAAGCTCAATCATACACCGACTATATCGACTCCTCTTTTATCTACATCGAAGCAGGGAATCTGACAAAAGCCGAAAATGCGCTACTGAAAGCCCTGCGTACCGAGCCGGCCAATCCGGGAAACGTTCTTTTACTCTCTAACCTCGGGACGATACAGCGTAACTTGGGAAAACTTCCCGAAGCGCTTCAATCCTATAACAACGCATTGGTCATGTCGCCCAAATCGCTCACACTCCTCAATAACCGGGCTGCATTATGGGCCGAAATGGATAGTCTGCAACGCGCCAAAGACGATTATTCCAGCATACTCTTTATCGACGAGAAAAATGAAGAATCGCTCTACCGGCGGGGACTGATCTTTTTGGAATTGAACGATACCGCTTCAGCCCGCAGGGATTTCGAGCAACTCCTTTCTCTCAATACAAAAAGCGCCAACGCCCGTATCGGACTCGCAGCCTTAATGAAATGCAGAGGATTTTATTTTCAAGCCATAGATCTCTATACGCAGGTCATACGCTCCAATCCCAATATGGCTTCCCTATACCTCAACCGCGCCGAAGCATATTACTACAACCGGCAATACAATCGTGCCGCCGAAGACATCGATATAGCATTGCAGCTGACCCCCGAAGATCCGTTGGTATATGTTATGAGAGGCAAGCTGAAACTGGCACGATTCGAAAAAGACGATGCCCAGAAAGATTTTGAAAAAGCCATTTCACTGGGATTCAAGGCAGAAGATATACCACCAATGCTCAATGAAAAATAACTTATAAAAAAACGGAATACCCCCTTTATAAAGGGAATGCTCCGTTTACGTCAAAACAAAAACCTCAATCGATACGACGTATCATGTCGCGTGCAACGGCTGCTCTGTCGCCGTCCAGCCCGTTTTCCAGTGCTTTTTCGAACCATTTTATGGCTTGGGTGTTATCTTGCTCGACACCCAAGCCCGAATAGTAACTCATACCGAGGAAATATTGGGCTTCGGCAAGTTCCTGATAAGCCGCCTTGCGATACCAATAAAAAGCCTTATCGGTATCTTTCTCTACGCCTTTACCTTCATAAAAACAGGCACCGAGCGCAAATTGGGCTTCGGCAAGCCCTTGACGGGCAGCCTCGGAAAACCAACGCATAGCCGTAGTATCGTTCTTTTCAACGCCGAAACCGTTGGCATAACAACTACCCAGTTCCTGCTGGGCAACGGCGACTCCTTGACGAGCCGCTTTGTCGAACCATACCACAGCTTCTCGTGCGTCTTTTTTTACCCCTTTTCCCTTGTAATAACAGGCTCCGAGAAGATATTGTGCCGATGCGACACCTTTTTGAGCAGCTTTTTCGCTCCAATATGCCGCTTTCTTATAATCACGCCGTACCCCCTTTTTGAAAAAATAGCACTCACCGAGACGATATTGCGCCTGAGCATCGCCTTCCTCAGCAGCTTGAGAAAAATACTCGACAGCCGTTCTATATTTTTTTGCCCGGAAAGCCTCTTCTCCCAAAGCCGTAAGAGGGGATATATTCTGAGAATTTAAGGCGGCAACCGAAAAAACGGCCCAAAGACTTATAAACAAAATCAATCGTTTCATGACGTAAGCTTATTTATGACGATTTTTTTTACTGTTCCGCCCATCGGAATGATCAACGGAATATTTCTTATCGGTTTCTATGCGCCGGTTGTCTGTTCCCTCTATCCCGATACACGGTACACGACTCCCGTCATACCGAAGCTTTTCGATGTCTATATCACGGCTGTTGCGCAATATGACCTGCGGACCGTCCGACGGGTTCACCAACGTGATTCCGTCGAGCAAAGCGTCATTGACCCGCTCCATAAACAATAAGGCCCGCGGATCGCTCTCGTAAACTTCGAGCATCACATTCTGCATACGTATACCTTTGACATTCTTGAGAAAAAGCCCCGAAGCCGGAGCGTCGGCAAAAATAAGCGTTTCGGGATATTCTTTTTCTCGTTCGGGCAAATCGCGTTTTCGAGCGTGCTCCACAGAGCCATTTCCGTCGCAAATGATATGCACATTGGTCAAAGTTACATTCTCGACAGGGTGCTTTTCCAACCCGGTTATCGAACTGGTCACCAAGCCATGCATTCGAGCCGTGAGATTGGCAATGTGTATGTTGCGTAACGTACCGGCCGGTTGAGACGGACCTCCGTCATAATAATTACGCCCCCTGTCGGCCAAACGTATGAAAATAGGAGTCATAACCCCATACATGGAAATATTGCTGATGTTGAAGTTTTCGAGCAATGCCCCGTCTACGGTTTCAATAGCCAATCCGCCGAGAGTCCGGTGCGGACGGTCATAAATCGTAGGTTCTTCGGCTCGACGGAACGTGCAATTGGTAATCGTAAAATTACGGAATCCTCCATTGGTTTCGCTACCCCATTTCATGGCATTGCAATTGGCCGCAATAACACAATTGGCGACAACGACATTTTCACAACGGCCCGTTGCATTGGTTGTTTTGAAACAGATTGCATCGTCATCGGTATTGAAATGGCTGTTAACAATACGCACCTGACGGCAATTGTCGATATCTATACCGTCATTGTTATAATTACCGTGATTGTACACATCTATACCGTCGATGAAAACATTCTCGCAATCGAGATAATGTTGCGTCCACGCCGGAGAATTGCGTAAGTGAATATCCGACAATTTCACCCCCTTGCAACTGATAACGCGTATCAAATAAGGACGGCGCGTAATACCCATAAGCGTCTCGGTCTCGGTAGCAGGATAGTTTTCGAGAGAACCTTGACCGTCGATAGTACCTTCACCGCTGATGGATATGTTTTCCACGCCTTCGGCAAATATAAGCGAACGACTCGAATATCGATTTATGTGCGACACATAATGGGAAACGTATTGCGGATAATCATCGAGGCTGGTACTACCCAACAAAATAGCCCCTTTCTCGATATGCAGCGCTACATTATTTTTCAGGACAAGCGTCCCGCTCAAATATCGCCCGGGAGGTAAAACGACGGTTTCACCACCACACACAGCCGCAGAATCGATGGCCGACTGTATGGCCCTGGTATCTAAGGTCGTACCGTCTCCTTTGGCTCCGAAATGCCGAACGTCAAGAGCGGCATATGACATTTGCGCCAACAACAGGCCGGCAAAAAGAAAAATGTATTTTCTCATAACTTTTTAATTTGTAATTAATCCCGATATTCACAAACTGAGTATTTCAACAAAAATACAGAAAAAAGCAAAACAAGAAAATAAAACAGTCTATAATCTTAAATTACAGGAAGATCGATATAGCATAGATGTTCTTATAAAAAGAAGATTCCCAGCCCAATATGGAGATAAAAAGAATGCTCATGGCCGGGAACTTGTTTTCCGACCATGAGCACAATATACAACATAAATTCATTCTACTTGATCCAACAGCATGTACGATATATATCCCCATCGGAAAAGCTGATCTCGACAATATAGATACCTTGCCGAACGGATATCGAAATAGATTTATCGGAAATATTTTGTACAGGCAATTGAATACCCGACAAGTCATAAAGGCTTATATCAGAAATAGATTTATCTGTTTCGATCGAAATAATCCCCTTACCACAAATAATACCGACTTTTCTATCTGACGACAACGCCTCCCGAGTAGAAGCCGATACCCCCCATTGCGAATCGAGCCAATCGGTATTTTTCTTTAAAAGAGATTTCAAAGTGGCACATTTTGAAATCGTTCCCCCTTTGTTATATTGAGGCCAACGCAGAGCATCCGCAGCATCAGCTTGCTCACACTGCTCCCCTAACTTATCGATAAAATCATAAATTTCATTGTATCGTTGCATATAAAACTCTTGCCATATTTCCCGCACTTTCTTTTGGAAATTAGGATAACGAGCAATCTCTTTTATCCACACAAGATGGCTGTAATTACTCTCCTCATAAATAAAATGATCTTTTTCTCGCCAAAACGAATATCCAAGATCCCACAATGGACCAAAAATCCATTTTTGATCTGTGCCCTGTTCTTTATACATATATGTACTTCCATGGAATGCGTCAGCATTATCCAATATTTCTTGCACGATATAGTAACGCACTAAATAATCAATATCAATCCATTTTTCCCAATCGGTCGATGTACTATCTTCATCGCAAATAGCTTTATCAAGGAGTATGATTTGTTCTTCCAAATATTCCATTTGAGGAAGAGATAACACTTCTGGCGATTTATGAGTGATACGTATAGTATACCCGCTCTTACTGTCTACTTTTATTTGGAACGGATCATCATAGTTATCTATCTCTACCAACCATCCCCCGGTAATCTCTTCCGGATTTATCGATTCATCGGGTTGTTCATAAATATCCACTCGACCCTCAGCAACGCGCACGTTTTCCGTCAACAGATAAAGGCCTATATAATCTCCATTAAGAACAACCTCTACGGGACGTATTTCGGGTGTCCATATAAGACCTATCATCTTTCCCATTTCCATACCGGCAGTCTCTGTCAGGAATTGAGTATATCCGCCAACCTCCGCAAGAAGAACAAAATGTTTGCTTTTATTCATGCCCATTAGAGACTCTTTTGAAGCAAGTTTCAATTTATATGGTTTCTTATCAGAATTCGCCCACGAAGCATTTCCCCGACCCCGGATTTCAAGTGGAAACTGTTCCTCTTCTGAACCGATGGCTTCATATCCGTTTAAACCGAAAGTTTCAAGGTAGTATGTGGCATCTACATAATCCTCTTTCGAAACTATGGGTGCATTATCTACGGTATTGATAAATAAAACCGGCAATGACTTTGAATAAGTCACATTATCCGCATTTACTTCGGTTGCAATTCCCGTACTAGAAAAACAAATTGCAGATACGAAAAAAAACAGCGTAAACAAGCATAAAGTCTTTTTCATTACAAAATCATTTTTTCGGCAAAGAAATAAATTAAAAACAGAACTTCAAAATATTATTTACAATTAATTGTTAATATATATTATTGTTTATATCACATATAAATAATATCGCGTAGTTGTTATGTAGAATGAAAATAAATAACGATTTTTGCAGCAAAATAATAAACATCAGAAACGAAATAAATATATGCGACTTTCCGAGGTTCCCACTGGTCAAGAAGTAGTCATAGTAAAAGTACTTGGCTACGGAGCTTTCTGCAAACGAATTATTGAAATGGGATTTGTCCGAGGTAAAAAAGTAAAAGTACTGCTCAATGCCCCGTTAAAAGACCCTGTAAAATACAAAATTCTCGATTACGAAGTTTCGTTGCGGCGCAGCGAAGCCGCTCTCATCGAGGTCATAACCACAGAAGAGGCAGAAAACATACTTCCCATCGAAACGGCCGATGTTATTGTCGATGAAGACATTCGCATGCAGGAAGCAGCCGACCGCTCGGGCAAAGTAATAAACATAGCTCTGGTCGGAAACCCCAATTGCGGAAAAACATCGCTTTTCAACATCGCTTCGGGTGCGCACGAGCACGTAGGGAATTATAGCGGTGTAACGGTCGATGCCAAGCAGGGGCACTTCGACTACAAAGGATACCGGTTCAATATCTATGATTTACCGGGAACATATTCGTTATCGGCCTACACGCCCGAGGAACTGTATGTGCGTCGCCATATCATCGACAAGCAACCCGATGTAATCGTTAATGTCGTCGTTGCTTCGAACCTTGAACGAAATCTGTTTCTGACGACCGAACTGATCGATATGGACCTGCGTACGGTCATAGCCCTGAATATGTATGACGAGTTGGAAGCCAGCGGCGACCGTCTCGATTATGAAATGCTCGGAAAAATGATAGGCATTCCTATGGTACCGACCATATCACGCACAGGTTGGGGTATCGATTCGCTCTTCGACACAATCATACGGGTATATGAGCGGGAAGAACCTGTCGTACGGCATATACACATCAATCACGGGCAGGTTGTAGAAGCAGGTATAACTGTCGTAAAAGATGCGATCAAGAAAGAAGCCCAATCGATTTATTACCTCTCTCCTCGGTATCTGGCCATAAAGATGCTCGAACGGGATAAGGAAACAGAACACCTCTTATCGAAAGAACCCGAATATGAAAAATGGATCGAATTACGCAATACAGAAGATAAACGTATAGAAGAAACACTCGGTGAAAACACAGAAACCGTCATTGCTAACGAAAAATACGGATTTATTTCGGGTGCATTGCGAGAGACTCTTGTCCCGGGCAAACGAGATGAATTCAAAACCACGCGTCTGATCGACTCTCTGGTAACCCATAAATTCTACGGATTTCCCATTTTCCTGTTCCTGATGTGGGTTATGTTCGAAGCGACTTTCGTACTCGGAGCTTATCCAATGGAATGGATCGAATCGGGTGTGGGATGGCTGGGCAGCCTCATCGAGAAATTCATGGAACCCGGACCTTTGAAAGACCTGCTCGTAGACGGTGTCATAGGTGGTGTGGGAAGCGTCATCGTATTCCTCCCGAATATCCTTATTCTGTATCTTTTCATCTCTTTCATGGAAGACTCCGGTTATATGGCGCGGGCGGCGTTTATCATGGATAAAATCATGCATAAAGTAGGTCTGCACGGGAAGTCATTCATACCGTTGATTATGGGATTCGGCTGCAACGTACCCGCCATAATGGCAACCCGTACCATCGAAAGCCGCAGTAGCCGCATCATCACGATACTCATCAACCCCTTTATGTCGTGCAGTGCACGATTACCCGTATATGTTCTCATTATCGGCACATTTTTCTCGGCCTATGCAAGTTTCGTATTTTTAGGGCTTTATATTTTGGGTATATTGGCTGCCGTGATAACAGCACGATTGTTACGCCGCTTTTATTTCAAAAAAGATGAAACACCGTTTGTTATGGAACTGCCGCCCTACCGCATACCTACCATGAAAGCGACCATGCGCCATATGTGGGACAAAGCCGAACAGTATTTGCGTAAAATGGGAGGTATCATTCTCGTAGCCGCTGTCGTTGTGTGGTTTTTGAGTTACTACCCTCGTCCCCAAGTCGACCCCATTACGGGAGAAACAGAAACTGTAGCCGAACAACAGAAAAATTCCTATTTAGGGAAACTGGGACAATTCGTAGAACCCGTTATGGAACCTCTCGGGTTTAACTGGAAAGTCGATATAGCCCTGCTTTCAGGTGTAGCGGCAAAAGAAATCGTCGTCAGCACGATGGGGGTATTGTACACGGGAGATTCCGATCTTACCGAAGATGATGCTTCCTTGCGCGAACGGCTTATGGCCGCCAATCCCGAAACCGGAGCTCCCGACTTCACACCGCTCATCGCCATTTCTTTCTTGGTCTTCGTATTGCTCTATTTCCCGTGTTTGGCAAGCGTAGCCGCCATCGTCAAAGAAACCGGTAGTTGGTGGTGGGGTATATTCTCCATGGTCTACAATACGGCTTTCGCATGGATTGTCTCATTCTTGATATTCAATATAGGCAAAATATTTATTTGATATGTTACAACAGGTTATTGTCGCCGCCATAGGCGTGGCTGTTGCTATTTATGTCGTGTATCGCATTATGCGCATAATACGGGGTAAGTCATCGGCATGCCACTGCGGTTGCGGAGGGTGCAAGTCCTCCTCGTGCTGTTGCGATGAAAAAAGCATTTCGGGAGAAAATTCAAAGAAAAAAGCATAAGGTGCTTGCGGAATCGGAATTTTTACCTATCTTTGCATCGCAAAAAGATAAGGTTCCTTGGCCGAGTGGTTAGGCACCGGTCTGCAAAACCGTTTACAGCAGTTCGAATCTGCTAGGAACCTCAATTTCCCGAAAGGGTGGATATCGAAAGATACCCACCCTTTCGCCATTTAACAGGGTATCAAAGATTTACGATCCACTCTCAATCTTTCGGATTCTTCCCGAAATCGTAAAATCAGCAGACCGGTCGCTTTTTTCGGCCTTTTTGTAGACCGATTTGCGTCCGGACGAAACGAATAATTCGTCTTAAATTTTCATTTCTTCCTATCTCCCTGAATGCTTAAAGTCTACCAAATCCTTCCCCAAAAACTTTCTATACCTGCAAAAAATAATAACGAAAGAAGACTGTTCTTCTTTCGTTATTTTCATATAGTATTCGGTTTTAAAACTTCTTTGTCAACAACACGCCAAGACCGCATTCTTGAATATAAAGCTCGTTTGCCAAAGAAAACCCCGAATCATAATGACGTATATTACTTCCATAACGGATAAGCAAGGCTATACCCGTAACCATACCTGCACAACAAGTCCATTGAGTAATTCGGTACGCTTTCGCTTTATTGAATGTCCGGGTCGTTACAGAAACAGGTTTTCCATTTTTCATCGCATAACTCATCTCAACCTCTTTTTTCCGGCTGATGACAACAGTAGAAATAATATCAGCAGCAAGAGAGGTCGCAAAAAGTGTCGCTCCGGCACGTTTGAATTTGAGATTTTTCCGCTTCAACTTTTGTATCGTCTCATAATTCTTATCGATAGAGATTTGGTGCAAAGCAACCGCTCTCAGAAATTGTTCCTGCGTATACTCGGGCGCATCATGTACGACTTTCGATAAACGTTTAACATCATGGAAAAAACGTTTTCCATACTTCCTTTTATAAGCCTTTTTTCCTATGTAGCTTTCACTTACGTGATCATACACAAGATCTGCTTCTTCCGTATAAATTTTTGCCTCCCTACTCATTGAATCTTGAACTTGTGCATTAAGGGGTAAAACCAAAACTGTAAAAGCAATAAAAAATAGAAGTTTTTTCATATTACAAATTTAAGATTAATGTACAAAAATAGTATATATGACTCATAGATGCAAATCGAAAATATATTTTATTCAGATAAAACACAAAAACGGCAGAAAAAAATCTTCTCTGCCGTTTCCAAACCATAGAGCATCTATAATTTTGCAAGCATTTCATCTATTTCTTTTAAAAAGGGACGACTTAAACTATTTAGTATATTGAATTTTTCAGGAATACAATTAGTAGATTCTTGCTCCAAATCATACTTCATTGAAAGCAGCATACGTTTTGCATCTTCTTCTTTTCCCAAGTAAATTAGCTTATTGATTTTTCGGATATTGGCATAAAAAGCATCTTTTACAAGATTTGTTTTTTCGTAAAGATATTCCGCGGGAAAATCTCCTTCAAAAAGTTTGTTCTTGATTTTTTTTACATTATTTGTCATTCCCCATATTTTGAAGAACAAGATTATTTGCAGAATCCCGAATACCAAGAACACGATAGCCATAAATGTTTCCATACCATTAAATTTTAAGTTAGAAATGTTGTTATATAATTCAAATATACCATTTCTACCTCACATCTGCAAACACTTATTTACAAATGGAAACGTCGAACACACTTTAAAGAAATTTCAAATTCGAGAATTTTTCAGAAAAAACACTTTCCCGATTATGAAATCGGGAAAGCAAACCAATATACGAATGCTATATCACATATAACACGACAAACATATAAATTGAAACTTCTCCGTATTACAGATACGGAATTTTATTCTATGACAACACGAAAAAGCCCTTTCTCCCACCACCTCCCCAAAAACAAACTTATCATGCAAGCGATCTTATGCAGATATAAACCACTCAATGGTCGACACGGGATTTTAAACAACCTACTTTTCCGTAACAACACGGCTCGTCATGTACATGACAACACAACATACAGCTATGATGACACCCGTAGAGACGAGAATGCTTCCCATACCTGTCAATGGCGATACAATACCCCCGAAAAGAAATTGGGTAAATCCTAAAAGAGCTGAAGCATTACCGGCATTTTTTCGTTCCATATCAAGGGCGAGAGCCGTAGACGTGGGAAGCACCATACCCAATGAGACGAGTAGAAGAAAAAGCAAACTCTCGACAAGGCCAAAAGGCATATCGGCGATAAGAGCCGCAGCAGCACAAAGTCCAAGGACAAAAAATCCCGAAGAGCCGACATGCAATGCTCTTTGCGCCGTACGAAAACGAGGAACCAAAAGACTCGAACCTATCATGATACCCAATGCATTGGCTCCAAAACAAATACTATACATAAGAGGAGAAACATGATAATGTTCCTGAAAGATAAACGGAGAAGCGGCTATGTAACCGAACAACACACCCATAGCAAAAGTCTGTATAATAAGATGCTGCGTAAAACGGCGGTTACACAAGACTGGAATAAACCGGGTAAATGTAGAAAAGACTCCACCCTGAAAACGATTCTCTTTTTCCAACGTCTCATGTTGAGCAAAGCCGATACCCAATAATACCACACCGATTACCAGCAGGATAAGAAATATTCCGTGCCAGTCGGTCCACTTCATCATGATACCGCCCAATATCGGAGCTCCGACCGGAGCAATACCGTTTATCGCCGCCATAAGCGAGAAAGTTTTAGCTAATGAGCTCCCCGTATACAAATCGGTTACAATAGACCGGGATATAACCAATCCTCCGGCTCCGGCAAATCCTTGTATAAACCGACAAATAAGAAAGGAGTGTATATCCCGGGCATACAAGCAAGCTACGGTAGAAACGATAAAAAGTGCAAGGGAAAGGATAAGCGGTGTGCGACGCCCGTATTTATCACTCAAAGGGCCGATAATCATTTGTCCGACGGCAAGCCCGATCATACTGAATGTCAATGTAAGCTGAACCAAAGAGGTAGTCGTCTCGAAATCATTTGTGAGCTGCGGCAACGTAGGAAGATAAAAATCGGTAACAAAAGGTCCGAATGCCGACAACATACCCATGAACAGAAGAATAAATCGTCTCGAATTACGTTTTTCTATCGTCATATTTCCTATTTTTTTACGAGGCAAAATTCCCAAAAATGTTTGACGTCTCTTGCCAATGTTTGAAAAAAACAGTTAATCAAAACAAATCTCTATACATAACGGTCTATATAATAAGAATAGAATATCTATTTTTAATGCATAAAAAAGAAAAACAGTATGGGTCGTAAAAAAAAAACAGTCGCACTGGTATTGGGAAGCGGCGGTGCCCGCGGGCTGGCACACATCAGTATCATAGAAGAACTGCTGAACAGAGGATATGAAATCACATCGGTTTCGGGTACGTCCATGGGGGCGCTGGTCGGAGGCATATACGCCGCCGGAAAACTCGAAGATTTCAAACATTGGATAGAGGGAGTCGATAAATTCAAAATGTTTCAACTGCTCGACTTCACATTCCGTTTCGACGGCTTGGTAAAAGGTTCCCGCATTATCAATACCCTGAAAGAGTTGGTTCCTGATGTTCCTATCGAAGATTTACCCATACCGTTCTCGGCAATCGCCACCGACGTACATGCCGAGAAAGAAATCGTATTTGACAGCGGGTGTCTCTTCGATGCGATAAGAGCCTCTATTTCCCTACCCTCTTTCTTTCGTCCCGTCCACAAAAAAGATATGGTTCTTATGGACGGAGGAATTCTCAACCCCCTTCCCATAAACCGAGTACAACGTTTTCCCGGCGACAGAGTAATTGCTGTCGATGTGAACGCGCAGGCTTTGGAAGAAACTGCTTCCTCTCCACGTCCCGAACCGTCTGCAACAGACGGCATCTCTATCTTTAAAGAGTGGTGGCGAAAGGCTTTCTTCTCTGGACATCCCGACGAGAATCTCAAAGAAGAACCCAACTACAACTATTATAATTCCCTGTTACAGGCTTCGCACATGATGATAAGGCGGATATCGCAATTATCAGTAGAGATTTATAAGCCCGACTTACTCATCGAAGTTCCGGCCGCCGCATATGGAGTGCTCGAATTTTATCATTCGCATGAGATCATCGAGATGGGACGTCGTGCCGCCATAACCGCCCTCGACCGCAATGACCGCCTGCATCGTAACTGGCGATTCTGGAAATAACTTCGACAGAACTTTCGTTCGTATTATATCCGGCAGAAGTATTTTTTTCTTTTGCCGGATTTTATTTTGTATTTGTTAAATAATATAATAATCATTATGATACATTTTGTTCCCTAAAAAAACATCTATACATTTGCGTCTGACAATAATGTCAGACATAATAGAAAGTGTAAATTATGAACACACACAAAATCGGAATCGATATAGGGTCTACGACGGCGAAGATTGTTGTTCTCAGCCATGACGGAGATGTCATATACAGCCGATACGAGCGACACCAAGCAGCCGTGTATCCGTTGATATATACCTTTCTCGAAGAGGTATCCGCTCTTACGGGCGATACTCCCTGCACAATTTCCATCACAGGAAGCGTGGGAATGGGAGTGGCCGAACGTTGCGGGTTGCCGTTTGTACAAGAAGTTGTCGCAGCCACAAAATTCGTAACGGAACTATACCCTTCCATACGCTCGATAATCGATATAGGCGGAGAAGACGCCAAAGTCGTTTTTCTCCACAAAGATCGCCCGGTAGACTTGCGCATGAACGGGAACTGTGCGGGAGGAACCGGCGCATTCATCGATCAGATGGCTGTATTACTCGGTACTTCCGTCGATGATATGAGCAATTTGGCCCTACGCGCCCAAACAGTCTACCCGATCGCTTCTCGCTGCGGGGTTTTCTCCAAAACCGATGTACAGAATCTTCTGGCAAAGAACGTCTCCAAAGAAGATGTGGCTGCATCGGTATTCCATGCTGTTGCCGTACAGACCATCACGACCCTCTCCCGGGGGTGCGACATATCATTGCCGATACTCTTTTGCGGCGGGCCGTTGACTTTTATCCCGGCATTAAGAAAAGCTTTTGTTGATTATCTGCGATTGTCCGACGGTGATTGGGTCGTTCCCGGGCAAAGTCATCTGATACCTGCATGGGGTGCGGCATTATCGGCAGAAGACGGCAGATCGCTTACGGCAAAAGAACTCTTGGAGGAATGGAAAGGAAATCAGGCGCAAAAGATCAACATACTTACTCACAGGCTCGACCCGTTATTTCCGAATGAAGATTCTTACACACAATGGCGTAATGAGAAATCACTTTCTTCCATGCGTTATGCCCGGTGGGAACCCGGCATACAGGAGGCCTACCTCGGTATCGATTCTGGCTCTACGACCACCAAAATCATTCTGCTCAACTCCGATAAAGAAATATTGTTTACCCACTACGTATCGAACAACGGAAACCCGATACTGGCCGTCAAAGAAGGGTTGATTTCCCTGCAAAATCAATGCGCGTCAAACTCCGTCATACTGCATATTACAGGCAGTTGCGTTACCGGTTACGGAGAAGAGTTGATAAAAGCGGCTTTCGGCCTCGACGAAGGTATCATCGAAACCGTCGCCCATTATATGGCCGCCCGCCAGCTGAACGAGCGGGTATCTTTTATCCTCGACATAGGTGGGCAGGATATGAAAGCGATATTCGTCGACAAAGGCATACTCACACGCATGGAACTCAACGAGGCATGCTCGTCGGGCTGCGGCTCTTTTATAGAAACTTTTTCCCGCACGTTAGGGCACGAAGTTTCCGAGTTTGCCCGACTGGCCTGCTTGGCGGACAGTCCTTGCGATCTGGGAACCCGATGCACGGTATTCATGAATTCCAAAGTCAAGCAGGTACTGCGCGAAGGAGCCTCGGTCGGCGATATAGCCGCCGGCCTTGCATACTCCGTCGTAAAAAATTGTCTGCATAAAGTTTTGAAGATAAATGATTTCTCGTCGTTCGGCGATTGTATCGTCGTACAAGGAGGGACGATGCGGAACGATGCTGTGGTAAGGGCATTCGAGAAAATGTCGGGACACACGGTATTCCGCAGCGACCGACCCGAATTGATGGGCGCATACGGTTGCGCACTGTACGCCCAAAGTCGAAATCCCTCATTCAGGGGCATGACACCCGACACTTTGATACAAGGAGCCGTATACACGACCCGACAAATGTCTTGCCACGGGTGTACCAACCAATGTCTGATACATCGGTATGATTTCACCGGCGGAAATACCTACTATTCCGGGAATAAATGCGAAAAAGTTTTTTCAAACAAAGGCGAGTCTTCAAAGAAAGGGACGAACGCTTATCCGGAGAAAAACAAGTTGCTTTTCGACCGGCTGTCAGGGAATCTGAACGGTCCGACCATAGGAATACCCCGATGCCTGAACATGTATGAAAATTACCCTTTCTGGCATACACTCTTTACCAAAGCGGGCATGAATGTAATCTTGTCGTCGCCATCCGACTACAAAGCCTATGAACGTGCAGCCAAATGGGTAATGTCCGATAATATATGTTTCCCGGCCAAAGTGGTACACAGCCATCTTTCAAATCTCTGCGAGCAACAGGTCGACCGCATTTTCTTCCCGTATGTCGTGTACGAACGTCTCTCCGACAAGACCCGTGTAAACAGCTACAACTGCCCTATCGTCTCGGGATATTCCGAAATCGCCAAAAGCGTGATGCCGCTGAGTATTCCTATCGATACGCCAGTCATAACTTTCAAAGACGAAAAAGCTCTTTTCCGACAATGTTGCTCTTATTTAAAAGGGCTGGGAATCACAGAGAAAAACATCAAGGAGGCTTTCGCTACGGCATTACAGGCACAACGTGAATACGAAAAGTCTGTTACCGACTATATGCAATCGATTTTCCGGGAAAATATCTCCGGAAAACGCCTGACGGTACTATTGGCCGGTCGTCCTTATCATTCGGATATGCTCATTCAACACAAAATTTCCGACATGATCGCTTCTATGGGAGTAGATGTAATCACCGACGACATCGTCAGAGGCGAACATACAATGCCCCAAGAATCGAGATTTATCTCACAGTGGGCCTATCCCAACCGCATTTTGGCAGCAGCCCGTTGGGCTGCCGAGCAAGACGACAACGTGCAGTTCATACAACTCACCTCTTTCGGGTGCGGCCCCGACGCATTTCTCGTCGATGAAGTAAAAGAGTTGCTGCATCGACACGGGAAAAGCCACACGTTACTGAAAATCGATGACGTAAACAATATTGGATCCATACGTTTGCGGGTACGTTCAGTTATCGAAAGTCTGAAAATGAAACACGGCCCCAAACCAAAAGTATTGCCCTTCATAACAACACCCCCTTATACATCGGACGATGTACGCCGTAAAATCATCGTACCGTTTTTTACGCCGTTTATCTCGCCGCTGATTCCCGACCTATTTCGGCTAGTGGGCTACGACGTCGATGTGCTGCCGATGAGCGACAGAATTGCCGCCGATTACGGATTACAATATGCCAACAACGAGGTATGCTATCCGGCGACACTGGTCGTCGGCGACATCATCAAAGCTTTCAAAGAAGGTCGATACGAACCCTCCAAGACCGCCGTAGCGATGACGCAAACGGGTGGTCAATGCCGCGCCACCGGGTATATCGCCCTTATCAAGAAAGCTCTGGTCGATGCAGGATATGCCGATGTTCCTGTCGTCTCGGTTTCTTGGGGAGATGCATTCGACAACCCACAGCCGGGATTCCGGGTCAACTGGCTCAAAATCCTGCCTATTGCATTGGCAGCGGTTCTTTTCAGCGATTGTATCGCCAAGTTCTATTATACAGCGGTTGCACGGGAAAAAGAAGAGGGAGCAGCTGCATTCTGGCGAGATTACTATCTCGACAAGGCCCGTCAAGCGATAAGACAGAACAAACCGAGCGAACTGCTCGCCTTGACAAGAGAGGCAGCAGACCGTTTTACATCGATCACCGATGTCGACAAGCAAGTACCGAAAGTAGGAATCGTGGGAGAAATTTTCTTGAAATTCCATGCATTCGCCCAAAAGAATATCTCATCATGGCTTGTCGATCAGCATATCGAAGTCGTCCCGCCCACATTAACAGAATTTTTCCTGCAATCGTTCGTCAACAAACAAGTCAATCAAGATAATTATCTGGAGGCTAAAAAAATCCCTGATTTTGTTTTGCATCGGGTTTATGCCCTTGTACGCCGACAGGTCGAAAAATACAATCGTGCCGCTTCGCATTTCCCACTATTCCAGCCCTTTCCCGATATTTTCGAGACATCTCGTTACGGTAAAGAGATATTACCTCTTTATGCACAATTCGGCGAAGGCTGGCTGTTACCGGCCGAAATAGTCTCTATGGCGCACCACGGGGTAGACCACGTAGTCAGCCTGCAACCTTTCGGCTGTATTGCCAACCATATCGTCTCGAAAGGTGTCGAAAAGAAAATAAAGACAATATATCCGCAAATGAATCTGCTGTCTCTCGATTTCGACAGCGGTGTGAGCGACGTCAATGTAATAAACAGAATGTTACTTTTTATTCACGGATTGAATGGATAACTATGGAAAACAACGAAAATTTAGAAGATAGAATAGTAGATGTCGCCAAAGACGTTTTCTTGGAGAACGGTTTTGAAATGACCAGTATGAGCGATATTGCAGCAAAAGTCGGCATCAATCGTCCCACCTTACATTACTATTTCCGTACCAAAGAGCGTATGTTTCGGGCCGTATTGGCTCCCATTTTCGAAACTTTCATGCCGAAAGTACAAACGATTCTGGCCGGAGATATTCCTTTCATAGAGAGACTCGAAAAAATTCTCGACGAATATCTGATTATTTTTTCGGAAAATCCTTTTTTACCGAGGTTTGTACTGAGCGAAATACAGAGAAATCCCGATAATCTCATACTCATGATACACCGTTTCGGCATAGAACGCATGTTGCAACAGTTATCGGAAATTTTGGATAAAGAAATGGATACCGGAAAAATAAAACGCATCCCGCACATCATTATCTTATGCACGTTTTACAGCCAACTGACATTTCCTTTTCTTACCCGAAATATGCTGATGAAAGTCTTTTCCGATGATACAGCCCGTTATAAAGTATTTCTGGAAGAATGGAAACAAAACATACTTTCACAGATGCGTTACCTACTCTGTCCATAAAATAAGAAAAACCCGTTTTAAAACGGGTTTTTCTTATTTTATCCGCGATATAATTACTTCGGCGTATCTTTTACTTTCATAACCCAAGCTCCGGGAAAAATTTCGTTTTTCTCGTTTTGTTGCTCTTTCAAGAAAGCATAGGCTTCTCTACGATCGGAAAACGAACGGGTATACAAGTATGTCCGGCGGCCGTCTTCGTAAAGGAATATAGGGTCGGCAACACCTTTATTATGGAACTTTTGCAACTGTAACAGGGCATTTTCCCGAGAGGTAAGAGTAGATACAACAATGAGATACTCTCCCCCTGCCACCTTATTATTGACATCATCGGTGATTGTCGTAAGCGTAAGGGCTGCCCGATCGGCTTCCGGTCTATTCGCAAGAGGAACAGATGTAAGGAATAACACAATGACAGCAGCAACGACAACCATCGCACGGTTAAGAACCCGACGACGAATGGAGAAGTGAATGACACGCTCGCCGGAGCCGGTACGAGATGATCTTCTTTCCGATCGTTCGCTCCTGCTTCCCGCAATTTCTTTCACCGGCAACAACGTTACAGCCGGCAATCCGAAATGATTGAGATTCAACAGGTAATCGGGTGAAGCTTCAAATGACAACGTATTATCCTCGGTGAGTACAAAGACTCCCAGATTTCCGAATGTTACCCGATCGCCCCCTCTCTTCAAGAGCACCCGCAACGTATCGATTTCCCGGTCGATAAATTGCGAAGCCTGCTCATAACCTATCTGTTGAGCCCGCATAAGCGAGGCCGCCAACAAACCATCGTTATAAGTAAGTGTCGGATTGAAAACGATAGAACGCGAGGGCGGGTAAAACATATTCCCGTCGGATACAAAGCGGGCAGGTAGGTCTTGCATCAAAAAACCTCCCAAACCGGGAATCAACACACAATCGTGCTCGGTCAACAAATATTCGATATGTCTGGTAATCGTAAGCATCGGTACAAAGATAGCAAAAAAATTTTCGGTACTCCTCTCCCACTGAAAAAAACGAGGAGAAAACTTCTATCGTAACCCGTTTTCAGCGATGTACAACACTAACATTCGTTACCGAAACTCCCATACCTCTCCACACCGAAATCATATAAGAAACACAAATAATAACTCTATAACAAAAACACACGATCTTATTGTACAAGCAGAAAACTTCTTTTATCTTTGTCATACTCAACAACTCGGACCGACATGATAAACATACAGCACGGAAATTTACCGTCGACATTTACATAAACCATATTTCGGAACTTTTTATTTTCCCCTCTTGGCTTTAACCACTTTCCCCAAAACACACAGCAACCTAACTTTTTTATACCATGAAGAATATATTTTTCATAATTTCGGCATTATGCATCGTTTCTACCGCCCGATCCCAAACCGTCGCATTTCCGGGAGCCGAAGGGTACGGTAAATACACGACAGGAGGACGCGGCGGAAAAATCCTTATCGTTACAAACTTGAACGACAGCGGTGAAGGGAGTTTACGAAACGCTATCGAACAAAAAGGTGCCCGTACCGTGCTCTTCGCCGTAGACGGGACTATCGAATTGAAATCGCCGCTCCGCATCAACAATGACAGTATCACTATCGCCGGGCAATCGGCTCCGGGCGACGGCATCTGCTTGAAAGACTACCCGCTGACCATAAATGCCAGCAACGTCATCGTGCGCTATATAAGAGTGCGTGTAGGCGACCGACATAACAGAGATAGCGACGGCGTGGGAGGCGGACGTTACGGACAGAAAAACGTCATACTCGACCATATATCCGTAAGCTGGAGCATCGATGAATGCCTATCTATCTACAAGACCGAAAACCTTACCGTGCAATGGTGTCTGATTACACACAGCCTACATACCTCCATACACACCAAAGGCAGCCACGGTTTCGGCGGTATTTGGGGTGGATACAAAGCAACATTCCATCACAATCTGTTGGCCAATCACGCAAGCCGTAATCCCCGCTTTGCATCGGTCGACGGGACGAAATGGGTCGATTATCGCAATAACGTCGTATACAACTGGGGATTCAAAACCGCTTACGGTGGAGGACACCACGCCGAAATAAACATCGTGAACAACTATTACAAACCGAGACCGGCATCACAACACCATCGCCTGCTCGACGTGGCCGATGATGGGACAGGACGCTATTATGTCGCCGGTAACGTAATGGCTGGCGATAATGACGTAACCCAGAACAATCACAACGCTGTTGCCGACCGTCCCGGAAAAATCTATACCCCGACCGCAAAAAATGCCAAGAAAACCTCGGGCATATCTCCCGACGCAATCCCTTCGCAAGGAGAAGAGACGCCCACCTGCATAGTATCCACCCCTTTCCCGTATGAACCGATAGAAGAAGACACCCCTACCGAAGCCTATCGGAGAGTACTGGAATCGGCCGGTTGCAGCCATTCCCGAGACAGCTACGACAAAGAGGTTATACGCCAAGTAAAAAAAGGTATCGGCACATTCGGTAACAACGGTATCATCAATACTCCCGAAGACGTAGGCGGGTGGCCCGAATTAAAATCGAGAAAACCTCGGAAAGACAGCGATGGCGACGGAATACCCGACAAATGGGAAAAGAAACACGGTCTCGATCCACACGATGCGACCGATGCATCGCTTTACACCCTAAGTAATGAATATACCAATATAGAATGTTACCTAAACAGCCTCGTCAAACAAAAAAAGCCATAAAATAAAATTTAAATACGACGATTTGTTGGAACATTCAATTTATTTCTCTATTTTTGTCTCGAAATAGAGTTCGATAAATGAGTTTTGTACATACAAAAAATTGGCAAGGTTGGCATAGCTTACAATCCTAATCGGTCGTAAGACACAACCTCTTATCATATCAAAAAGGTTTGTCCGGCCGCGACAAACCTTTTTTTTTGCTTTGAAATATCATAAAAACAAATATCAACTATATGAGTACAAAAAAGTTTTTATTACAGGAAAAAGATATTCCTACGGCATGGTACAATATCGTCGCCGATATGAAAACCAAACCCCTGCCACCGTTGAATCCGCAAACACATGAACCGATGAAAGAGGAAGATTTCTATCCTCTCTTCGCCAAAGAACTGTCGCACCAGGAAATGAATCAGACCGATGCGTGGATCGAAATACCCGAACAGGTACGCGACATGTACAAAATATGGCGTCCTACCCCGTTGGTGCGTGCCTATGGATTGGAAAAATATCTCGATACTCCAGCCCATATTTATTTCAAAAATGAGAGCGTCAGTCCGGTAGGATCCCATAAACTCAACTCGGCCATCGCACAAGCCTACTTCTGTAAAAAAGAGGGCGTAACCAATATCACGACCGAGACCGGAGCCGGTCAATGGGGAGCGGCCCTCTCGTTTGCCGCCAAGGCTTTCGGGCTCGAACTGGCCGTCTATATGGTCAAAGTCAGCTACCACCAGAAACCTTACCGAAGGTCGATCATGCAGACGTTCGGCGCACAAGTCATCGCTTCGCCTAGTATGAGTACCAAAGCCGGACGTAAAATTCTTACCGAACACCCCAACTATCAGGGCAGTCTGGGTACGGCCATCTCCGAAGCCGTAGAACTGGCCATGCAGACCCCAAACTGCAAATATACCCTCGGCAGCGTACTCAACCATGTCATGCTGCACCAAACCGTCATCGGCCTCGAAGCAGAAAAACAGATGGAAATGGCGGGTGAATATCCCGATGTCGTCATCGCCTGCTTCGGCGGCGGTTCCAACTTCTCGGGCATCTCTTTCCCCTTCCTCCGCCACAAACTGAAAGAAAACAAAAATATCCGCGTCATTGCAGCCGAACCAGCCTCCTGCCCGAAACTCACCCGGGGTGTTTTCCAATACGACTTCGGAGACGAGGCCGGTTACACCCCGCTGCTTCCCATGTTCACGCTCGGGCATAATTTCGCTCCGTCGAACATACATGCCGGCGGACTCCGTTACCACGGCGCGGGTTCTATCGTGAGCCAGCTCCGTAAAGACGGCCTGATGGAAGCTGTGGATATTCCTCAACTCGAAACATTCAATGCCGCAACGATTTTCGCCCAAACCGAAGGCATCATACCCGCGCCCGAATCGTCGCACGCTATTGCCACCGCCATACGCGAAGCCGAGCAGGCCAAACGCGAAGGTAAATCGAAAGTAATCCTTTTCAACCTTTCAGGACACGGTCTCATCGATATGGCTGCATACGACCAATATATCGCCAACGACTTGCGGAACTACGAAGTAACCGACGAAGAGGTGGCACGTAACGTAGAGCAACTCGAAAAAATCATCTAAACGACTTCTTTCCGATGCATAAAAGCGAGGCCCGGAATCCTCCGGGCTTCGCTTTTATATAACTTGCCCATATCTACAAACGACTTTCTTCATCTGTCGGGTGTAGCATTCTACGATGTAAAGGCGTCCCCGGTCCGCATGGAATGCTCCCAGCTTGTCATTCCGCCATATATATATTTCAGATTCTTCACTGCACTGCACTCCGTTCTGAATAACAGAAGTTTTGAAAGCCGCAATCCTATGTCATTCCAAGCAAATGCGAGGAATCCTGTCATCTCGAACGTAGGTGAGAGATCTCATGCAATAACGCTCGCTTTCTCGCTTTGAGGGAGATTCTTCCTCCCAATGGTCGTCAGAATGACAAGCACTTAGTAAGAAATTCTTTACTGTGCCGAGTTCCGCCCAGAATGGCAGCATTGCAAAAAAAATCAGAGAAACATCGTCCTCTGATTCTCAATCGTATCTCAAATCACCGATATTCCTATCCTTATCGGTGTACCCCGCTTAATCGATTTTTTTCATTCGACTTACACTACCGTCGGAATACAAAACCTCTTCGATATAAACGCCTCTCTCGGGTTTATCTATCTGTTGACCAAGCAAATTATAATAATTGACTTGTGAAATCTGCCGATAGACAGACTGCCCACCTGTTGAAACATCGGGCACTCCACTTACCAATGCCTCAACATAATCGGGCAAATAATAGCTCAAATGCGGAGGTTGGTTATAGGCCGTTGTCTGCCATACGGTCGCCATACGATAATGGTGGTCATGCATCAGCGTCGGGACACGATAGTCGCTGCTGTACGGAGTGGAAAAAATCCACAAATGACTCATCGTTTCCTCATCGTAATATATCTGTTCTTCGCGCCAGTCACCAAAAATATCAGCTTGCAGGCAAGGTGTATATTTGATAACATTCGTCCCCGCCCCGTAGCGGGAAGGCATATCCACCAATGTCGCTGCGCTCTGTGTGCGACCCCGCCATTTAGTTATAACGCCGGTCTCGGTCATCTCCTCCTGCAAGTCTCCGTCCCAATAAGTGCGGAAATTGACAGTGGGACGTTTCGTCGAAATCACGCTACCGCCGCAACCGTACACTTCGTTGCCGGCGGTACTCCAATACTCACAACCGCGCGAATCGGCATCGACATCGGCACAAAGGCCGCGCCCCACATCGGTTCCGGTAAATTTTCCCGAAATGATTTCTCCGGTCAGAGCATCATGCATCTCGACCCCGTACTTGGCCGATGTCTCCTCATGTACCATCATCACTTCCAAACCATTGCGATCGGGATCAAAGTCGCCCACATGCAATGCATCGCCATGGCCGAGTCCGGTACGATAGATTATCGTTCCGTCGTCATCGAGTGCACATGCACCAAAGATAATCTCATCGCGACCATCTCCGTCGACATCGGCCGTAGCAATACTGTGTGCGCCTTCTCCGTAAGCTCCGATTCCGCCTAAAACAGAGCTATGGAGCCATTTGGTATGAAGCGACGTTCCGTCAAAATCGACCGCCCATACAAACGCCGCCGTATAGTATCCTCTCGCCATCACCAAACTGGGTCGTTCACCGTCGAGATAAGCCACACACGCCAAATAACGTTCGCTCCGATTTCCATAATTATCGCCCCAATTAGATATGGTATCTCTGGACGGACGATAGGCTGTCGTCGCCAATTCTTCACCCGTCAGCCCGCTAAATACAGTCAAATATTCCGGACCGCTGACTACAACTCCGCTCTTACCGCCGACCACAGTACGATAATCGGCCTGCGGGTCATCTTGCCCCATCAATACATAATTTCCCCGACCGTCGATCGTCCCGGGAGCTGTTTTACAAGCTACCTCGGCTTTCCCATCGCCATCCAAATCATAAACCATCAATTGAGTGTAATGAGCACCCGCCCGGATATTCTTACCCAAATCAATACGCCACAATTTCGTACCGTCCATACGATACGCATCGATAAAAACATTCCCGGTATAACCCGACTCCGAATTATCTTTACGGTTAGACGGATCCCATTTCATAATCACTTCATACGTTTTATCCCCATCGACATCGGCCACCATACAATCGCCGGGAACATAATAAAACGATCCGCTCTCGGTAGTTCCTCCTGCGGGACGATCCAACGGAATATCGAGATAACCTTTGGGCAGCACCGTAACCGCAGCCATCTCTACCGACTCTCCTCCCGAGAGAACCTCCACCGTATATACACTCCCGGCAGAGCCTTCGATATCTAAAAAATTGGTCTTGTCGAAAAGCGGAAAATCATTGAGTTTCACTCCATCGCGATAAACATTGAAACATATATCTTCCGGGTCATCGATGAGCCAGCGCCAATTAACCAAATAATTACTGCCGCTACCCGTATAAGTGGCAACAGCTCCCCTATCAAGGGACTCCGGGTCGAGAATCCACGGACGACCGGCAAACGGCATAACAAGCGGTATTTCTACCGTACGCTCGGCAACTTCGGAAGTACGCATGCCCTCTTTTATGGCGACAGCCCTTATCCGGCAAGTCCGGGTCAGATCAAACGGTTCATTGTATGGCATGGCATAATCCCACACTACTCCCCGATCTACCAGCGAATACCATATTGTGGCACCGGGAGTCGCGCAAGTCATGACGATACGCCGTCCCTCGACTAAGACCTCCGGTGTCGCCGTCTGTTCTCTCGTATCGGCATTTTCATGGAGAACTCCGACGCTTTGCACCACGATTCCGCCACTGTTGGTCCAACTGACATCACCATCGGATACAACCTCGAATGTATATGTCTTGAAATAGGTCGTGGGATATGTATCATATCCGCATTCACCTTTGAGATTTGTTACCGAAGCAATACCCTGAGCCGCAGTAGATGACGACTTCATCGTTACGACGACTTTCTGCCCGGCTTTCAGCCCAGATATACCGACCGGTGCCACATTTTGCATTTGCATGCCATTCTGGCTACTACCCATATTGTATCTCAACAGCAAATTGCCCGGCTGTATGCCGCTTCCTACGATAAGCCCCTCTGTCTCGGCTATAACTACACCATTGGCTTTCAACGGTAACCCGTCGGTTACGACATTATTGGCATACCTTTGTATAGAGCCGTTTTTGGACATCGGTTTCCAATGCTCGGTATCGGCAGCCAGATTGGAAATTGTAGTAGCCTCATATTGGGCCAAGTTCCACCAACGAATCGTATCGTAGGTGATTTGGGCTTTGACGGAAACACCCGTCAAGAAGAAAATAATCGCAATGACATTTATCGTCAAAAAATTTCGATGAAGTAGAAATGTTTTCATGGTAAAATAGAATTTGACTAATCAAAACAAAATTAGTACAAATAACAATACCGCATATATATTACACCTATCATTTTCTCAAATAATCCGTTCTTATTAATCAGCATCGTCCAAGACATTTTATATAAGGATATTATGTCTCTCGCAAGAGAATATCTGTAATCCGGGTTGTTTTATCTGTAATAAATATATTTCTGCAAATCCTTTCTATTCTTATTTTTGCAACATAAAAATGTTTCACCAAACCACACTCGAATATGTACATCAACAACATCAAATCTCCCCAAGACGTAAAACGCCTTACGACCGACCAACTGTGTGTCCTTGCCGACGAAATACGCCAAGCCCTGCTGGCGAAACTAAGCGTACACGGCGGGCACGTAGGCCCCAACCTCGGTATGGTAGAAGCAACCATTGCCCTGCACTATGTATTCGACTCGCCCCATGATAAAATCGTGTATGACGTATCGCATCAAAGTTATGCACACAAAATTCTCACCGGCCGAGCCGAGGCTTTTCTCAATCCCGACGATTACGACGTCGTCTCGGGATATACCAATCACAAAGAAAGCGAACACGACTTTTTCACCGTGGGTCATACCTCGACATCGGTAAGTCTGGCCTGCGGACTGGCAAAAGCCCGGGACTTGGAAGGCGGGCAAAACAACGTCATTGCCGTTATAGGCGACGGTTCTCTGAGCGGTGGTGAGGCTTTCGAGGGATTGAGCAACGCAGCCGAAGCAGGAACAAACATGATTATCGTAGTGAACGACAACGAGATGTCTATCGCCGAAAATCACGGCGGCCTCTACCAAAACCTGCAATTACTGCGCGAAAGCGGCGGACAAGCTGCCTGCAACTATTTCCGCGCACTGGGACTCGACTACATCTATGTCGAAAAAGGGAACGACCTGCCGACTCTCATCACGGCATTCAAGCAGGTTAAAGACTCAACACACCCGATCGTCGTCCATATACATACTCAAAAAGGGAAAGGTTTTGCACCGGCAGAAAGAGACAAGGAACGCTTTCATTGGAGTATGCCGTTCGACCTTATGACAGGCGCACCGAAAGTTGTCGATAATGAAGAAGACTATGGCGAACTGACCGGAGAATTTCTGATCGATCAAATGAACAAAGACCCGAAAGTCGTCGCCATCACATCGGGAACTCCTGCCGTATTTGGATTTTCACCCGAACGCAGGAAGAAAGCCGGACGACAATTCGTCGATGTAGGTATCGCCGAAGAACACGCCGTAGCTCTCGCATCGGGTATCGCGGCCGGGGGCGGACGTCCCGTATACGGCGTGTACAGCACATTTATTCAACGCACTTACGACCAACTTTCCCAAGACCTCTGTATCAACAACAACCCGGCGGTCATCTGCGTATTCGCCGCCTCGGTATGGGGTATGAACGACGTAACACATCTCGGCATATTCGATATTCCCCTCATCAGTAATGTTCCGAACATGGTCTACTTAGCCCCGACTTGTAAAGAGGAATATTTCGCCATGCTGCAATGGGCCATGCAACAAACAGCACACCCCGTTGCCATACGCGTTCCGGGTAATGGTGTTATAAGCAGCAGTGTTCCCGTCGAGACCGATTACGGTACGCTCGACCGATATAAAGTAACGCAACAAGGCGATACGGTAGCCATCATCGCCTTAGGCTCTTTCTTCGCATTGGGTGAAAATGTAGCTCGTCGACTACAAATGGTGGCCGGCATTACACCTACCCTCATCAATCCTCGCTATATCACCGGTCTCGACAACGACCTACTCGACAAATTGAAAACGACGCACCGCGCCGTGATTACTCTCGAAGACGGAATCCTCGACGGCGGTTTCGGCGAAAAGATAGCCCGCTACTACGGCAACAGCGATATGCGCGTACTCAATTACGGATTGAAAAAAGAATTTGTCGACAGATACAATGCTTCGGAGCTGCTCCTCGCCAACCGACTTACCGACAAACAAATCACAGAAGACATAATCAAATCGCTTCAATGATAAAATTACTATATAAAAAGAAAGGCTGCCAACAAAGCAGCCTTTCTTTTTTACTACATCTTCGTAAGATGTTAACGGGACTTTATTGTATAAAACACTTTATCGATAAATTTCTCATAATCATTAATTATGACAGCTCCACCATCTTTAATTTGCGGATATTGATGCATCGTTAACTTCATAAAAGGTTCGTTCAACTTATAATACTCAAAGTACTTTTCTTTACTATCAATTTGTTGCTCATCAACTTCCGGCAATACTTGTACCACATAAATCAACGTCTTATTCGGCGTATGCAGAAATACATCAATGTCGTCATTCGACATTGTACAATACTTGATAATATTATGGTCTGTAAATTCTTCCCATTTCGACAACTCACCATTATTTTTATAATAAGGTAACTTTTCAAGAATTATAAATATTTGAAAATAAGGGCATTTTGAAGCCCTTATATTTGCCGTTTCACCCAACATATTCTCAAAATAATTATTTGAATTTATAATCGAGAAAACGAAATGTACCAAAACGGAACAAGTTTAACACTTAAATAGTTCCAAACCAACCAAGTGTTTAAGTGTCGTTTAATCAATGCATTAGATTGTATTTCGCGATTAAAGTTGTTACAAATAACAAAGACATTACAAAAACAGAGGAACAAATAGAAACTTATTTAATATCAAATGTTTAACAAAAACGGAACAACTTCAAAAAAACGAAATGTACCATTTTCAGAACCGTTCAAGTTACACTATATCAGTTGTTTACTAAAATATTGATTCTCATTGAGAATTGCATAAAAATTTCGTATAATCGAATGTTTATTCAATTATACG
>UMHU01030285.1_pt1 | contig 51591 bp, 41 predicted proteins | sample 1965591 | NCBI WGS metagenome assembly UMHU01 (sample SAMEA4836101, study PRJEB28245) | human gut metagenome | biome: gut microbiome; material: fecal sample | place: Denmark | collected 2008
CGTTCCCCACTTTGTCGAAAAGGTCTTGCCTACTTATGTCGGTATGCCGGAAAATTTTTTGCAGCCTTAGCCACAATTGGGGCAGGAACCTGTTGTATTTTTCGGGACGTATCCATGGAGCGCCGATGTAATCGTAACTTTTCCGGCACCACTTTTCCAGTTCGTCTCTGAATATCCATGCGTCGGGTTGGCAAACCAGAATATATTCCGTGTCGGCAAAAAGACTGTAAAAGTCTTTTGACATCATCATGTCGTTGTAACCTGAAATTCCGTTTTCTCGTCCCAGCCAATGATTGCTTACCGACATGATTTCGGCTTGCGGTATGAGCCTTTCGAGGGGGGCTTTCGGCAGTCCTTCGGGAATGATGAAGCATATCGGATAGCTTTGCAATATACGGGCTGTATGCTTGATTGCCGTTCCTTCGGCTTGACTCAACGGGAGCCGGTACAGTGGGATAACAATTTTTACAAGAGTGTGCACAGCCATAGGTATTCTTTCATTCGGGTTGCGAGTCTATAAAATGCGGTCGTTTGATAAGTAATGAGACGGAGGTTTTTTTTCTAAGGGCGGAATGGTCTCTTGCCTTTATAGGGGCATTGCCATAATTGGGAACGATTGACGAAACATTCATGTCGAATCTGTGAAAAAAGATTTCACCGCAAAGATACAAAAGATTGTGTGTCTGAAATTCTTTTCTCTGTTTTTTGTTCGTATCTTTGCCGCCCTTGTTTTATTCATAAGAAACGGTATGATTTCGATAATTGTATGTTCGATAAATCCTGATGCGGCGGAGAAGTTGAAGCGAAATATCGCGGCTACGATAGGTAATATGGAGTACGAGGTGATCGTTTTTGATAACCGGACGTCGGGTTATGGAATCTGTAAAGTCTATAATTCATGTGCGGAAAAGAGCCGGTACGATTTCCTTTGTTTTCTGCATGAGGACGTGCAATTCGATACGATCGCATGGGGAGAGAAAATCGTCCGGAAGTTGTCCGAACCCGATTGCGGAGCGATCGGGTTCGCCGGTTCGAAGTTAAGAACAGAAGGCCTTTATGGTATCGGGTTGGCGGCTGAAGGTACTTGGCGGTCGAATTATATACAGCATTTAAACGGGCGGTGGTATGTCGGCGCATTTGAAAACCCCGATTGTTCCGAATTCTCTCCGGTGGTCGTTTTAGACGGTATGTGCCTGTTTGTTTCCCGCAAGGTGTGGGAAGAGATCCGTTTCGATGAGCGGCGGTTCCCCGATTTTCATCTCTATGATCTCGATTTCTCGACGGCCGTATTTGCGGCCGGATATGTCAATTATGTCTGCCATACGGTCATAGTCGAGCATTTTTCCGAAGGATTTTATACGTCGGCGTGGTTTGAGGCAACCCGAGATTATAACGGGAAGTGGGCAGAGAAGTTGCCTCTTTATGTGGCCGATTGCCGACCGACGGGAGAGGTGAAAGAATGTGTCCGTCATGCGGAATTCCGTTTTATCAAGAATATGATGAAGGGACGAGGGAAATGCTCATGGGAAGTCATAGGGCAACTCTGCGATGCCTATTGTGCGAAGTACGGCGGGATCAAAGCGTGGGAAATGCGCTATCAAGAACGGCGTTATCACAAGCGTTGGAAAAGGGACGGCCGTCTTTAAAACTCTTTCACAGGATTATTTCGCTTTTTTATTGTTGCGTGGGTGATGGGTAAGTATTTCGCTGCGCAGGAGTGCGTTGTCGAGATGTACATATATCTCGGTGGTAGTGATGCTTTCGTGTCCCAGCATTTGCTGTATGGCCCGCAGATTGGCTCCGCCTTCGAGCAAGTGGGTGGCGAAGCTGTGGCGCAAAGTGTGGGGGCTGATGTTTTTTTGAATGCCGCAGGTTTCGCACTGTTTTTTGATAATGTAGAATATCATGACCCGGCTCAGCCGTCCTCCCCGACGGTTGAGAAAGAGAATGTCTTCATCGCCTTTCTGGGGGGTGATGTGGCATCGGTCTTTTTGATAAAGTTTTATTTCGTGCAAGGCGTTTTGCGAGATGGGTATAAGGCGTTGTTTGCTGCCTTTGCCCTCGACGATGATATATTCGTCTTTGAAATATATCTGGGAGATACGCAACCCTACGAGTTCCGATACCCGCAGGCCGCAATCGTACATCGTTTCTATGATAGCCCGGTTGCGTTGACTCTCGGGCAGGGACATATCGAATGAGTCGATGAGCGAATCGATTTCTTCGACGGTAAGCACCTCGGGGAGTTTGCGTCCCAATTTGGGCCCTTCTATCAGTTCCATCGGGTTCTCTTCGGTAAACCCTTCGAGGCGCAGGAACGAATAGAACGAGTTCAGTCCCGATAAGATGCGGGCCTGCGACCGGGGTTGTATGCCGATGTCTTGTAATTGACAGATAAATTGCGTTATGTCTGCATCGACGAGTTGGTCGATGGTGGGCTTTGATTCAGGGGATACATATTGGAACAGTTTGACGACGTCGTGCAGATACCCGTCTATGGTATTGTCCGATGCCCCCTTTTCGAGCTTGAGATAACGCGAGAAAGATTTTAACAACTCCGAATTGCTAACAATCATTATTTTATTGCGATATATTTCGTAATCTTTTTGTACTTTTGCCGAAAATTTTGTTTGACCGATTTTTTCTCTTGACCGGAGTTTTCGGTAATGACAAAGATACGAAATCTTTTGACTTATGGATATATGGATTATTAACGGCCCGAACTTGAATTTGTTGGGAAAACGTGAAAAAAGCGTTTACGGAGACGCTTCGTTCGAAAGCTATCTCGAAGAGTTGCGTTCCCGCTATCCTCTCCATACGATACATTATTACCAGTCTAATGTCGAGGGCGAGTTGATAAACAAAATCCATGAGTGCGGATTTTCTCCGGTCGGTATCGTTCTCAATGCCGGCGCTTATACCCATACGTCCATTGCTCTTTCCGATGCTATCCGGGCTGTTCCCGCTCCGGTGGTCGAGGTGCATATTTCCAATATTCACGCCCGGGAACCGTATCGTCATGTTTCGATGATAGCTGCCGCATGTCGCGGTTCGGTCATCGGTTTCGGCCTCGACTCGTATAGATTGGCAGTAGAAGCTCTTATCGAAGAAGAAAAGAAAAAGTAAACCTATCCTATATATGATGACATCAAAACAAACCAAGATTGTTGCCACGGTTTCGGATAAACGTTGCGAAATAGATTTCGTGCGCGCGCTTTACGAAAACGGTATGAATGTGGTGCGAATGAACTCGGCCCACCTCAATGCCGAAGGCTTCGATCGTATCATAAATAACGTGAGGGCCGTTTCCAATACGATCGCTATTCTCATGGATACGAAAGGCCCCGAAGTGAGAACCACCTTTATCGAAAACGACGGAAGCATCACGTTTACTGCCGGCGACATCGTGCGTATGGCAGGAAATCCCGATGCCTTTACCACGCACGACGCAATCAATGTGTCGTATGTCGATTTTGCCAAAGACCTTTCGGTGGACAGCGTCGTGCTCATCGACGACGGTGAATTGGAGTTCCGTGTACTCGAGAAACACGACGATTACTTGTTGTGCGTAGCGCAGAATGCCGGTGAGTTGGGATCGAGAAAGAGCGTGAATGTACCGGGTGTGCGTATCAATCTGCCGGCCCTTACCGAGAAAGACCGTCGTAATATTCTTTATGCCATCGATAAGGATATCGACTTTATCGCACATTCGTTTGTGCGTAACCGCCAAGATGTTTTGGCTATACAGGAAATTCTCGATGCTCATAACAGCAAGATAAAAATCATTGCTAAAATCGAAAATCAGGAAGGTGTCGATAATATCGATGAGATTCTCGAAGTTGCATACGGTGTGATGATTGCCCGCGGAGACCTCGGAATCGAAGTACCTCAGGAGAAGATTCCCGGTATACAGCGTCGTCTCATCAAGAAGTGCGTACAAGCCAAAAAGCCGGTGATCGTCGCTACGCAGATGCTCCACTCGATGATAAAGAATCCCCGACCCACGCGGGCCGAGGTTACCGACATCGCCAATGCTATTTATTATCGTACCGATGCGCTTATGTTGAGCGGCGAAACGGCCTACGGAAAATATCCGGTAGAAGCTATTGCCACGATGTCGCGTATTGCAAAAGAGGCCGAACTGACGAAATTGTCGGACAACGATATACAGGTGAATGTCGAAGGTGAAGTCATCGACACCACGTCGTTCTTGTCCAAACATGCGGTAGAGTCGGCAAAAGTTCTGGGTGTAAAGGCTATCGTAACCGATAGTTTTACCGGCCGTACTGCCCGTAATCTGGCGGCATACCGGGGAGAAAACCCCATTTTGGCGATTTGTTATAGCGAGCGTACGATGCGTCAGTTGGCCCTCTCTTACGGTGTCATTGCTTTTTATCAGCATGAAATGTCGACCTCGCGCGAATATCTTTTCCACGGGCTTTCTTCATTGGTCGAGAACGGTATGATTACCAACGAAGATCTTATAGCCTATATCGGCGGAGCTTTCGGTGAGGGATCGGGAAGTTCGTTCCTCGAAATCAATAAAGCCGGTCTGGTATTGAAAGGTTACGATCGCTATATCCTGCCCAATCTCGAAGACGTGCATTAAAAAATGACGGCAGAAGAGGCTCTCGACGAATACATTCTCTCGCATATCGACGGTGAAGGAGAATTGCTCGCGCGATTGAGTCGCGATACCCATATCCATTCGTTGCGTCCCCGTATGATGTCGGGACATTTACAGGGACGTATTCTCAAAATGATATGTCGTATGCAATGTCCTCGGCGTATTCTCGAAATAGGAACGTTTACAGGGTATTCTACGCTGTGTCTGGCCGAAGGAATGCCGGCCGATGCGGAGTTGCATACCGTGGAGATAGACGATGAGATAGAAGATTTCACAAGGCAACATTTGGCCTTGTCGCCTTTTGCCGACCGCATACACCTGCACATGGGCGATGCTTTCGATGTCGTGCCTCGGCTCGGAGGTTCTTTCGATCTTGTGTATATCGATGCCGACAAGCGGCGTTATTCCGATTATTACGATATGGTATTCGACCGGGTTGTCCCCGGCGGTATGATACTTGCCGACAATACATTGTGGGATCACAAGGTCTGCGACGGACATTCTCACGATACGCAGACTCTTGCCGTTATGGCATTCAACGATAAGATTGCGGCCGATGCACGGGTCGAGAAAGTCATTTTGCCTTTACGGGACGGATTGACGTTGATTTGGAAAAAACAATCTCCGTCCCGGTTTTGATTTCTCAGGAAGAAAACGTATCTTCGAACCGAAACCCTCTAAAAAATACGATTTATGGAGACAACCCGCCAAAATAAGATAAGTCGTCTGCTTCAAAAAGAATTGAGTGAGATATTCCGTCAGGAAACCAGCAAGACGCATGGCGTTCTCGTATCGGTAAGTGTCGTGCGTGTAAGCCCCGATTTGAGTGTGGCGAAAGCCTATCTAAGCATATTCCCGTCGGAAAAAGCGGCCGATATGCTCGAATCGATTCGCGATAATGCCAAGACTATACGGTATGAGTTGGCGAGCCGTGTGCGTTACCAGTTGCGTAAGACGCCTGAGCTGATGTTTTTCCTCGATGATTCACTCGATTATATCGAGAATATCGATACACTCCTTCATAAATAATTCCGTAACCGCTTATGCCCCTTTCGCTGAACATTGCGGTGAGATATCTTTTCTCCCGTAAGTCGCACAGTGCCATCAATCTCATTTCGCTGGTTTCTGTCTTGGGGGTTGCCGTAACAACGATGGCTATAATATGTACGTTGTCGGTATATAACGGTTTTCAGGAAGTAGTTCTCTCTCTCTGTTCCCGCCTCGACCCTCCCGTGAAAATTCTACCCGTGCAGGGTAAGACAATCGATATGGCAGCTCCCGAAATAGCTGCCTTGTATGAGTGGACCGATGAAATAGCTGCTCTTGCACCTGTTGTGGAGGAGAATGCTCTTGCTGTTTTCGGGAATAATCAGATGCCTGTTTTCCTGAAAGGTGTGGGTAATACTTATGCCGATGTGAATACGCAACTCGATGAAACCTTACTCGAAGGTCAATTCCTGTTTTCCGATACGACCGGTTATTATGTGGGATTGGGGGCGGGAGTTGCGATGAGGCTCGAAATGGGTGCTTTTTTTTCTCGCCCGTTGAGGCTTTATGCCCCTAAACGCAAGAGCCGTGTCAATATGGCCAATCCTTCTGCTTCGTTCCGAGAAAAAGAGGTGTATGCTTCGGCTGTCTTTGCCGTCAATCAGCAAGAGTACGATGAGACGTGGGTGATTGCTCCTCTGTCGCTCGTGAGGGAGCTTTATGATTACACGACCGAGGCCACTGCACTTGAACTGCGTTTGACGGACGGTGTCGACGAGTCGGCTTTTCTTACTCGTCTGCAAAACCATTTGGGCGGGAGCTATCGGGTTAGCGACCGTTTGCAGCAGCAGGCTTCGGCCTATAATATGATGCAGATAGAAAAATGGATTACGTTTCTTATCTTGCTTTTTATTCTTTTGATAGCGACTTTCAACGTCATCGGTTCGCTTTCGATGCTTATCATCGATAAGCAGGGCGATATACGCACGTTGCATAATCTAGGCGCCGACGATGCGCTCATATCCCGCATATTTTTTGTTGAAGGCTGGCTTATTTCTGCTATCGGAGCCGGGGGCGGATTGATATTGGGTATTCTGCTGTGCTGGTTGCAACAGACATTCGGATTGCTGAGTATGGGAGGTGTTCCCGGGACTTTTGTCGTCGATGCTTATCCGGTGCGGTTTCTGTGGAGCGACGCATTGATTGTATTGCTTGTGGTCGTTCTTCTCGGCGTTGTTGCTTCATGGTTCCCGGTAAGGTATTTGCGTAAAAGGTGGCTTTCGCAGGGGTAAACTGTTTCGGATGGTTAGTCGGATTTTTATGAATATAATAATGCTTGGTTATTGATATTTTGTCTCTATTTTTGTATAAAATCAACAATTCTTGCTATATGAAAAAATGGTTTCTTGCGGCATGTTTGCCGTTGATGATTGTCTCTTGTGATATTTTTGGATTGGGTGATGACGGAGATGACGATGATACGATGATTGTAGATCCTCCTATGGCAAATGTTTCTTTCGATTACGAAGACAAGATACTCTCGGGCGATACATTGGTACTTACGACTTATGTGCGTCTTGTCGATCCGGAAGTTCTTTTCAACAATATGCCGATGGAAATCGAGGTGATTGATAATCTGCCGGCCGATAATAATGCCGGAAGTGCATCGGACGAGAGCGCCGAAGTACCTCCTGCTGTCGGAGGTACAGGCGAGGCTTATTTCATCAAGGTGAGAATACCCGAATCGTTTAATGGGTATTATGACGTCCGGATCGATGCTGTAAGAGCCGATTATCCTTCATCGGGAATATTGACCAATGTTCTCGAAAGAGGGGTTTCGGTATTTACCATGCAGGAAAATGGTCAGGCCGATTTCCATACGGGAAGACCCGTATGGACCGATGTTTCCGATGCTCTTGTCCTTTTGGAAACGGTCGATATGTTGCCCGAACGGAGTGAATACAGCGGTATGAAGTTTACGACCCACCAGACGCTCGACTCTGTCAAGTGTTTCGATGCGAAAGAGGGGTTTTTACCGTCGGCTCGCTTGTATGGTTTCCATACCATTTCGTCTCAGTATCTCTTTGCTTATCTGACTTATACGTCTCATATAGATACGATATACTCCGAAATGGACGGGTATGTTGCGTACGCTACCCCCGAAGAGGTAACTTATCCGGTTGTAATTGTTTCGGATAACGGATTTATTTTGTCTTTCGAGGAACTTTATCGCGAAGACGCGTTTGCATTCAATAGTCCGTATGATATACAGTTCCGTTGCGATGCTGCCGACTGTTTCTATTTTATGCCCGAATCCGAGCGCGGTGCAACCATAAGCGATGCTGCGATTTATCGGGTAAAAATAGATGAAGAAATGCTGACATCTATACCTCAGCCTATCGAAGAGGACGATTATGAGTGGATTGTAAGACAGATCGCCGATGTGGAGCAGGTGCATGACGGCCATATCGGTGCCTCTAATAGCAATGAGTTCTCTTGGCAGGTCTATGGCGATCTTGTCGTTCTGAGCGAATCTTCTCTTATAGACGGCCGTACATCTTGTTCCATTTTGCCGAATAGCGGGACACCGTCGATAGATTTTATAGGAACTCCTTCTGTATTTGTTTCTCCGCAAGGCTCGCTTTGTACACTGCGCCGTACCGGACGCGGTTATATCCAAAGCGAAATGTTATCGGGGTCGGGCGGTTCTTATAGGTGGCTTACGCACCATCAGTATTTCGACTTCTTCGACAGCAGTAATATCGTTGTTACCCGCACGGCCGACAACGTGTATATTTCGGGAAAAGGACGTTATTACTATTGGGCTCCCAATGGAGAAATTTTACATGAAGAGTGCGAAGTGTATGACGAGTACTATATGGCATCGAAAAGCTATTTCCCTTATGCAGAAACTTATATTTACTCGTCTGCGTCTGATGGCCTCTATCGCGCCCGTCTCGATAGTCGTAGCGATAGAACCCTTATATTACCGTCTTCGTCGGGAGCGGTATATGAGGTGAGAACTTTGGGTGATAGGGCATTGGCGATTACGACCGATAACGATCTCTTTCTGATAGAGGAGAACGGTGCCGGACGTATAGATATGGGATATAACGTTTTTACCGGTAATTGCGCTTTGGTGAGGTAAAAGTAATAAGATGGCGACGGTTTATTCAGTCAGCTATTCAATTACCGGTATAGTTGCTATTGTATAAAAAAGGAGAAGATGTTTCGAAACATCTTCTCCTTTTTTAGGTTTGTATTTAAATGGTTTATTGAACGAGTGTATGCTGTATTTCTATTGTACGAGGGTTATCGTCTGTTCCCGTTTCATCGGGTCGCAGAGCAATGGCCTCGGTTACATATCCGTCGGCGTTTAAGTCATATTCCCATTTGTAATTGTCTTTGTAAGCGGCGTCATAATCGCTCGTTTCCGTGTGTACAAGATTTTTGCTTTGTATGCCTAAAAGCCCTGCGAATTCCAGTTCGGGAAGTCCGCCCATACGATCTGTAACGATGTCGAGATTTTCTTTGTTCTCGATATCGTAATAGGTATATCGTGTTGTGGAATGATAGCCTTCTGAATCCGTATAACGAGATTCCACCATATTTCCGTTTTTCCAGATATATTCCTCTTGTTCGTCTTCTCCTTTGTAACGGATCAATCGGTTTTCTTCGTCATAGGTATATTCCGAGTTCCCATCAAAAGCATCTTCAATCCGTACGGCATAACCTGCATCATTGAGATATACCGTTATAAGATATACAGGATCTGTACTGGAAGTGATCGTTACGATTCCATCACCGTATTTGTAAGAAATGATTTCTTCCGAGGGATTACCTTGTTCGTCGGTATTTGTTTCTTTGTAGCGGATAAGGCGGTGTTGTTTATCGTATGATAATTCTATAAACTCCCTTTCTTCATTCGGGTTCCGGGGAAAATAGAAATCCATTGTCGAAATCAATGTTTGGCTGCCGGGCAAGGAACCTTGTATTCCCTTATCGGAGTCTTCATTTTCTCCGCACGCAGTAAGAAGAAGTCCGGCAAATAGATAGAAAATCAGTTTTTTCATTGCTTTTATACAGATTTTTCGCGTTAATACTCGATTCCTTATTTCATTTCTGCGGCAATAGCGGCTGCGATAGCCTGCATCTCTTCGGGCGGTAATTGCAATTTGGGGTTGGATATGATCATATCGCTCTCTCTGTTGATAGGTATGAGATGTATGTGGGTATGGGGTACTTCGAGTCCCATTACGGCAACTCCTATCCGTTTACAGGGAATAGCTTTTTCTATCGCTTGGGCGACCTTTTTGGCAAAGAGTTGCAAAGAGAGATAGGCCTTGTCGTCCATTTCAAACAGATAGTCGCCTTCGGCTTTGGGGATTACGAGCGTATGGCCTTTGGCAAGAGGATTGATATCGAGGAAAGCGAAATTTTTTTCGTCTTCGGCTATTTTGTAACAAGGGATTTCTCCCGCTACGATGCGGCTGAATATGGTAGACATACAAATAGATTTTAAGAGAATAGGGGTCATTTGACCCCTATTCGTAGTTTTTTAAATAGAAATGTTGACGATTTCGAAAGTCATGATTCCCGAAGGAACTTTTATTTCGACGATGTCACCGATCTTTTTCCCCAGCAGTCCTTGTGCGATGGGAGTGCTCGAAGCGATTTTCCCTTCTTTGAGGTTTGCTTCGCTCTCGGTTACGATGGTATATTCCATCGTCATATTGTTTTTGGTGTTTCGTATTTTTACACGGTTCAGTATTTGTACTGTATGCGTGTTCAGTTTAGAGTCATCGATAATACGGGCATTGGCCACTTTGTCTTTGAGCTGCGAAATTTTCATTTCGAGCAGCCCTTGAGCCTCTTTGGCCGCGTCGTATTCTGCATTTTCCGACAAGTCTCCTTTATCCCGTGCTTCTGCGATTTGCCGGGAAATTTCGGGACGTTTTACCGATTCGAGATAATTAATCTCTTCCATCATTTTTTTATAACCTTCTTCGGTCATGTACACGATTGCCATAAGAAATCTCCTATAATTTGGGTTTGGGCATTATTGATTTTTATCTGAGAAAAGGATAACAAAAAAGAATCCCGGCTGTTACCAACCGGAACTCCACTTCCTTTTATCAACATGGCGAAGATAAGTCCTTTTTTTTGATATTCCAAATAAAAAGCGGTAAAAGTCGTATCCGATTATTTCTGTTTGAGTAATTTTTCGATTTCCCGAGGAAGCTCCGAGAGTTTGGTTACACGTTGCTGCAATACATTGTTCCGGTCGATAAGGAATGCAGTAGGCAGAGAACGGACGTTGTAGGAAAGAACGACTCTGGAACGGGTCGTGTCGGCATCGCGTACACATATCCAGGGCAGATTATCGGCCGATACCTGCCAAAGGTTCTCATTGGGGTCTATCGATACCTGATAGATTTCGAGCCCTTGCCGATGGTATTTTTCGTAAAGTTGTCCCAATGCACGGTTGTAGTCGGGAGAATATTTCCCTTCATAAGCCGAAAAATCAAGGAGTACGACTTTGCCTTTCAAGTCGCTGAGCCGCCGTTCCCGCCCATGCAGGTCGGGCAGGGCAATATCTATAAGCAAAACCTCTGTTGCGGCAGGTATTTTCGCTTCCTCCTCTTTTGCCTGTTTGGCGTTCCGTTCATTTTGAATGATGCTCAGTGCCAAACGGTAGAGATGCTGGGTGCGGGGCGATTCGGGCAGGAATGTATTGTAAGCATTGGCTACGGTCAGGATATAGCGATTGTCTTCCCGATTGGTACGATCGAAAATGTCGAGGCCGTTTACTTGCTGGAAAATGGCGAAGTAGGCTGCCGGCGAGCTGGGATCTTCGGTAATATGGGGAATGACGGTCTCTTTATAACGACGTACTTCGTTTTGCAGACCTTCGATCATTTTACGCTGTTGGTCGGGCAATAGATTTTTTTGTAGGGAAGCCTTCCCGATAGCTGCTTTCAGCGTGTTGCCTGCCTCGGAGATATGGCGGATTTTTTCGCTTTCGTCCGAACCTGAAATCCGATAGTCGGCAGCGATAGGTAAGCCCGGTATCTCTATGGCGATTGTTTCGGTTGAATCGACGGCGAGGTGTATGTAGGAGTTATCGAGCCTCAACCGGTAGAATTCGGGATAAGGCGTGCGGGGGGCATGGAACGAAAATGCTCCGTCGGCAGGGAGTTGGGTCGAGTCGAGCAAAACTGTGCGGGATAACTGTACGGCTTCGAAATAAAGAGTTTTTCCTTCGCCGTCCTTTACATGGCCTTGAATGCAGAAATCGTTTCGGTGGCAACTGCTTGCGAAAAGCAGTAGCGACAATATCGGAAAAAGTTTTTTCATCATGGTCTGGAAAGATGATAAATGTTGTGCAAAGATAATGTTAAGTTGAGTGTAATCCAAAATCTTAGTGCCTGTATCCTTTTTTGTTTTATATGGAGCAGAATGCTTTCTCGGAGGAATCGCTTCTTTCCTGCGTTTTGTCGGGAAATGTGGATAGAATGCTCTTGCTTCGATGAGATTTTCCCGGGACTTGCACGTTTTGCCGACAAATTTGCTTATCTTTGCTTGATTTTTAGAAGTTAAGAAATAATTAAGATGAAAATTGTAAAGAAAACAATTGATTTGGGAGATGGAAGAACCATCACCATCGAAACCGGAAAATTGGCCAAGCAGGCCGACGGTGCCGTAGAGGTACGCATGGGAAATACCATGTTGCTGGCAACTGTCGTGTCGGCCAAAGAAGCCGGTGAAGGCGTGGACTTCATGCCTTTGCAAGTAGAGTATAAAGAACGTTATTCGTCGATAGGACGTTTCCCCGGAGGTTTTACTCGTCGCGAGGGTCGTGCTTCTGATTATGAAATTCTTACTGCGCGCTTGGTCGACCGCGCCTTGCGTCCGTTATTCCCCGATAATTATCACGCCGACACGTTTGTCAACGTGATGCTCTTTTCGTCCGACGGAAAAGATATGCCCGATGCATTGGCCGGTTTGGCTGCTTCGGCTGCACTTGCCGTTTCGGATATTCCTTTCAACGGTCCTATTTCGGAAGTAAGGGTTGCCCGCATCGACGGACAGTTCAAAGTGAATCCTACGTTCGAAGAGTTGGAAAGGGCCGATATGGACATTATGGTAGGAGCTACTTATGAGAATATCATGATGGTCGAAGGCGAAATGAACGAAGTTTCAGAGGCCGATTTGCTGGCTGCCATGAAGTTTGCCCATGATGCCATCAAAATACAGTGCCAAGCACAGATGGAACTTGCCGAAGAGGTGGGTTCGACCGTAAAACGCGAATATTGCCACGAAGTAAACGACGAAGAGTTGCGTAAAGACGTATGGGCCAAGTGCTACGATGAGGCTTATACCGTTGCCTGCTCGGGCAATACCAACAAACATGCTCGCGGTGCAGCTTTCGACGCCATCGTTGAGAAATATTTGGAGTCGATGGACGCGGAAGAAGCCGATGCCAAAAGCGCTTTGGTGAAACGTTATTACCACGATGTGGAAAAAGAGGCTATGCGTCGCAGTATCCTCGATGAGGGAAAACGTCTCGACGGTCGTACAACTACCGAGATCCGTCCTATCTGGTGCGAAGTGGATTATCTTCCCGGACCTCACGGCTCATCGATATTTACCCGCGGTGAGACACAATCGCTCTCGACTGTTACTCTCGGTACCAAACTCGATGAGAAAATCGTCGATGATGTACTCGACCAGAGCCGCGACCGTTTCTTGTTACACTATAATTTCCCGCCTTTCTCTACGGGAGAAGCCAAAGCCAGCCGGGGAGTGGGTCGTCGCGAAATAGGCCACGGAAACTTGGCCAACCGTGCTCTCAAACGCATGATTCCCGATGATTATCCTTATGTAATTCGTATCGTTTCGGATATTCTCGAATCGAACGGTTCCTCCTCTATGGCAACCGTTTGTGCGGGAACGCTCGCTCTTATGGACGCCGGTGTGAAAATCAAGAAACCGGTTTCGGGTATTGCTATGGGCTTGATTACCGATAAGGACAATGTGAAATATGCCGTTCTTTCCGATATTCTCGGCGATGAAGATCATCTCGGCGATATGGACTTCAAAGTAACGGGTACACGGGACGGTATTACGGCTACTCAAATGGATATAAAGGTCGACGGTCTCTCGTACGAGGTTCTCGAAAAAGCCCTCAATCAGGCGAAAGAAGGTCGTATGCATATTCTTGATAAGATACTCGATACCATACCCGAACCGCGTGCCGACTTCAAACCGCATGTTCCGCGTATCGAAGTTCTCGAAATTCCCAAAGATATGATAGGAGCCGTGATAGGACCGGGCGGCAAAATCATACAAGGCATACAAGAGGAGACCGGTGCTATCGTTACGATCGATGAAATCGACGGCGTGGGTCGTGTCGAAGTGGCTGCACCCGGTCGCGATGCTATCAATGCGGCTTTGGCCCGCATCAAAGGCATTGTCGCTATCCCTGAGGTCGGTGAAGTATATACCGGTAAAGTGAAGTCGATTCTTCCTTTCGGTGCTTTCGTTGAATTCATGCCCGGTAAAGACGGTCTGCTCCATATCTCGGAGATTTGTTGGAAGCGTCTCGAAACAATGGAAGAATCGGGCTTGAAAGAAGGAGACGAAGTAACGGTGAAACTGGTTGAAATCGACCCGAAGACCGGTAAATTCCGTCTCTCGATGAAAGAGCTTCAACCTCGCCCCGAGGGTATGCCCGAACGTCGTGAAGGTAATGGCGGCGGAAATGGTGGGAATCACAACCATCGTCCGCGTCGTGAAAAAAGAGATTGATAATAATTTCTTGATAAGTCGAGGGGCTGTGCCGATGGGTACAGCCCCTTTTTTTATTCTTGCCATATAGAGCGATAGCGAAGCATCTCCACCCAAGCGAGCCTATTATGAGAGATCTCTCACCTACGTTCGAGATGACAAGTGATGTCATTCTGAACGTAGCATAGCGGAGTGAAGAATCTCTCCCCAAGTGGTAGTAACATGAGATCCCTCACCCTCGTTCTGTCAGCTTTGCTCGGAAAGACAAAGTGGGCAATGGCGAGATGTCTTGTTCTTTTTTATTGACAATCCGTCTAAAAAACTCTTGCAAATTATTTTTTGACAAAGTTTTGAGCGAGGAGACGATGCCCGATACGGCAGAAGATGCACTTGTGCGGTTCGCAGTATGCGGTATGCAACTGTATGGCCGCTTGGCTGTCGAGAGCCGATTGTACTTTGATGCCGGCATCGGCGATACGGCGTACGATGTGGTTGTCTTCGGCTGGTAACTCTTCGAGGAGCCGCATGGCCTTGTCGGTGTAGTACTCGTTTCCCGAGCGTATGGCATAGGCGTAAAACAACGGGGCTACGCAATTGATGATGAGCAACCGTACGGCTTCTCGTCCCAACGTCTTGGCGCGGGGTGGAGATTCGACTCCGAAAGTGTAGTGCGTATCCCAATATCCTTCCAGATGAATGTCGAAAAGAGATTGAATCGATTTTTCATCGTCGCAATCGAGCAGGCGGGCAAAAAGGTTGAATCCCCGATGTATCAGTTGCGCCAGCAGGGCGATACGTTGGTGCGGAAAGTTGGCGGGGCGCAGACGGAAGAACTTCCAACTTTCACTGTTGATGGGCGAGAGGGAGAATTTATTTCTCAGGAAATCGTATTCCCGGGATAATCGCTGATAGTACGGGCCGTCGATTGTCTGTCCGTCGGAGAGGAGACCCGCTTGCCCGAAGAGAAAGGCTTCGGTTTGCAGCAACGAGTCGGCATGTTTTTGCAGGAACAACAGCGGCATGCTGCGAGCCAACCGCTCGAATGCCTCGCTGTTTACGCCGAACCCCATACTTCTCGACAAAGTAACATAGCACACCTCTTCCCAGTTTCCCCGGTGTTTATCGAGCAGGTCGATGATACGGTCGCTCTTTTGTTGCAGCCGTTCGAGAGCGAGAGCCGTGAGCCAATCGGTCAGGAAGATGGCCGACAGTTCGTGCAGTCGTTCTTGGCAGGGCAGTCTCTCGCTTTGCGACGTGAGGTAGGCGTAGTCGGCTTTCAGTTGTTCGGGAATAGGTATGACCCATTGGGGAATCGTTTCTCCGTTGGGGCGGGAGATGGGGGTGTCGGCTTCGGTAACGACGTGCAGAATCACCGAGTCGTAGGCTCGGTTTTCGTCGTGTCGATGCGTCAGCCAGTCGCTCGACCGCAGATGCATCTCCACGTTTCCCGCCCATACACGGTCTCCGATACGCACTTTGGCGTTGAAAAAGTCGGGTCCCGCATCGACGTTGAGTCGTCCGGGGTCGATGACTTCGATAAGTCGGCCGTCAGTCGTCTGTGGGGCAGCATGTCCCAAGAGCCGGTGTTCCCACATATAATAAAGCAACTTTTCCATACAAAACAGGTCTATATGCAAAATAAAGGAATTTCGGTCGTAAATACCACATTTTGACCCCAGAAAATATATTTTTTACAACGTATGTCATTCTGACGACCGCAGGGGAGGAAGAATCTCCCGCAATAATAGTTGGAGATTCCTCGTCGGGCTTACGCCCTCGCTCGGAATGACAGATCTGTCATTCTGAACAGAACAGCGTGGAGTGAAGAATCTCCTACCAAGCGATAGCAATATGGATTCATCACATTCACTTCGGAATGACATGTGTTCCGGGACGACAAATGGTGTGCTGTTTTTCGATTTATTCTTGCATAGAGGGCTTTGCTTTTCGTTTTTATGTCGTATATTTGTTCTCTGTACCAAAAAACATTCATAGTATGAAACTTGCTTTGATAGGATATGGAAAGATGGGACATGCCATCGAACAGATAGCCCGTAGCCGGGGACATGAGATCGTGTCGATTATCGATGTGAATAATCCCGAGGAGTTTGAGTCGGAGGCATTCCGCAGCGCCGATGTCGCAATCGAGTTTACGGCCCCGTCGGTGGCGTTGGGAAATTACAGGAAGGCTTTCGCTGCCGGCGTTCCGGTCGTATCGGGCACGACGGGTTGGCTCGAACATTTGTCCGAGATACAAGAGGCTTGCCGTAACGGACAGACATTTTTTTACGCATCAAATTTCAGCCTCGGCGTGAATATCTTTTTTGCCTTAAATAAATATCTGGCCGGTATCATGAATCAATTCCCGGCTTATGACGTGAAAATGGAGGAAACGCATCATATACACAAGCTCGATGCTCCCAGCGGTACGGCCATCACGCTGGCCGAAGACATTATCGCCCGGCTCGACCGTAAAAACGCTTGGGTGGAGGGACGCGAGCCTTCGGCCAGCGAAATCGGGATAAAAGCTATCCGCCGGGACGAAGTGCCCGGTATCCATACCGTACAATATGAAAGCGATGTCGATACCATTACGATTACCCATGATGCGAAAAGTCGCATGGGATTTGCCCTCGGTGCGGTCATCGCTGCCGAATTTACTTGTGGCAAAAAAGGTTTCCTGACTATGCAGGATATGCTTAAATTCTAAAAACCTTGTAACCATGAGTGTAGCATCACCTTCGTTGAAAGAGCGGTTGCAAGCCGTGAAGAAGACTCGTTGGATACGTTTCGGCGTAGCGGCTGTCTTGTTTATCCTGTTTGCGGTGTGGCTGGATAATTACTATATCTTGCCTTTCCTTGTCGTTATGGCCGATATTTATCTGACCCGTTATGTGCCTTGGACTTTTTGGAAAAAATCCAAGAACAAAACCGTATTACGGGTCATGGAGTGGGTCGATGCCATCGTTTATGCTTTGGTGGCGGTATATTTGATCAATATATTTTTCTTCCAGAATTATAAAATACCGACTTCTTCGCTCGAAAAATCGTTGCTGGTGGGAGATTATCTTTTCGTGAGCAAGTTGAGCTATGGCCCGCGCGTACCCAATACGCCATTGTCGTTCCCGTTGGTACAGAACACGTTCCCGATACTGAATGTCAAATCCTATATCGAATGGCCTTCATGGCCCTATCACCGGCTGGCTGGACTTGGCAAAGTGAAACGCGGAGATATCGTCGTCTTTAATTTCCCCGCGGGAGATACGGTTGCCGTGCGGGTGCCCAATCCCGATTACTATACACTCGTGCATTACGTAGGCCGTGATGGGGTGAAGCGGAACAAAGAGCAATTCGGTGAAGTGGTGTATCGCCCTGTCGATCGCCGGGAGAATTATGTGAAGCGTTGCGTGGGTATGCCGGGAGATACGTTCGAGATACGCGACAATCAGGTATATGTCGATGGCAAGGCGATAGAAAACCCGAGAAACATTCAATTCAATTATTTTGTGATGTTGCAGCCGGGATACCGTTTCTCCGAAAAGCAATTTCGGGAATTGGGTGTGAGTGTCGACGACCGTCGTTTTGTTTCGGCAGAGAGAGGCTGGTACGAAGATTTGCTGGCATTGGGATTTATGCCCGATTCCGACGGAGCTTTTCCGTCGATATACCACATGCCGCTTACACCCGAAGCCCTGAATAGAGTGAAAAAGTATCCGTATGTATCGAAAATCGTGCAAGAACCGGGAGCGTTCGGCGGAGAGGCTTATCCGCTGGGTTACGGGCGGGGTTGGACACGTGCCGATTTCGGGCCGTTGTGGATTCCCAAACGAGGGGAGACCGTGCGGCTTACGGCCGAGAATTATCCTCTGTATGAGCGGGCGATACGCGACCATGAGGGAAATCGTCTCGAACGTCGGGACGGACGTATTTTCATCAACGGTGAGGAGGCCGACAGTTACCGCTTTAAGATGGACTATTACATGATGTTGGGCGACAATCGTGATAATTCGGCCGACAGCCGTTTTTGGGGATTGGTTCCCGAAGATCATGTTGTAGGGAAACCTCTTTTTGTGTGGCTTTCGATAGATAAAGACCGTAGCTGGTTCGATGGACATATTCGCTGGAATCGTCTTTTCCGTCCTGTCTCATCGTTGTAGTAATCATGTCTACCGTATATCTTTCGACGGCTTATCTGGCTCCTGTGGCCTATTATAAGGCATTGTGCCATTACGACCGTACGGTTATTGAGGCTTGCAGCCACTATGTGAAGCAATCTTACCGCAACCGTTGTACGATTATGTCGGCGGGAGGAGAACTTTCCCTCTCTATTCCGGTGGAACGGACACGTCCCGGTAAACCGTTTACGCGCGATATGCGCATTTCGGCACACGATAATTGGCAACATATCCATTGGAATGCCATTGCGTCGGCTTACGGTTCGTCTCCTTTCTTCGAGTATTACCGCGATGATTTCGCTCCTTTTTATGAGAAATCCCAATCGGGACGGTTTCTTCTCGATTATAACAACGATTTGCAGGAAATGGTGTGCCGGTTGCTGGGTATCGCACCCGATATTTCATATAGTGAGAACTATCTCTCTCCGACAGACGGTATTACCGATTTGAGGGAGGCTATCAGTCCGAAGCGTGAACCGGTAGAATCGTTGTTGCCCCGGTCTTATTATCAGGTTTTTTCGATGAAATGGGGCTTTTCTCCCGGGCTTTCGATTATCGACCTTCTTTTCAATATGGGAAATGAAGCGCTCTTGGTGCTTTATGACCGTTGAAGTTTGATAGATAAGGAACGGCAGAGAATTATTCTCTGCCGTTCTTGTTTTCTTCTTTTTTCTCAACGGAATCTTTCTTATGGGATTCGTCGTATAGAATGGCTCGTAGAAAGTCTTTGTCCTGATGTAATTGTTTCAGTATATATTGAGAGGCTTTTTGTTGTGCTTCTTTTTTGGAATATCCTGTCGCTGCTTTTCCTTCGATATGGCCGGCTATGGCGCGTACGGTGAACACCGGATTGTTATTGGAGTCCAAAGTTGAATTTTCGAGCTTCCAGTCTATATTCACACGGTGGCGTTGTCCCCACTCGACGAGTTTCGATTTGAAGTTGATATCGGTCTGGGTAATTTGTTCCAAGTCGATATAGCGGGCGAAAATACGCTCGGCGATGAATCTGCGACATTGTTTGAATCCGCAGTCGAGATAAATGGCCCCTATAAGAGCCTCGAAAGCGTTTCCGTAAATGTAATTGTTGTGCGAGGTGATTTGGATATCGGCTCGGACCAGCTTGTTGAGACCTATCTCTAAAGCTATGCGATTGAGGGTTTCTCGTTGTATAATTCGGGAACGTGAACTCGACAAAAATCCCTCTCTTTTTTCGGGAAAGGCATGGTATAAAATATCGGCGGTAACCAGAGTAAAAACGGCATCTCCCAGAAATTCAAGACGCTCGTTGTTTATTTTTCGGCCGTTTTCGTCAGGGGTGACGGCCGATCGGTGGGTAACGGCTTGTTGGTAGAGTTCGATACGGTGCGGACAGTATCCCAATATCCGGTAAAAAGACAAGTAAGGCTCTTTATGTCGTAACATAAAGAGCCTTATTCGATTGAAGAATATCTCAAACACAGGTTTTTATTTCGTGAATTTTCTGACGATGAGACTTGCATTGTGGCCGCCAAAACCGAAAGTATTGGAAAGAGCCACATTGACGGTTCTCTTTTGTGCTTTATTGAATGTAAAATTGAGCTTGTAGTCGATTTCAGGATCCTCATCTCCTTCGGTGAAGTTGATGGTAGGCGGAACGATATCGTTCTCGATCGATTTTACACAGATAAGCGCTTCGGTTGCCCCGGCTGCACCCAACAAGTGTCCTGTCATCGATTTGGTCGAACTGATATTGAGTTCGTATGCGTGGTCTCCGAATACTTGTTTAATGGCTTTGGCTTCTGAAATATCACCGACGGGCGTAGAAGTTCCGTGTACGTTGATGTAATCGACTTCCTCGGGTTTGATGTGGGCATCGGCAAGAGCATTTTCCATGACCAATTTAGCCCCCAAACCTTCGGGGTGGGTTGCGGTGAGGTGGTAAGCATCGGCCGATAAACCGCCACCGATAACCTCGGCATAGATTTTCGCTCCCCGTGCCAGTGCATGATCCAGTTCTTCGAGGATAAGGCATGCCGCTCCTTCACCCATGACAAACCCGTCGCGGCTGGCGCTGAAAGGTCGGCTGGCATGTTCGGCATCGTCGTTCCGTGTCGAGAGGGCATGCATGGCGTTGAATCCACCTACGCCGGCAATTGATATGGGGGCTTCGGCTCCGCCGGATACGATCATGTCGGCCATGCCTAAACGCACGTAGTTGAATGCGTCGATAAGAGCATTGGTCGATGAGGCGCACGCCGATACGGTGGCGAAGTTCGGTCCGTGAAAACCGTACATCATCGAGATGTGTCCGGCAGCGATGTCGGCAATCATCTTGGGAATGAAGAAAGGATTGAATTTAGGACCTTTCTCGGCATCGTATCCAAACATTTCGTCTTCGAATGTGCGTATACCGCCGATACCCGAGGTGTAGATAACGCCTACGCGGTTTTTGTTTACTTTCTCCAAATCGATTCCCGAATCTTCGATCGCTTCTTTGGCCGAAGCTACGGCGAGTTGTGCATAGCGGTCGAATTTGCGGGCTTCTTTTTTGTCGAGATATTTTGTGGGGTCGAAACCTTTTACTTCACAAGCAAATTGCGTCTTGAAGAGCGACGCATCGAAAAGAGTAATAGGCCCAGCACCACTTACTCCATTTATCAGGGCGTTCCATGTCTCATCGACACCGATACCCAATGGGGTAACTGCTCCCAGGCCTGTTACTACGACTCTTTTTAATTCCATAAGGGTGTTAGAGAGGGTCGTTTTTACTTTGCGTTAGCTTCAATGTATGCTACAGCGTCGCCAACAGTCGTGATTTTTTCTGCTTGGTCATCGGGAATGGTAACATTGAATTCTTTTTCGAATTCCATGATCAACTCAACCGTGTCGAGAGAATCGGCACCCAAATCGTTGGTGAAGCTGGCTTCGTTGGTTACTTCGGATTCTTCGACACCCAATTTGTCGACGATAATAGCTTTAACTCTTGATGCAATTTCAGACATAACTTCCAGTTTTTAGTTAGTGAATTAGTTGGTCTAATTTTTTCTTTTGCGTGGCAAAGAAACGTCTTTTTCTCCAAACAAAAAAATATTTTTGGCAGAAAGTTGTATTTTATTGCACACTATATAATGTTTTGTGTAATAAAATGCTCTGTTTTGATTATTCCGAAATGGCATTTTCCCTAAAAATCGTTTCGAGGCGACAATTTTTCTTGAATTGTACGAATTCTCTTTTCCGGGTGATTTTATTGCCGTTTTTTGAAGAATGCTATGAGATTACCGACCGTGTCATCGGGCATAATCGGAGAGAAAGATTCCGAAAAGGGCTGGGTAGAGTCGGGGTTGGACTCTATTTTGTCGCAAGTTGTTTCCAGCTCGTCTTCGATACTGAACCATAATTCTTCGATATCTACTTCGTCGAGTCCTAAATCGCAAAGACGCAGTTCGTCATTTATTTCAGAGGGTTCACTGTCGAGATATTCTGCTATGATTTTTTTGATGGCAGTTGAGGCGGTATTCATAAGAAGTATATTTTAATATGGTTATTTGGTTACGAAGAAAATCCCCATGCTTCGAACTTGCGGGCTTCGGAATCGGGTTGTAAGGCGTAGGCGCAGAATTCTCTTCGTAGCGGGTAGCAACTACGTAGTTGTTCGAAGGTTTCGGGGGCTTTTTTTAAGGCAAGAGAATCTTTTATGGGATCGTATGTCGTCCATACGGCTTGGGAAAAATCTTGTTCTGTCCCGGGTAGGGCGATAATGGGATTTTCCGGTTGGGGAGGTTGAATGGTCGATAAGTCAATTTTTATTTGCAGACGGTCGGTCACGGCGGTTATCATCGCTCGTGTAGCGTTGGCTTTCCCGTCGGCCGAATAACCGGCGATGTGCGGTGTGCCGATGAATGTTTTTTGCAGTAATTCCGTCGATACGTCCGGCTCGTTTTCCCAACAGTCTATGATCATGTCGCTTACAATGTGATTACGGTAAGCCTCCAAAAGGGCTTGCTCGTCGACGACACCTCCTCGCGCGGCGTTGAGAATGACGGGACAACGCTGCAACCGATCAAAGAAAACTTGGTCGGCCAAGTGGTAGGTCGCATACGTGCCTTCTTTTATCAGCGGTGTATGGAACGAGATGTAGTCGCAACGATCGGCTATTTCTTCGAGAGAGACAAACTCTCCTTTTCCCTCTTTTTCGGCTCGGGGGGGGTCATTGAGCAATACTTGCATACCCAGCCGTCGGCAGTGTATCTCTACTTGCCGTCCTACATGGCCTACTCCTACGATGCCTATGCATTTTGTTCGCAGGTCGATGGCTTGTTTTTCGGCATGCCGTAACAGCGAAGCCGTGATGTATTGGGCAACCGAGGCTGCATTGCAACCCGGTGCATTGACCCATTCTATGGCATGTCGTCGGCAATATTCGGTGTCGATGTGGTCAAATCCGATTGTGGCCGTTCCGATAAAGCGGCAGCGACTTCCTTCGAGAAGATCGGCATTGCAACGGGTACGGGTACGGATTATCAGCATATCGGCATCATGTACCGCATCGTGGGTGATTTCTTGTGGAGAAAGGTAGCGTATATCGGCATACGGTTCGAGAATCCCTTGTATAAAAGGTATCTTATTGTCGATGACGATCGTTTCTTTTTTTTTCATGACGGATTTTGGTTATTGACACTACGATACAAAGATAGGGCTTCTATGTAGGAAATCTTCCGAAACGGGCGGCAAAAATGAAATTATTTCCCTCAAAAATTGACAAATTCGTAAAGTATGTGTAAGTTTGTCCCTTATTACGATTATTCAAACTTTATTATACTTCTATGACATTCAGCGAAAAGAGCAACCATGTATTTTGGAATGCTACGCAAGACTATCATAAGCAGGACGATGTCGATGCTCCCATGATAAATCCTTTCCCCGAAAAGACCATCGAGTACGACCTCTATCATAAGAATTGGATCGACGCCGTGCAATGGCATCTCGAAGATATTGTACGGGATCCCGAAATCGACCCGGTCGAGGCTTTGTCCATCAAACGGCGTATCGATAAGTCCAATCAAGACCGTACCGATCTTGTGGAACGCATCGACAGTTATTTCCTTCAACAATACGCCGAAGTAAAGCCTTTGCCCGATGCGGTCATCAATACCGAGAGTCCCGCGTGGGCCATCGATCGTTTGTCGATTTTGGCTTTGAAGATTTACCATATGCAGCAAGAGGTGTCCCGGCATGATGCGTCGCCTGAACATATCGAGCGATGTCGTGCTAAATTGCGTGTATTGCTCGAACAGCGTACAGACTTGTCGTCGGCTATCGATCAGTTGTTGAGCGATATAGAACAAGGTCGCCGGTATATGAAAGTATATCGGCAAATGAAGATGTATAACGATCCGTCGTTGAACCCCGTCTTGTACAATCAGAAATAGAAAGGGGAAATACTGCTTCCCCTTCGATAGCAGGAAGGGCCTAAATTTCTCTATTCCCTTGCGTCATGTTGTGCATTATCTCTGGACGGCGGCGGTGTATTGCCGAGCGTTATTTCCCTTGAAGAAAACAGAGGGTGATGTAGACTGCTCCGGCATTTGTCGATCGAGGTAAAATTCGGTTCACCCCCCCCGAAGAATAGTTACATTATTATATGGTACACCATAAGAAGTGAAACGTATCATCGAAAATGCCCGTCGTTCTGACGATGCTTTCCGGGACAGGCGGAGGAAGAGTCGATTTCGCCCGAGGTGTTGCGTATATGTTTTGTCTGTCCCGGACAATTTTGAGTCCTGAACTTTTTCTCATGGAACATTTTTCAGCCTATTCACACTCTGCGTTGCCTTATCGTCATGTGGCCGTATTTCGTTTTTCGGCGCTCGGCGATGTTGCTATGACTGTTCCTGTTGTATATGAGGTATGTCGTGCCTATCCCGGTATTCGATTTACCCTGTTTACGAAAAAAACGGTAGCCCCTTTGTTTGTTTATCCGCCGGATAATTTGACGGTCTTTCCTGTCGATACAAAAGGCCGTTATCGAGGTTTTGCCGGTTTGTGGCGTCTTTATCGCGATATGAAGTCTCAGGGTATCGATGCGATTGCCGACCTTCATAATGTCTTGCGTACTCGTGTGGTCGGATTCTTTTTTGCGATTTCGGGCGTCAAACGAGTGATTCTCGATAAGGGGCGTGCGGCGAAACGTCGTTTGGTAGCGCGTAAAAAGCCATTGCCCATACAACCTTTGCCTACTTCGTTCGACCGTTATAGGCAGGTTTTTGCCCGGTTAGGTTTTGAAACGCCGAAGACTTTCCGGTCGGTATTCGATGATAGGCATCTCCCGCTTCCTTTGCCCGAGGGGATAGAATCTCGTCGCGAGGGAGAGTTTTGGATAGGCGTTGCGCCTTTTGCCAAACATGAAGGAAAGATATATCCGCTCGATCGCAGCGAGAGTTTGGTCGCCCGTCTGTCGCAACGGGAAGATTGTCGTGTCTTTCTTATGGGAGGCGGCGGTGAAGAAGCGGACTTGTTAGGCGGTTGGGCTGAAAAATATCCCCGGGTCGTATCTTTGGCCGGGAAACGGTTGGGATTTGCAGTGGAGTTGTCGATGATGAGTCGCATGACATTGGTCGTTTCGATGGATTCTGCCAATATGCATTTGGCCTCGATGGCCGGTACTCCGGTTGTCTCGGTTTGGGGGCAGACCCACCCTTATGCCGGATTTTTGGGCTGGCGGCAAAGTAAAGAAAACATAATACAGCTTTCCGACCTTTCATGCCGGCCTTGTTCGATATTCGGGAATAAACCTTGTTATCGCGGCGATTATGCCTGTATGCAGGAACTTTCCGTCGAGAGAATTTGGAATCGTGTCGAGGAGATTCTTCGTCGGGAAAAGAAGTAAAAGAGGAATCTTTCGTACAAATCCGTTATATTTGCAGGAGAATCATGACCGGAATGAAAATTATTGTCGATCGGAAATATCGTTCGTTGGAATCGTATGTCGAGCAACTTCCTATAACATTTGATACAGGAGAGTTGGTGTACGCGGCGCGTAATGTCTTGCGGCGTTTTTGTTGGGACGGTACGATCGTTGTGGTGAAGAAGTATAAGATACCCATTCTTCTCAATCGTTTTGTTTACGGCCGTTTCCGCAAGTCGAAAGCTCGTCGGTCTTTCGAGTACGCCCGCATATTGAATGAGAAAGGTTTCCGTACCCCTCAGCCTGTTGCCTATATAGAGGAACGTTGTTGCCGATTGTTGTCCGACAGTTATTTGGTAACGTTGAATGAGGATTTCCCCGAAATGATGCGCCGGTTTCATACCGATGAATCCCTGACCGATGAGGGGAAAATGATATTGAGGGCTTTTGCCGCATATACGCGCGACTTGCATGAGGCGGGGATATTGCATCAAGACTATTCTCCGGGCAATATTGCGTTCAAGGTAGAAAACGGTCGGGTCGAATTTTCTTTGTTCGACATAAATCGTATGCATTTCGGGCGAATTTCTAAGAAGATGTGTTTGCGTAATTTTTGCAGGCTTACCCCATCGGTCGCTGTCCTTTCTTATTTGGTCGGCGAGTATGCCCGCATACGGGGTTGGAATGTCGAAGAATCGGTGTGTGAGGCTGTGTCGGAGCAGGCGAAGTTTTTTTCGCGTTCTGCCCGGCGTTCGAGTCGGAAACAATCTTTGCGGACGATAAAAAGTCGGTTCATCGGCAGATGATAAAGTGGAATTGACATGGAAGATTTTGATATAAGAAAACAGCGATACGATAAAGAGCAGGAGTTTGAGAAAGCTCTGCGCCCGCTTGCTTTCGGCGATTTCAGCGGGCAGGAGAAAATTATCGAAAACTTGCGTGTCTTTGTCGAAGCTGCCAAAATGCGCGGCGAGTCGCTCGATCATGTTTTGTTACACGGGCCTCCCGGATTGGGAAAAACGACCCTCTCGAATATCATTGCCAACGAATTGGGGGTGGGGTTTAAAATCACTTCCGGGCCGGTTCTCGACAAGCCCGGAGATTTGGCGGGTATTCTCACATCGCTTGAACCGAACGACGTGCTTTTTATCGATGAAATACATCGTCTCAGTCCGGTTGTGGAGGAGTATCTCTATTCGGCGATGGAAGATTTCCGTATCGACATCATGATCGACAAAGGTCCCAGTGCCCGCTCTATACAACTCGACCTCAATCCTTTTACACTTGTGGGGGCCACTACGCGCAGCGGCTTGCTTACCAGTCCGTTACGTGCCCGTTTCGGCATTAATTGCCATTTGGAGTATTATGACCATACGATATTGAGTCATATCGTGCAACGCTCTGCTTCGATTCTGCAAGTTCCCTGTACGACCGAGGCGGCTGTGGAGATTGCCATGCGCAGCCGTGGGACACCTCGTATTGCCAATGCCCTTTTGCGTCGTGTCCGCGATTTTGCCCAAGTGAAAGGAAGCGGGCGCATTACAATAGAGATTGCCCGTGTCGCTCTCGAAGCTCTGAATATCGACCAGTACGGTCTCGATGAAATCGATAACAAAATATTGGTAACGATTATCGACAAGTTCAAAGGTGGCCCTGTGGGTCTGACGACGATTGCAACGGCACTGGGCGAAGATCCCGGTACGCTCGAGGAGGTCTATGAGCCGTATCTTATCAAAGAGGGCTTTATCAAGCGCACGCCTCGCGGACGGGAAGTAACCGAGCTTGCCTATACGCACTTGGGTCGTAACCGCATCGATCAGGGTCTGTTGTTCTGATATTGCGAAGAAAGGAGAGAGAAGATGTCCGGAATGAAAAGTTTGGCCAAAGATACTGCCGTGTATGGGTTGAGCAGTATCGTGGGGCGTTTCCTCAATTGGTGTCTGGTGCCCCTTTATACCCATGTGTTCGCACAAGCCGAATATGGTGTGGTAACTTATCTTTATTCGTTGGTGGCCTTGTTGCTCATCATTCTGACGTATGGTCTGGAAACCGGCTTCTTCCGCTTTGCCAATCACGAGAAATATAAAGACCCGATGCGTGTCTATACGACCGGTCTTATGTCGTTGGCGGTTACCTCTGCGCTTTTTGTCATTTTGGTATGGATATTTCTCGGTCCCATTTCATCGGTTCTCGGTTCGTCGGGCGATCCCCGTTATGTGATGATGCTTGCCGTTACATTGGCCATCGATGCGTTTACCTCTTTGCCGTTTGCTTACCTGCGCTATAAACAGCGGCCGCTCCGTTTTGCGGGAATCAAGTTGTTGTCTATTTTTCTCAATATCGGTCTGAATCTTTTCTTTATCGTGCTGTGTCCCGTATGGTATACATCACACCCCGAGTGGGTGGGCCGGTTTTATGATCCCGATTTCGGTGTGGGATATATTTTCTTGTCCAATCTCATTGCTTCGGCCGTAACATTGTTGGTTCTCGTCCCCGAGATCGTAAAGGTACGGTATCGGTTTGATACGGAAATTTGGAGACGCATGATTGTCTATTCATTTCCGTTGCTGGTGATGGGACTGGCCGGTATTATGAATCAGACGATAGATAAGCTCATCTATCCTTGGCTAGTGGGAGATCCCGACCGGGCGATGTCTGAACTGGGCGTTTACGGGGCAAATTATAAGATTGCCATTGTCATGGTCATGTTTATACAAGCTTTCCGCTTTGCATACGAACCGTTTGTTTTTGCCAAAAGCCGTAGTCGGGGAGAGGAGAGCCAGAAGGCGTATGTCGATGCGATGCATTATTTTATCATTTTCGGGCTGTTGATTTTCTTGGGAGTCATGTTTTTTCTGCCCGTGTTGAAGTATTTCATATCGCCCCGTTATTTTTCGGGTCTTGCCGTAGTGCCTATCGTGATGGCTGGAGAATTGTTTTTCGGTGTCTTCTACAACCTTTCTTTGTGGTATAAGCTGACCGACCGTACCTATTGGGGTACGATTTTTTCGCTTTTCGGTTTGGCGGTAACTTTGCTTATCAATATCCTTTTCGTACCCTGTTATGGATATATGGCTTGTGCTTGGGCGGCGTTTTTCTGCTATCTGTCGATGATGGCAACTTCCTATTTTGTGGGGAAAAAATATTATCCGGTTCCTTATAGGTGGGGAGCTGCTCTGCGGTATGTGTTGTTGGCGGCCGTGCTTTATGTTGCAGCTATGTATGTGCCGATCTCGAATACGTGGGCTTTGCTGGCTTTCCGGGCGGTATTGCTGTCGCTTTTTGTGGCTTATGCCGTGCGACGGGACTTGCCGTTGGCCGAATTGCCTTTTGTGGGACGTTATTTTAAGAAATAGGATTTATAGCGGGTCTACGTCGTAATAGACGGTGAGAGCGCGAAAGCGGGGATCGTCGGTAACGGAATCTTGTATTTGCCGTAAAATTTCACGAACTTTTTTCAAGGAAGCCGTATGCTCGATTTTGAGCATGATGCGGCGTATGTATAATAGTTGTATGCGTGCGACCGGTGGGGTATGCGGGTCGGATAGCCGATGCCCGAAAACCGGATATAGTCGCTGTGCGTAGTTTTTGGCGGCTGCATCGAGAATCGCTTCGTCTCGATGTTTGAGATAGATGTAAATAAGCCGGGTGAAGGGGGGATAGTTGAATTGTTGACGTTCGGCAATCTGTGTGGCATACATGCCGGCATAGTCGTGTCGCATGATTTGAGCGATGACCGGGTGTTGCGGTTGTGCCGTTTGTAAAATGACGGTTCCTTGCCGGCTTTTTCGTCCGGCCCGCCCGGCAACTTGTTCCATCATTTGGAATGCCCGTTCGTGGGCTCTGAAATCGGGATAGTTGAGCAAAGTGTCGGCGCTGAGTATACCCACGACGCTTACATGGCCGAAGTCGAGACCTTTGGTAACCATCTGCGTACCGACGAGAATGCGGCTTTTTTGTTGTTCGAAGTCCGAAATGATTTGTTCGTAAGCCTTGCGGTTGCGGGTTGTATCGAGATCCATACGGGCAATGGGATAGTCGGGAAAAGTATGCTCTATCTCTTCTTCGATGCGTTCTGTCCCGAAACCGTGTATGACGATGCTCGTTTCGCCGCAAGCGGGACAACGGGTAGGTACTTCTTGCGAGTATCCGCAGTAATGGCATACGAGACGGTTGGTGCGTTTATGGTAAGTCAGACTTACATCGCATTGGGTACAACGAGGTGTCCATGCGCATAACCGGCATTCTACCATCGGCGCGAATCCCCGACGGTTTTGGAACAGGATTACTTGTTCTCCGTTTTTCAGTGCCTCTTCACAAGCCTCTTTCAGCTGCGGGGAAAGATTGCTCTCTTGTGAGACACGTCGTTTACGGCGAAGATCTCCCATGTCGATGGGTAGGATACGGGGCAGGGCGATTTCTTCGTGCCGGGACGAAAGCTCCACCAGACCATATTTCCCGCATTGTGCGTTGTAATAACTCTCGATGGCCGGAGTTGCCGTGCCCAGCAGTGTTTTGGCTCCGTGCATCGATGCTAGCACGATTGCGGCATTGCGGGCATGATAGCGGGGTGATGGCTCTTGTTGCTTGTAACTGCCCTCATGTTCCTCATCGACGATAACCAGTCCTAAATCTCGGAAAGGAAGGAATATCGACGATCGTACGCCGAGGATTATTTGCGCACCTTTGTCGTGCAGGAGGTCGTTCCATATCTCTACCCGTTCATTGTCTGTAAATTTGGAATGGTAGATAGACAGTTTGTTCCCGAACACCCGTTGCAGACGGGTGGTAAGTTGTGTGGTGAGAGCTATTTCGGGAACAAGGTAGAGAACTTGTCGGCCTTGTTTCAGTACCGTGTCGATGAGATGTATGTATATCTCGGTCTTTCCGCTCGACGTAACGCCGTGTAATAGAACGGTTTCTTTTTGAGAAAAACGGTCGATGATTTCGTTGTATGCCTTTTGTTGTATAGGAGAAAGGGGATACGGACTTTCGGTGTGCAGCGGGTTGTTGGAAAGCCGGCTTATCTCTTTCCCGTAATTTTCAAAAATGCCTTTCGTTACTAATGTGCTGAGGATTTGCGGAGAAACCTCGGCCCTTTCGAGCAATTCTTTGCGGGAAACTTCTCTCGGCGTACCTTTCTGCATGAAGCCTGATAGTTCGAGATAGCACATCAGCAACCGGAGCTGCTTTTTGGCGGCTTTGAGTTCGTCAAAAAGCGGACGGAGTTTCTCTTGCTCGCCGGGAGCGATTTGTGCCAGTCGTATGTAGCTTTCGGTACGGGGGCGGTATTTGTGCCGCAGTTCCTCTGATACGACGATAGCTTTTTGTTCCATGAGGGAACGTACGAGAGGCAGGATATTGCGTAGTCCGCTCTCTTTTTCGAGTTCCTGTACACTCATTTTCTCGCTGCGGCTCAACGTGTCGAGCAATATCGCTTCGCGTTCTTTGAGCAGAGAGCCGTTTTCTTCGATGAAATCGGCATTACAGGAGATTTGTGTTTCGCTTTCTATTTTCAATCCCGAAGGTACGGCGGCCTTGAATACGTCGCCGACCGAGCAGAGATAATAATTGGCGAGCCATTCCCAGAAGCGCAGTTGAGGACGACGTAAAACGGGCGTGCTGTCGAGCAGTGTCGAAATGTCTTTTATTTCATAATCTTGCGGCTCGTTGTTGTGTAACCGGGCGACGATGGCCGTGTAGAAACGCTTTCGCCCGAAAGGTACGATGACACGACTGCCGGAGACGAGAGTCTCTTGCCATTCCTCGGGAATACGATAGGTGAAATATTTCGCAAGCGGGAGCGGAAGTATAACGTCGGCGAATCGAGACATGATTTATAGACGGACTGGTGTTTCTTGGTTTTGTGAATGCGGGAATACCTGCATACAAATGTAAGGAAAATTTTTCGCTTTTTCCTAACGGTTTTCTCGACGACTGCTAAATAGTTTGTACATTTGTATGGTATTTTCATATCTTATGAACAAAATCGTAACATCTTATTTGCAAAAAACGGGTTTCCGGAATATCGACTTGAAAGCCGTTCTTATCGATATGGACGGTGTTCTTTACGACTCGATGCCTTTTCATGCCGATGCTTGGTACAAAGCGATTTCTTCGTTGGGAATAGCATGTACGCCCGAAGAATTTTTTATGTATGAGGGTCGTACGGGCGCATCGACCATCGATTTGATTTTCAATCGTGCTTACGGTCGCAATGCCGACGAGAACGAGAAGCAAATGATATATGCCCGCAAGTGCGAGTACTTTGTTGCCAAAGGTGTAGCGCCGGTTATGCCCGGTGCGCTCGACTTTTTGAGGCAGGTAAAATCGCACGGGTTGATACCGGTATTGGTAACCGGTTCGGGACAACATTCTTTGCTCGATAAGCTCTCGCATGATTATCCAGGTATTTTCACGCCGCAGACGATGGTAACGGCTTTCGATGTGAAGTATGGAAAACCCGATCCCGAACCGTACCTTATCGGGCTGGAAAAGGCTGGCGTGCAACCCTGGGAGGCAATCGTGGTGGAGAATGCGCCGTTGGGGGTGCAGGCCGGCGTTGCTGCCCGCATTTTTACGGTGGCTGTCAATACGGGGCCGTTGCCCGATCGCGTACTTCTCGATGCTGGAGCCGATTATCTTCTGCCGGATATGGAGAGGCTGGCTCATCGTTTTGAAGATTTGTATATACAGCTAAATATGTAATGGATATGGCACAACAGATTCTTTTTACTCAAGATATAGCGGCAACTCTCGATGAGGTACTGAGCGGTTATGTGTACGACCGCCTGTTTGTCCTGACCGATGAAAATACGCGTCGGCGATGCTTGCCGCTTCTCTCTGCAAGCAAGGTTTTGGCTTCGGCTGGATATATCAATATCCAACCCGACGATACACATAAGACACTCGACTCATTGGCATCGGTGTGGCAGGAGTTGAGCGATCGTCGTGCAACCCGACATTCGATGATGGTGAACCTCGGCGGCGGTATGGTAACCGATCTCGGAGGGTTTGCCGCCGCTACGTTCAAGCGAGGTATCCGTTATATCAATATTCCCACCACGTTGTTGGGGGCGGTCGATGCGGCCGTGGGTGGAAAAACCGGAATAAATTTCAACGGTTTGAAAAATGAAATCGGGGCGTTTGCACCGGCCGAAGCGGTTTTGGTGGCAGTCTCGTTTTTCAGGACGCTTTCCCGGGAGCATCTTTTGTCGGGCTTTGCCGAGATGTTGAAACATGGGCTCATCAGTACGACTGCGATTTATGGCCGTCTTTTCACGCTCGATCTTTCACGGCCCGACAGTGCGGAGATGTTATCGTGTCTCGAAGAGTCGATCGGGGTGAAACAGCGGGTTGTCGGGCAAGACCCGCATGAGGCCGGTATCCGCAAGTCTCTCAATTTCGGACATACCGTAGGGCATGCGTTTGAGAGTTTCTCTCATCATCGCCATCACCCAGTGCAACATGGGTATGCCGTTGCGTGGGGACTTGTCTGTGAATTGATTTTATCACATCGTCGTCTCGGGTTCCCGCTTGATACTGTACGGCGGTTTGCCGCTTTCGTGCGTGAAAATTATGGGGTTTTCCCGATTACTTGCAGCGATTACGATTATCTCTACGAACGTATGACCCATGATAAGAAAAACGATGCCGATACCATCAATTTCACATTGCTTTCCGATGTGGGAAGAGTGGTGATCGACCAAACTGCCACACGTCAGGAAATAGAAATCGTACTCGATCTTTACCGCGATATGTTCGGTATTTAGCCGACGGGATAAGGTGAAAAAAGATGTGAAGTGTAAAAAAACGGATAATTTCTTTGCAGGAAAAAATAAAAGGCTTACCTTTGCACTCGAAAATCAATCGGGGCGTAGCTCAGTCCGGTTAGAGTACACGTCTGGGGGGCGTGTGGTCGCTGGTTCGAATCCAGTCACCCCGACATAATGCTGCTCAACTATCTTTATCAGGTAGTTGAGCAGCGTTTTTTTGTCTGGTTGGAGAAATCAAATCCTAATTTTCTCTTTGTCATGATTCAGGGTTTACAGAATAGGGATTTGTCCTCGTTTTTTAAGGAGATATTTTGTCTTCCGGATATAGAATTTTTGTAGATTTGCTTGTCTGATTTTGTGCTGTGGACGAAAGTCTTCGTATGAAAGAAGCAGTATGGTTACGATAGAACCGGGCGGGAAGTCGCGCGATTGCTGTCTTTAAGATATATAGCAGATGAAGGTAAAAATAGAAGAGAGTTGGCGTAGGCGGCTGCAAGAAGAGTTCGACAAGCCCTATTTCGAGCGGTTGGTCGCTTTTGTCCATGAAGAGTATGCCCGTGCACTGGTGTTGCCGAAAGGTTCTCAGATTTTTCATATTTTCGATGCTTGCCCGTTCGAGAAGGTAAAAGTCGTCATACTCGGGCAAGATCCCTATCCCACACCCGGACAGTATTACGGCGTTTGTTTTTCTGTGCCCGATGGTGTGGCGATACCGCCTTCTTTGGAGAATATATTCCGGGAGATTCATCAGGATTTGGATAAGCCTGTACCTGCATCGGGTAATCTCGACCGTTGGGTCGAACAAGGTGTTTTTTCCATGAATTCGGTACTTACCGTGAGGGCTTATGAAACGGGTTCGCACCGCGACCACGGCTGGGAGACTTTTACCGATGCCGTGATAAAGAGACTGAGCGACGAGCGGGAGAACTTGGTATTTATGTTGTGGGGAAGTTATGCCAAAGCGAAAAGTGCCTTGATAGACTCCCGTAAACATCTGGTCTTGACGGCGGCGCATCCATCGCCTCGTTCGGCCGATCGGGGATTCTTCGGCTGCAAGCATTTCAGCCGGGCAAACGCTTACCTCCGCAGCAAAGGCATTCCCGAAATCGACTGGTGATTCACGGCTTGATTATGTCATATACAGAAAAAGGCTATAATTCTTCAAGAATTATAGCCTTTTTCTTGTGGTGCCACCAGGAATCGTGCTGTTCATCCAAGCGGCTGAATATCTTTGATTTATGAATCGGCAAGTAGTGTAATCTCCCGCTATTGCTCCACCTAAATTCTGCACCATTTTGCAGTGTCTCGCGGAGTCGAGTTCCTACTTTGTTGCAAAGGTCGTGCTTTATTTTGAAATACAAGCAAATGCACCAAAATTTTGCTCCACCTTAGTTCGGAATCCCTAATCGTAGGTATAAAACAATACAGGATATTATTTCCTTGGTATATCTTTTAACTTGATTTTACCACTCTTGATAGATGCTCCATCAGCATTCAAACGCCAACTAATTTCAATATCTTGATTAAGATTTGCATTTGGTTGCAGGACAATGCCCTTGTGTACACCTGTCATGCTAGGAAGTATCGGCACAATGCGAGGAAAACCATACTTTATGTTTGTAGGAGTGCTACCTTCAAGAATATCGCAATACAAATTCTCACGACGCATAGTAACAAAGCCATCTTTTGCTTCTGCAATATCAAACTCTTGTCCTGCGGCGATGATATTTCCAGGTAACTTTACAAAATAGTGAACATGTTCTGCCACAACTGTTCCAATATTTCTAGGGATACAATTTAGAACCAATATTGCTCTTTGTACAATTTGGGGCTGAGCAGGCATAGGCGAACCAAATAGAGGATTATATGTTGGCTGTATCCAATATAATTCCTGTTTTGTTATTTGCCTAAATTCAAAGTCTAAAGTTATATCAGGGTGGATATTACGATTCATAATATCTCGAATCTCGTAATCCTCCATTGAATTAATCGTAGTTGAATAACGCTTGTGATATAGCTTTGTCTTTAAATTCTGATGGGCTGTATGACTTTGTGGAATATCTACAACATATATAACTTCATTGGGTTTGGTCATATCTACAACCAAACAATTAATTTCTAATCCTTTAATTTTAGGACTGATATTACTTGATATGACTTGGGCTATTGTTTCTTTAGAAACTTTTGTGGTATCTATCGGTGTTATATGGGATGGGATATGCCGTTTATCTTCTTCGTCAAACTCCTTAACGCCATATATTATAGTGCCACCATTAGCATTAGCCATTGCACTAACATCCTTGGCCATTTCGCCTTTCCATTTATCACTGGTTGTGTTAATGTCACTTTTGTACTCAAGTGTTGTGCTTTCTTCAACTCCAGCAGCAATTAATGCATTAACATTTTCAATTGAGGTTATTTTATTCATCTCAAAATCTCATTTATTACCACAACCTATCATAAAATATAGAAAATGTAGGGTTTTTATATTATATGATAGGTTATGCAAAAATCACTTATTGTCTTTCAGTTTCTCTTTCAATGCCACTCCCTTTGCCGTAAGACGGTATTTCTGTAGCTTACTTTGCTTTTCATTTGGTAGAGTAAACTCTATATAGCCTTCATCAAGAGCAGGCTTTATATATGTACTGCGGAAATATGTTCGGTGTTTAATGCCAATAAGAGTTTGTAAAGTATCTCTATCTACTTCTCCCTCAATGCAAGCAACAAGAGTTCTAACAGCTTTAGATGCACTACCAATATCATGAGCAATATCATGAGCAGTATCATGAGCACTTATAGGCAAAGTTATTCTAATAAAGTTATCCGTAAACTTGAAACAATCTTCACCGTATGCTCGCAAAATACGAGGAATGCCGGAGCCTAATGACTCTACCAACTCAACATCACGATAGATACGCATCAACTCTTTATTACGAGGAATGGAGATACCATTGAAGAACTCCTCCCTTGTAAGAGATTCGGGTAAACGGCCAGCCGATGTGATTTCAAGTCTATCTGGGAATATCTCAAACTTTGGTGGTATCTCAAATGAATAGTCATTATGTACTATTGCATTGATGACAGCCTCACGCAAAGCCACTTTGTTCCATAATGGAGTTTCAATACGTTCCATCGGGGTAATAGTCGCAGCCACCTTGTTCTCAATATCCAACTTTGACAACACACTTTTGGTCGCTTTGATAAGAGAGCAGTAACCATACTCGTTGTTCTCAATCAAATCGCAGCGGTCGATACTCGAATACTTTGCCACCTTGATTGAATTGCCGTTTTCATCAGCCAACAGATATGCCACATAGTTGTATTTGCCATCATCTGTAAGTAACTCCAGCGTCCGCTTGAAATTATCATTGAGCCTCTTGCCTCGCTCATCATAGTAGATACGCAACTGCTCAAAACTCAAATCCTGACGGTTAGAGACAATGCGACCTATTGAATTGCGTGTACGCATAGCAAACAGACGATCAATCTGCTCTTGCGGCATAGGCTCGGCAGATGTCCCAACACGCATATAAGCGCCTCGTGGAGTCATTCCATATTTTGTTTTGAAGTATGGCTTCTCTATACCACTCGCTACCGTAACTTTGATAATGCTTTGCCCATCCTTTTGCTTCTCGGCAATATCAAACAGTCCCATAGCGGACGGCGAAATATTATGCTTAATACGGTCTTTTAGTCGAAGCATACAATCATCTACATCGCTAACGCCCACAGTCGAACCATCTTTATCAATGCCGATATAGATATATCCTCCCTCCTTGTAGTTAAGGAACGCTACAACCTCCTTCTCAATATCTAGCTCCGAGGTCAATTCTCTTTTATATTCTATGCGGTTGGTTTCTGACATACAAATGTTAAGTTTTTAATTATATGACTATTTTTCCTCTTTAAAAAACAACTGGTAATAGTACATTCCTCGCTCTTCATCGTAACCTCTCACGATATACTGCTCTCCACCATGAATGTTTATATCAAAGTTCTTATCAAGTTTTATCGTAGTCATAGTACCTGTAGCCCTACGCTTTATTGCGGTAGATGCAGTTGCAAATGTATCGTCAATTTCTATATCCCGCTCTTTTTGGTAAGTTTCTTTATATTGCTTGAACTCAGACACTAATTCAGGCGTTTCAAAGACTTGTTCTGCAAATACATTTATATTGACAGACTCTTCTTTCAGAGCTTCAATGCTTCTATTCATATATGTTGCTTTCTCAACTTTTCCATTATCACTTGGTAATTGAGAAACGAAACTTTTACAAAGAGACAGCATATTTTGTGTTTGATTGAAACTATCTTTTCTTGGGCGTACATGCAGGAAATCGTCAGTCCAATATTTTGCCTCTGCTCCTTTATTGGTATTGTCTACAATAGCAACCAAATAACCGTTCTCTTTTTCTGTATTAAAAATTAGGCAACCTTTGTCAAGTTTATTGATATTTATACCATTTTCCGTGGCAATGCCAAAGCCACCATCAGTTTGAATAATTTTTAAAAATGTGTCTTTATTTTCTGATTTAAAAACACCTATGGCATCTACATTTTTTCCGTCCACAATGCAATTTTGAAAATATACCACATATAATTCTCCTGCTTTAATTTTGGGATGCATACTTTCGTTATACAGATGCTTTGCTATATTTATCGACTGCTCTTGAAACTGTGAAAAATCATTGAAAATCTTAGAAGCATAGTTATATATCTCATTTAGTTCTATTGACGCTTCGTGGAATAAGTGATAAAATTCACTATATATAAATGGTGAGACAAAATATTTCGTTAACAACATAGTTAAGTAACTATCAGCATCTATGCATCTATCAGAGATTGTATATCCCTCATCTAAGCTTTTATTACCAATACGATGCATTATTAATGCTTTTATTGAATCATTTTCAGCGTAAATCATAATGTTTATTTTAACAACAAATAAAATACCTTGACAAAAATATATGTATCAACTAATAGTTTGGTAGCTAATCCCCAAAATAATGCAATAAGTACATTTTTGAGATATGAATAATAAGGGATTGCCAAACTAATAGTCGTATTTATCTCCACATATCCCATGATATATGAATATATAGATATAATCAAAGATAAAATAACAACAATTTTATTATAGGCTATAAACTTATCATATAATGTTTGTCTACTCTTCATATATTTTATTGTAGAACTATCTCCTTGTAGTATGATGCCTAGAAATGTTAGCATAAATCCGAAAGCACACATGCCAATAGATGGGAACTCTTGTATTAGTTCTTTGTATGAGTAAAATTCTGGCTTTATTATAAACAGGAACAATATAAATACAAGACATCCATAAAGCGTCCCACCATATTTCTCATACCAATATGATATTGTTTTTCCAAAAACTCGCATAACTATATTCCTATAATAGTTATAATTTCAGGAAGTACTTTTGAGTATAAGGCTTCTATTCCTTGTTTTCTATCTTCCAATTGAATGTTCGCTTGAATTTGCACATCTGGTATTCTAAAGAACTCATTAAAAGTATCTGCTAAGATATCAATTGCTTTTGATGTACTTTTCCCATTTTCAACATCGACAGAATACCCTAAAACCTCTATTTTCTGAATATTTTGACGATGACCTCTATCTGCAATAGATACCTTTACAGCATCAACAACACCTTTAACTAGTGACCGACTTAATCCCATAGGATTAATTTTCTTTCCCATTGCTATATGCTCCAAACGTATAGTATTTGCATTATTTTGCTGACCAGCTTGAATTTGAGTTCTTAATAAATTGTTGGCAAGTGAGTCAGTAGCTTCATTAAAACAATTTATAAGTTCTACTGGATTATATAAATCAACCGTTATGCGTTTGTAGTAATCCATATTCAACATTCTTTGATACTCGTTAGCTCTTAAAACAGCATCAAATTTTAAGTCAAATGGAATATTCTCATCATTCAACTTCCATTGAGTATATATAAAGTCTATGAATTGGTTCAAAAAACAACCGTTTTTGTTTATTTCAAAAATGAGAATATTTCTTAAACTATCATATATAAAAATATTTGCATAAGCTAAACCTTCAGTCTCTGGATTGATTCCAACTGATGAGTATTCTTTAGTCGTTTTATTTTTAATGGGAGGGATATCACTATCTTGGGTCGTTTCAATAATTCCAAGAACACAATTATTTATAGAGGTATTAAGTAGCCTTAATTCAAAAATTTTTTCATTATAGCGGTGTTCTTTATTATTCATAAAAGATAAAACATTACCAAATGAAGCAATTAATGTTTCATCAATACCTTCTGCGTATTTTAATGTTGGCGATACGATGTCAACAAATCTTTTTTTGGTTTTCATTTTTCAATATGTTTAGAATTATTGCTTTATGGTATGAGTAAATCTATTATCACTTATTCTTCTTAAAATTCTCCACTTGCTCCATTACCTGCTCGAATACTTCATCGTTGTATTGAGGAGGATAGCCATTCTTTACCAAGCAGAAGAAAATCTTTTGATTTAGTTCTGCTCGTACATTTGAGTTGTTCAGCCAATCTGTAAAAGACGACTGAACATCAATAAGTCCCTTAATCTTTTGTGCGAGGGACTTACATTTGTCATTGATAATTAGATTGCCAACCTTCTTGTCTTCTCCATACTCAAAGTTATATTTATTGCGGAGATGCATAAGGATATCATAAAATGCTTTCTCCTCGAATGTTAAGCCCAACTTACGGAAGCTTTCCTTGTCCTCGCCTAAGCCAGCAAGAATGTCAAGAGCTTGCTGGGTTGCATTCTTGATAATCTCCGTTATTGCTTCATTTTGTGCCTGGGTAGCCTCTTCTGGCGATAGTGTCGCACGACGGTTGTGGTACTCTTCAAGCGTCTTTTTCAATAATTCTTCATACTTCTCAGCTGCAATCTTATTGGTATTCTTATACTCCTTAATTGACCTGCGAAGAAGTTTTACAAGCACTTCAAGTTTTGTTGCAGGGAGCTTTATACAATCGAGTTGTGCAACGAACTCAGGACTAAATATATTCTCCTCTACATCAGTGTCAAGAATATCAACCACCGAATTACATTTGAGAGCCTCTGCAACCATTTTTTCAACAGCTCGATTCATACTCTCCGTATCGTGTTTATCTCCTGATGTTTTACGAATGTATGAAGCTACCGCCATAAAGCATTGCGATAATGAAAGCATCTCATTATCGAGTACATTTGCAGGTTGGCATACATCGTATGCTGCACGAAGTCGCTTTGTATGAGCTAGGAAGAATGTCTTGGCTCCTACAAGCTTTGGTTTTGATGCACCCTTCTCCGAACTTACATTCAACTGTTGTGTTAGTGTAATTATATAGTCTGCGGCAGAGGATAGGCACTCTAAACGCTCTAATGGTTTAGCATCTGGATTTGTAAATGAAGATATATCAAAACCAACAAAAAGTTTTTTCAATATATCCAACTCAATTATCAAAGCCTCCAATGCCTGCTGCACATCATCTTCACTCGGACCGAATGACTTGCCACCAAATGTATGCATAGCCTCCATCATATTATCACGGATACCGATGTAATCAATGATGAAACCGTACTCCTTGCCTGGATATTTACGGTTTACTCGACTAATGGTTTGAATAAGCGATTGTTTTTGCAAAGGCTTGTCATTGTATAGATATGTCAAACAAGGCACATCAAATCCCGTAATCCACATATCCACAACAATCACTACACGGAAGTTTGAGTGTTCCATTTTGAAAGCATCGTCCAACTTCTTTATACGAGATTTCTCTCCAAGATATTCGTACATATCTTTTGGATCATTCTTGCCTCGTGTTGCCACCATCGCTATTGTTGGCATTAGAGGTAACTTGCGAAGTTGCTCCTCGCTGAGTTGCGAGTCGTCTGGAGACTTTTTCTCCTCAAACCACTCTGGAACAAGTTCTCGGAATTTACATAACAGTTTGTAGCCGATGTAGCGCTTACTACATACAATCATTGCTTTTTGCACTACATCAGCCTTATTTTCACACGCCTTAGTGTAGTGGTCGATAATGTCTTTTGCTAAGCGCTCTAATCGCTCATCATCGGCAAGGATAACCTCCATAGCACTCATAGCCTGCTTGCTGGCTGCTACATCCTCCTCAGTTGCTCCCTCATCGGCACACTTCTTATAGTAGGCGTCTATCTGCTGAACTTTCTCGTTGTCAAGTGTTACATTTGCTATGCGAGGTATGTACTTCAATGCAACTGTTATCTCATCATCAACAGCCTGCTGCATTGTGTAGCTATCTACAACCTGACCAAACACCTGAATTGTTTCGTCTATCGGCGTACCTGTAAAGCCTACGAATGTGGCATTTGGGAATGCACAACGTAGATGCTCGGCATAAGGCTTTGTGATAAAAGCACCCAACTGTTCCTCATCGAGTGTATTGTCGGCACTCTTACGGTCTTTGATTTTAAGCTGTTTGTTGAGTCGTATCTGTGTGCGATGTGCCTCGTCCGAGAAACAGATAATGTTTCTGCGGGTATTCAACTCGCCAATCTCCTCACAAAACTTCTGAATAGTACAAATAAAGAATCCTCCCGACTCTCTCAACGATAACTCGGTTTTCAACTCCTCACGGTTGGCTATCACTTTCGCTGCACCTATCGATAAGAACTCCTCCGAACGCAAGAATAACTTGCCTGCTTGTGTTTGTAGGTCATCACGGTCAACAATCATTACAATGGTGGGTGAGCCTAACTCCTCACAGCGCAACGAGAGCTGTCGGGCGAGGAACATCATAGTATATGTCTTTCCACAACCCGTAGCACCGAAATATGTGCCACCTTTACTATCTCGTTCGGCGTAGGCCGCCAATACGCTTTCACGCAACATTCGTGTAGCGAAGAACTGCGGATAGCGACACACAACCTCCTCTTCCTTGTCGAAATCCTTGTCTGGGAAGTAAACATAGTCTCGCAGAATCTCCAAGAAGCGATTAGGCTCATATACACCTGCCACAATCGTCTTTACTTGGTCGATACCTTTTTGTGCTGCGGGATCTTCGTTGTTTACCTTTTTCCACGCATAATAATGCTCGTAGGGAGTGTAGGTTGTGCCCAATTTTGTGTTGTTGATAGTTGCATCGCTTATGCACGACAGTGGGCAATAACGCAATAGGTGCGGTATATCTCTCTTGTAGCGTGTATGTATCTGCTCGTATGCATCTGCTATTGTGGCATTGAAGTCTGTTGGATTCTTTAACTCGAAAATACAGAGTGGAATACCATTCACAAACAGCATCACATCGGGTATGCGAGTGTCAGTTTTCAGTCCATAGCCTACCTCGAATTGATTTATACAGCGATAGATATTGTGTTCGCTCTCTTTCTTGAAATCGAGATACTCTATATCGAAGATTTTACCGTCTGCGTGGCGAGTATAGCGATAGCCATCACGAACCAGATAGTAGGTATTACGAAGCTGCTCAAAATGAGTTTGACCACCCGTGTGTCGCAGGTGGTTGATAATCTCCTCCATATCATCACTTGTAAGCTCTGCATAACGACTCTGCAAATATGCTTTCAGGTCGTCAGTGAGTAACACTTCACGATTGTGACGGCTGAGTTCTCCTCCATAAGTATATTGCCAGCCTTGTCCCTCCAAAAGTTGAATTAAGGCCTCTTCGTAGTCGCTTTCGTAAAATTTCGACATAATCTTTTTTTTATGAGTTAGCGGCTCTTTGCACCAATGCTGGGCAAAGGGTTTTAAGTTTCTCTCTTGCCTCCGAAGCAATTTTCTTTGCTTCTTCAAGACATTTATATACATTTACTATTGAGCGTTGTACTTCGATTTTTGGTAGAGGAATTTTAACTCGGCATAGTTCGCTCCAGTCAAATGTTTCACGAGCGCTTCCCCAAGAGTTGAAACGCGAATAACGATCAAATTCACTACGACTTAATAACAAGAATAGATATTCAGGTGATAACTCATTAACATCCTTGCTTCTAAACGCTGTATATATTGATGATACAAGAATTGGAGTATCTGTCGTATTGAGTGCAAGAGCAATTTTATCACCTCGTCGTGATGTGTCAGCTACATATACAAACTCATTGCTATTGACAACTTTATAAGATGTCAAAGAAACACCATCCATATTAGCTTTGGTTGGTATAAACTTTTTGTCTGTGCTTATGCCTCGCACATCGTCAAGAGTATATTTACCTTCGCTATTTCGTTCATCGCAAGGCTCAATACACTCTCCAAGTTCTACTTCGGGGTATTTGCTTTTGCAATCGACAATAAAGGCTTCGCAGGCTTTGCTTAGTGGCTCGCTAAGAGCCTCATTCTGCTCGGCCAGCGCCTTCAATCCATTGTATGTATCCACTAACTCCTGTTGCACATTAATATCTGGCAGAGGAATTTCAACTTCACATAGCGTTTCCCAAGAGAACACCTCTGTAGAACTTCCCCATGAAAGAAATTCAGCTTTTCTATCCCATTCTTTTCTACTTAAAAATAAGAATAGATATTCCGATAATATAATATTTTGGTTTACTGGTTTAACACGAAAAACTACATCATTAAAGGTGATGATGTATGTATTAGGCGTGGCATTATATCCTAAGCCAAGTTTTCTGCTGCCTCTTGGATTATATGCAAAATGTCCTGGTGGAACTAAATAGAAATTGGTGAAATCTTTTTCGGAAATATTTCCTCGCATTGGAAGTATATCTTTTTCGATATTTACACCAATAGCAGAGGGCTCACCATACAAGCCATCTGTATTTTTGACAAATGATTGTTCAATATAAGGTCCTATTTTCACCCACTTTACACTACTCGCACTCATAATTTCGCTTATTTATGAGGTTTACAATCACTTTGAGCATCACATCTTTCTCGTCAGCTCGGCTCTCGGCAATCATTAGGGTTAATGCCACCAAAGTTCCATCGCTAATGCGCTTAGTTCCATTAGGGTTATACAAGATACCGTTGTTCTGCATAAACCAGAGGAACAGAGTCGCCGCAATACGTTTGTTGCCATCCACAAAAGAGTGATTTTTGACAACCAGGTAGAGCAACATCGCCGCCTTCTCTTCCACCGATGGATATAGTTCTACGCCATCGAAGGTTTGGTATATTTGCCCGATTGAACTTTTGAAAGAGTCGTCCTTCTCGCTACCGAACAATTCACTACCCCCAAATTTCTCTTTCAGCGTGGCAATGCTATTCATTGCGCTATCATAGGTAGCACGGAAAGACTCTTCGGTAGTAATATGTTCAATAGTGAGTTGCTGGTAGTCATATCTATCAAGAGTATCAAGGGCATAAGTATAGTCGGCAACCACATTTACCAATTCACGACTATCACCTTCGAGCAACTCTTTTTCATTGTTAATAGTGCGACCCAACAAATGCACTAATTGACTCAACTCTTCATACTTGTGTGCAGATAATTGGTTGTTAATGGCATATCCTTTCACGAGGTAGTCTTTCAGTACCTTGTTCGCCCATTGACGGAATTGCACACCTCGCTTGCTCTTGACACGATAGCCAACAGAAATAATAACATCGAGGTTGAAGTATTCCACAAGATGTGTTTGTACCTTACCCTCAATAGCGCCATGTGGAGTGGTATTCGCAAAATTTGCGACAACCACTTCACCTGCCAACTCTTCCTTTATTGCATTGTTGATATGCTTTCTAATAGTTTTATAATCTCTATCGAACAGCGTAGCCATCTGGTTAGCATTAAGCCACACTGTCTCATTTTCCATACGAACATCTATTTGAGTCTGTCCGTCAGCAGTTTGGTAGATGATTATCTGATCACTTGCACTCATATCCTAACTGTTTAAGCGCATTGCGCAAGGTTTCATCATTCTTCTTTTGGCGCTTCAATAAGTCAGAAACAGTAGTAGCGGTTTCGGTTAGCACCTTATTGTAGTCGATATCCGAATCTCGGTCAACAAACTCGATATAGCGGCTTGGAACAAGTGAATAGCCATTCTCTTTGAGCGTTGCAAGGCTAACTGAACGATACAACTCTGGCTCGGCATAATTTGCTCCATCTGTACCCTCCATCTGCCACTTGAAATATATATCTCGTGCACGCTCCACCTGGTCGGCTTTCAACTCGACCTTCTTTTTTTGCTCACCCTTAACGGCATTATCAGTCCACTGGCGCAAGTCCATAAATAGAATCTCGCCCGAACGATCACGCAGGTTGCGTCCGTGCCACATACCGCCCTTCTTATTCTCGTTGAGAATCCAAAGAGTAACAGATATATCGGTAGTGTAGAACAACTCACGAGGCAATACAATAATAGCCTCCACCTTATCATTCTCGATAAGCTTCTTGCGAATCTCTACGGTGTCGGAATCGCCCAAAGCTCCATTGGCAAGCAAGAAGCCTGCAACGCCCTTACCTGCTTTGAGTTTAGATAGCATATGGAGAATCCACGCATAGTTGGCGTTGCTCTCGGGAGGCAAAGCATAGTCGCTCCAACGGGCATCATCGCTCAATGTGTCATCGTACCACTTCTTCAAGTTGAAAGGAGGGTTAGCCATAATATAGTCGAAGACCAAACCTTTGTGCATATCGTTGGTAAAGGTAGATGCGTTCTTCGCTCCCAAGTGATGTGAGATGCCACGAACAGCCAAGTTCATCTTAGCAAGGCGATAGGTTGCAGGGTCGCTCTCCTGACCATAGACATTTACCGCCTTAATATCACCCTGTTTCATCTCGACATATTTTGCACACTGAACAAACATGCCACCCGAACCACAGCAAGGATCGTAGAGTGTTCCATCGAAAGGCTCGATAAAGGCGGCAATAAGTTCGACTATATCGTGTGGGGTGTAGAACTCTCCATCCTCTTTTGTCGCATTTACAGCAAACGACTTCAAGAAGTATTCGTACACTCGACCAATCAAATCTTTCTCCTCACCAAAGACCTTGTGAGATATTTTGTTAATCTCATCTACAACCTTCTTGATTACATTGGCTTCGAGGTTAATCGAAGAGAATAATCCTAAGCGCACACAGCCTTTGAGAGCCTCGCCACTATCATCAATAGCTTGCAAAGCATCGTCCAATGCACCATTTAGTTTTGCCGCAGGGATATTTATGAGATTACCCCAACGAGCCACCTCGGGAACATATGCGACATTCTGATAGCGAGCAGGACTATTGAGGAATGCTTCGATAACTGCTTCATCGGTAATGCCATTCTTCTGACACTCCTCACGCATTGCGATCTGCGCATCCTCGATCTTCTCGCCAATAAAGCGCAAAAATACAAGCGTAAGTAGCAGGTCTCGCTTATCGTTAAGGGTTGCATTACTGCGTAAATAATCACGACAGTTAAACAATATAGATTCCAGATTGAGAACTTTGTCCTCCTTCTTTGTTGCTTTCTTTGCCATATTAATTTATCAAATCTTTGGTTGTTACATTGAGTGTTTGGGCAATCTTGGTCAGCATCTCCAATGAAGGTTGCATTTTGTTGGAGCACCATTTGGAAACTGTTGAGGGGTCTTTGCCTAACTGCTCAGCAAGCCATTTGCCGGTCTTCTTTTGTTCAACCAATACAATTTCAGCCTATTTAAATCTTTCATTGTTTGTGCATCTTATTGGCGTATATCGCAAATTTAGAGATAATACGCGAAACCATATCTTCTTATAGAGGTTTTTTTATCGTATCAATTGTAATTGACAATGAGCAAATGAAAATCGGAATAATTTATATGATTATTGAAGCAATAAAATTTACAAGATAATCAGTACATCTGTTTGCTCCACCAAAGGTGGTTTATGAACCGTGCTTTTTTGTATTAATTCGCATTGCGAAGATTAGCTATATTCATCGTGTAACATTTAAGGAATCTCGGTGTTACCTTATTGCTGCAATATTACCATTTCAGAAAAATAAAAAATCCCGATTTTCATTGAAAATCAGGATTTTACGTTGTTTTGCTTTTCTTTGCTGTGGTGCCACCAGGAATCGAACCGGGGACACAAGGATTTTCAGTCCTTTGCTCTACCAACTGAGCTATGGCACCATCGCTTTTGCGTGTGCAAATGTAGGGCAAATTTTTGAATCGACCTAATATTTTGCAAAAAAAATTTATTCACCTTCGTTTTTGTCATCTTTTGATGATGAAACAGAGGCTGTCGACCGACTTTTATCTTGAATGTTCGGGAATAAGGAAGCGTGTGTAGATTTGTTCTCCGGACGAATGGGGGTATGGGGAGAATATTTAGAAAATTCCGGCCTGTTTTTTCTTCTCTTGTTTGTATATTTGTAACATACGATGTTTTGACTCCATATCATCATGAAAATTTTACATACGGCCGATTGGCATTTGGGCCAGACTTTTTTTACGTATGACCGCCGCGAGGAGCATGAGGCTTTTCTCGAATGGTTGCGAGAACAGGTGAGACATGTGGAGGCCGATGTGCTTCTTATTTCGGGTGATGTTTTCGATACGCCCAATCCGTCGGCTGTTTCCCAACAACTTTTTTACCGTTTTTTGCGCCAGATAACCGAGGAAAATAGGGCTTTGCAGGTTGTTGTGATTGCCGGCAATCACGATTCGGCCGCACGGCTCGAAGCTCCGAATCCGTTATTGGAGGATATGCGTATTACGATACGTGGTATAATCCGTCGCAATGCCGAGGGGGAAATCGATCTCGACCGCCTTATCGTGCCTTTGGGAAATGCCCGGGAGCCCGAAGCATACTGTCTGGCCGTTCCTTATTTGAGGCAGGGAGATTATCCGCCCGCCGAGAATTATGCGCAAGGTGTTTATATGTTGTATGAGATGTTGTTGCAGAGGGTGTCGGGTTATGGAAAACCGATTGTCGCTATGGGGCATTTGCAGGCTACGGGGGCGGAGATTTCGGAGAATGATCGTTCGGAACGGACTATTATCGGAGGTCTCGAATGCGTGTCGCCCGATGCTTTTGCTGCGGGCATTTGTTATACGGCATTGGGACATCTGCATCGTTCGCAACGGGTGTCGGGTAGAGATAACGTGCGTTATGCCGGGGCTCCGATTCCCATGTCGTTTGCCGAGAAAAACAATCGGCACGGTGTCGTGTGCATTACGCTCGATAAGGCAGAATGCCACATTGAATTGCTGCCGTTTGTCCCTCCGGTCGCTTTGCTGTCTGTCGGAGGAGATGTAGAGGAGGTATTTGCCGCTATCGACCGGTTACCGCAGGGAAGTTCCGATCGGTTGTCTCCTTATTTGGAAGTGCGGGTACGGTTATTTCAACCCGAACCGTCGTTGAGACAACGTATAGAGGAGGCTTTACAGGGGAAATACGTGCGGTTGGCACGTTTGGTCGCAGAATTCCCCGGAAGTGCGAATGAACGCGTTGGTGCTTCTGTCGATAACTTGCAGGAAGTCTCACCGATGCAAATCGCGCAGGATTGTTTCGAGAGAAAGTATGGAGGGAAAATGTCCGATGAAATGGCGGTTTTGTTGCAACAGGTCATGAAGGAGGTACAGGTATGAAGATATTGGCGATACGAGGAAAAAATATAGCTTCGCTCGATGGTGAATTTTCCGTCGATTTTACTTGCGATCCACTTTTCTCGGCCGGATTGTTTGCCATTACCGGGCCTACGGGTGCCGGAAAATCCACATTGCTCGATGTATTATGTTTGGCGCTTTTCGATAAGACTCCCCGTATGAATCGCGCGAGAGAAAACGGCGTGTTGCTTCCCGATGTTCAGGATAAGACCCTTTCGCAGAACGACTGTCGTTCGCTGTTGAGGCGGGGAACTGCCGAGGGGTATGCCGAGGTCGATTTTCTTGCGGTCGACGGCGAGAATTACCGGGCTCGCTGGTCTGTACGTCGGGCTCGTAATCGGGTCGACGGCTCTTTACAGCCGTCGGAAATACGCCTGTATAACTTGTCATCGGGCGATGAGGAACAAGGAGGAAAGGGTGAACTTTTGCGTCGCATCAGTGATTTGCTCGGTCTTTCTTTCGAGCAATTTACACGGGCGGTGTTGTTGGCGCAAGGCGATTTTGCCACATTTCTCAAAGCCCCGGAAGAGGAAAAAGCCGATCTGCTCGAGAAGTTGACGGGAACTGAAATTTATTCCCGTATATCGCAAGCCGTGTTTGCCCATGCCAAAGAGGTGAGAGAACGGTATGAAGAAATCGTCCGGCAGAAGGGCGCTCTATCTATCCTTTCCGAGGAAGAACGTAAAGAGCTTGTCGAGGAACGTGTTTCCCGACAGACGCTTTCGGAAGAAACGAGAAAACGATGTGATGTATTGAAAATGCAGCTTCGGTGGATAGAAGACTACCGTCGGCTTTCGGGTCTATCGAAGGAGGCCGAGACAGAATGGCAGGTTGCCCGGAAAAATTTTGTCGAGGCCCAATCCCGGAGAGAGTACATGGCGCAGTATGACTTGGTTCAAGAGGTGCGGGATATTTATAACGAGGTGCGATCTCTTCTCGAAAAGAAGAAAAAAATGGAGGAAACCCTCGACAGATGCCGAAATGAATACCGGGACAAAAATCAAGAACTGCTTCGGTTGGAGAAAATAAAAGATGAGGCGGAACAAAATCTTTCCCGACTGAAAGAAAATTGGGAAAGACAGGCCGGCGACCGTCAACGGGCTTTTGCGCTCGATACACAATCGGCTGTAAGTAAAGAGACTCTCGATTACGCCGCAAAAGTGTACGATAGGAACAAGGAAGATTTGGGGAGAGAGATTTCCCAGAAGAATAAAATCGACGAATCCATCGAAAAAAATAGGAGTAAGGAGGCGGAAATTATCCAATGGTTCGAGCGTCAGCAAATCTATTCTCCTATCGTGGACCGCGCGGAAATCATCAAGCAAAATTATTCCGAATGGATGAATATCCGTAAAGAGTTAAAGCAGCAACAGGAGTCGCAAAAGAGGCAGGTTGCGCTGATTGCAGAGACTGAGGCCAAGATTGCCTCTTTGCAACTCGAAGGTCAACGACTCGAAGCGTTGGCTCCGGCCGAAGTCTATATGTTGCGCGCATCTCTTGTCGAGGGCGAGCCTTGTCCGGTTTGTGGAAGCATACATCATACTTATACGGCCGAGAAGGTGGAAACGCTTCGATATAAAGAATTGGAAATGCAAAAGAAGGATGTGGCGGACAATTTGAAGGAAACCTCACTATATCTTGATAATCTCAAAATTACAGTCCATACAATGCAGATGCTTGTCGAGACGCTTTCCCGACAGGAAGCCGGGAAAAAAGAAAGTCTCGATTCGGACTTGAGCGAATTCCTTCCGAACTGGGAAGAAGAATCCCGGTTGGGAGAGCGTATCCAGAAATTTGCCGTATTGTGGAATGAGCGGAAAGAGGAGTTGTCCCGATTGAAAAGCGATACCGAGGCAGCCCGGCGAATGTTGCCTGCGATCGAGGCGAAAATAAAGGATCTTGAAATCCTTGAAAGAAACAGTGCTTTGTCTTTGGAGAAAGAGCGGGAAAAATATGAAAAGATAAAGGCAGAACGAGCATGTTTGTTCGGTGGGCGTTCGTTGAAAGATATCGAGGGAGAGTATGAGCTGGCGTTAAAGGCGGGCGAGGCCGGGACGGCCGAAACAATCCGGCAATATACCGGATTGATTTCTCTGCGGGAAAATCTGCTCGGCTCTGTTGCGCAGTTGCAGCAGAACCTTGCGGCCGGTCAGCGGGATATAAGTCGGGGGCAGAAAATCATTGCCGATTGGCTTTTGGCACATTCCGATTTGAGTGAAGGACGACTTTCCGAGCTGTTGGCGCATACGCCGGCTTGGGTTGCCGATGAGAAAAAGGCTTTATCGTTGTTGCAGGAAAATATGGCTGCGGCCGACACTCGTTTGCGGGAACGCTCCGAGGCACTGAATCGTCATGAGCACCTTACCGAAAGGCCCGAACAACTTGATTCTATACTTCTCCGGCAACAGCTCGATGACTCTGCTTTACTACAAAAAAAAGCCGATGACCGCATTGCCGAAATCAATGCTTTGCTTGCCCTCGACGATCGGAATCAGAAAGAGCTTCTGTCGCTTGAACGGCAAGGGGAGAAGCTGTTTGAGAAAGTGGAGTCTTGGGCTCGGCTGAATGAATTGCTGGGTTCGGCCGACGGTGCCAAGTTCCGCCGTATCGCACAGGGATATACGCTCGACCGATTGTTGATATATGCCAATCTGCATTTGCAGGAATTGTCGTCTCGTTATGTGTTGCAACGGGTTCCCGAGAGGCTTGCGTTACAGGTTTGCGACAATGATATGCTGGGAGAGGTGCGCAGCGTGCATACCTTGTCGGGAGGGGAATCGTTTCTCATTTCTTTGGCTTTGGCATTGG
>UMHU01021353.1_pt1 | contig 51590 bp, 47 predicted proteins | sample 1965591 | NCBI WGS metagenome assembly UMHU01 (sample SAMEA4836101, study PRJEB28245) | human gut metagenome | biome: gut microbiome; material: fecal sample | place: Denmark | collected 2008
GACCAACAAATAACGGGAATCGACGGCGACCGACGGGTCATCGACCACGGCATAGGAACAACCGGCAGACAATGCCTGAGAAGCAAATTTATTCCCGTCGAACGATGCTCCCCGCAAAGCAAAAAACAGGGATCCGGGCGGACAATTCCTACTATCGGTCGTAACAACACCCCGGGACTTGAACAGTGTATATAAAGATTCTGTATCCATTTAAAATTCTGTTTTTACGACGGCGAAAATAATCATTTTTAGCGGATTCTTCCTGCAAAAACAAGAAATTTCGGATCAAAAATCAAAGTCTTTTTTAGACTATACCCCCTAACAGAATTTATGAGAAAACCGTTCCTATTTAATTTCTAAAATCTTTCAACGTCTCTTGTAACTGCACTCGACTCGCATGTATGCGACTTTTTACCGTACCCAACGGAATCCCCATCTTCTCGGCAATCTCCTGATACTTGTACCCCGACAGATATAAAGACATAGGAATTTTATACGGTCTGTCCAACGTATCAATGGCTCGCTGTATATCGCTCATATCAAATGCAATCTCCGCATTATCGTTCAATGCGTTTTCTCCCAGCTGCATCATACGTTCGATATCTTCTTTCTCCATACAGCAGCATCGTCCTGAATGACGGGTAGTATTGAAAAATATATTTCTCATTATCGTATAAAGCCAACCCGAAATATTATTTTCTTCGGTATACATTCCGACCGATTTCAAAGCACATAACAATGTCGATTGCAATAAATCCTGCGCATCATCATAATTTCGAGTCAAACGGTAAGCCCATTGGTACATTTCTTCCTGATTGCCGATCAAATAATCGGTCATTTCTTCTTTTTCCATTCAATAACAAATATCTTTTGTCTCTGATTCCTCATACTTTTCTCGATTTTATAAGTAAATCACACAACAAAAGAATATTGTTCGGATTTTTCCCTATTATTTTTTTACAATTTAAAACCCGTATATTTTCAACGACCTATATGTCTCTCTTTCAGGCCAAAATTTCCGGGGATCTTCAAAAACGGCAACACAATAAAAACCGGAACCGTACAGATCATAATCCAAATAAAAAACAGAACATATCCCATATGGTCGGCAATCCAGCCGGCAACCATTCCGGGCAGCATCATACCCAAAGCCATGAAAGCGGTACACAACGCATAATGCGCCGTAGCGTGTTTCCCTTCTGAAAAAGCTATCATATAGAGCATATAAGCAGTAAATCCGAATCCATAGCCCAGCTGCTCGACAGCGACACACACGTTCACAACAATCATGCAAGAAGGCTGCACCAACGATAGGTATAAATATACCAAATTGGGTAATGTAAGGGCCAATGCCATAGGCCATAAACATCGGCGCAAGCCATAACGGGAAACGGCCCACCCTCCTACAATACCACCGACAGTAAGAGCTATAACACCCACCGTACCGTAAACAAACCCTACTTGGGCTGTTGTCAATGCCAACCCACCATCAGTTCCCTCATCGAGCAAAAAAAGAGAAGCCAATTTTACCAACTGAGCCTCGGCAAGCCGATAGGTAAGCAGGAAAAGCAAAGCGATACCGATACCGGGTTTGCGGAAAAATGACACAAAAGTCTCGACAAACTCCCGCCATATGACCGCAACAGCCACCGTTCCCACCTTATCGCTTTGAGGGTGCGGCAATACACGCAGATGATACACGGCAAAAACGATAAACAGCAACGCCATAGCACCGAAAGTCAGCGACCATGCGACCTCTACCCGAGTATAAATTTCGAGTTGCCCGGCCACCATCACCAACAATCCCTGTCCGGCAATCATGGCTATACGATAAAAAGTACTGCGTATACCGACGAAGAAAGACTGTTCATGCGTCGAGAGAGCCAACATATAAAATCCGTCGGCAGCAATATCATGCGTCGCCGAACTGAATGCCATAAGCCAGAAAAATGCAAGCGTCGCCCGAAAGAAAAACGGTGCTGGTAACGTGAACGCAACGCCTGCCATTGCCGCTCCCAGCAAAAACTGCATGACAACAATCCACCAGCGACGCGTACGCAAAATGTCTACAAAAGGACTCCACAACGGTTTTATCACCCAGGGCAGGTAAAGCCATGCCGTGTAAAAAGCAATATCGGTATGCGAAATCCCCATACGGTCGTACATAATCACGGCAATCGTCATGACTGCCACATAAGGAACACCTTCGGCCAAATAAAGCGTCGGTATCCAAGACCAAGCCGAACGAGAAGATCCGGTGATATTTCTCATCTATGTCCTTTTTTAAGATGGGCCAAACAAAGATCCAATAAAGCCGGTGAAGCCACCTGACGATATATATCGTCCATTTCCGAAGCTGTTACCGAGGAAAAATCGCTTTCCCGGGGAGTAATCACCACCCCTACCATATCTACTGCTCCGGGGCTGATAAGACGCCCGTCCTTACGTTCTCTATCATATTGTCGCGGACGATGACAGGAGCGCAGTATCAGCCAGCAACGCCAAAATCCGCCGGTAAAGGTACACAATACATTTACCAAAGGCTCGACTTCTCCGGGAAAAACTGGCAAAACAGACCATACTTCACAAAAAAAAGATTGCAAAAGCCCGATAGATTCCCCTTCAAAAACCAACATCGCCGCCGGCCAGCGAGTAAGCCAAGAATATGTTACACCTCCGTTCCATCTCTCCGATTCTCCTTGTTCCTTCCAAAGGGACTCCCATTGCGACTCGATCGGAACAAAGCCCCTATTTCCGGCTTGGAAATGCATATGGTCGGGAGCCGAAGCCCCACAACGCGCTCCATTATAAAAGATAACATATTCGGGCAGAAGCGATGCCAATTCCAGCATATCGGCAAAACGACCGATTATGGCCTGTGGGGTATGTACAACAGAGGGAAGCGTAAAATGGCGGGGAAAAATAGGATACGGATTGACCAATAATTTGTATTGTCCACCTATTGGCAATGACAACTGCTCGACCGGGCGGTTGGCATCACACAAGAAGCAAGGACGCTCCGACAATGAAACCGCATCGACTTTCGAGGCTGTGGAACGAATCCGCGCCGGATTATATTGCAAACGCACCGATACCCCGCCGACTTCGATCGTGCGCATACACAAAGCCTGTAACGCCCTATAATTATCGGCAACCAGAGGCCACTCATGCAACTGCCTCTGCAATAACGCCTCGGCCTCATCTGCAAACGAATTCCGATTATTGATTTTCATGGTTCATCTTTTTCCGAGCGGCAAGCTCTATAAACCTCAAGCTATCTTTATATGCGTTATTCCGATTGATTCGTTCCATATCGAGTGCCGCATCGGAATTTCCTTCCCAACGACGACACAGATAAAGCGAATCGTAAATACGACCGATTTTATATTCGCGGGAAAAACGTAACCCGACAGCATAGTCTTCACCATAACTTACATCGGGAAACGGATTCTCCCTCAATAACGGAGTATAAAAAGCCCGCGGTGCACCCAAGCCGTTAATGCGCAAGGCATTGTTACGACCGTTCTCATCGCTCCACTCCCGGTGGTCGATAAGTCCGGGAGGCAAAGGCCGCAAATTCCAATCGGTCAGTTCATAACTACCGACCACCATAGCGCACTTTTCGCGATGAAATACTTCCACAATCCGCTGTAACGCATCTGTCCCTTTGTACAAATCATCGCTATCGAGTTGCACGGCAAACCGACCGCAAGCCTCATGACTCACGGCATAATTCCAACAGCCGCCGATACCAGCGCCTTTTTTCTCGGGGACAAGATGTATCAGCCGAGAATTTTCAACGGCAAGCGACTGTAACAATTCGGTTGTACCATCGGTCGAATAATTATCTACTACGATAATATTATACGTAAAATTTCCCTGCTGTTCCGACGCCGAACGCACCGCATCGGCAATCGTCCGCACCCGATTATAAACCGGTATGATAACAGATACATCGACGGGGAAACCTATCTCCTCATCATATACGACACTGCGTTCTACGGGAGGCAACCATGCGCCGACAACCTGCAAATGACAGGTACACGCACGTTCCATTTCTATTTGCACCGACCTGTTACGCGGATCGACATAATCGAACTGTCGTTCGCCTCCCGACCCGACAACGGGCTGTTCGGTATAAAGCATTTCTCGTAAATGGAATAAACGGCCCCGTCGGGAAAGGCGCAAACGGAGATCATAGAATGCCGCATAAAGATAATCTGTTTCCATTTCGGAAACAGCCTCTACAAAATCTTCGGCCCGAATAAAGACCAGCGTTCCGAAATCGAAATCGTCTCTCAACGATCCTTCATGGCAATCAATGCGGGGACTCGGCCGTCTCGTACCGTTTTCTTCTTTCCATGAATCGGTATATATAAAAGGGGAACGTGTATCCTCTGCCACCGCCAGCAAACGGGAACAAAGATTACTGCCGAACACGAAAGCGGTTCCGGGCAAAGAAATCAACATATATCCATCGCCGGCTTCCTCTGCCATACGACGCAAAGTCGAAGTTATATGCACCGAACCGGATAAATGCCGGCAACCGGGCACGACAGCCGCGTCATCGGTCGCCAAGAGATATATGCACTCGACATCGGGAGAGACCGAAAAACTTTCAACCGACGACCGAACTTCCCCATCGGTGGTATAAGAAAGGAAACATCGTATCTTTGGTTTCTTCATCTCTACAAATCTTTATTCCCTGAAAGACGGCTCTCCTTGAAAACTTCCACTGCCCGACTTACTGAGCCGTACAACCGTAACCACTCACACGCTTCATCATAAGGCAACCCCGTCGACTCCGCAATCATGCGAGCTCCCCGGTCTATCAATTTCTTATTGGTAAGTTGCATGTGTACCATGCGATTATCCTCAACCCGTCCCAAACCGATCATCGTTGCCGTAGATATCATATTCAGCACCAACTTTTGAGCCGTACCGGCTTTCATACGTGTGCTACCCGTTACATACTCGGGGCCAGTAACCACCTCGATCGGGATTTCCGCAACTTGCGATACCGGCGCACCGGGATTACAGGCGATCGATGCCGTAAGAATTCCCTCTTCCCTGCACCGACGCAAAGTGCCTATCACATAAGGAGTCGTACCAGAAGCGGCGATACCGACGACCGTATCGAGAGACGTTATGCGGCAAGCCTTCAATTCCTCCCAACCACTCTGTTCCATATCTTCGGCCGATTCGACCGAGCGACGCAAAGCCGTATCGCCACCGGCAATAAGACCGATAACCCGTCCTTGCGGCATTCCGTAAGTAGGAGGTATTTCCGAAGCATCGAGTACGCCCAGACGACCACTCGTTCCTGCTCCCATATAAAAAAGCCGGCCACCTTTGCGCATTCGCGGTACAAGCTGTTCCACTAAACGGGTAATCTGAGGAATGGCTGCATGCACGGCATCGGCCACTTTATGATCTTCGGCATTGATTTCCGTCAAAATTTCTCCCGCCGTTTTTTTTTCGAGATGGTTGTATAACGACGGATATTCTGTCAACTTCTGAAATTCTTTCATATTTTTATTCGGACATACGCTCCGCATGATAGTGAGCCAACGCTTCTCCGGGAGAAGATAATACCGGTCCGAGATTTACCGACAAAGTATCGGCAACTTCCCGCAATAAACCGGAATAATGATAAGCAACTGACCCGACACAACATACCGGATACTCCTTATAGGGATATGCAAAAACATTTCGTCGGAAAAACGCTTCAAAACGTTTTGCAACAAGTGCCCGCAAATAAATGTCGTCGAGATGCTCTCTTATGAACAGCGAAAACTGCGCGACATACCGATTGGGCAACGGACGTCGATAAACAGCTTCCAAAACATCTTCTTTGGAAACGGCATACCGGTCAAAAAAAGCCTTTGCCAGTTCTTCGGGCAACAATCCTTTCATCGCATCGGACAACAAGTGTTTTCCCAAATCGCTACCGCTTCCCTCATCACCGAGAATAAATCCCAATGAAGGAGTCTGGAGAATTATATCGCGACCGTCATAAAATCCCGAATTAGACCCCGTGCCGAGAATAGCCACAATACCGGCTTTATCGCCAAACAAAGCCCGTGCCGCACCTATCAGGTCGCTGTTCACCTCTACCGTATCGGGGCCTATCACCCGATGCAGTTGCAGGCACAACATCTCTCCGGGCAGACCGATACAACCCGCCCCGTAAAAATAGACATCGGTAATACGCTCGATGGGTAATTCTACAAGGACTTCCCGGGTAAGGACACGACGTATTTCTTCTTCCCCGAGAAAATAGGGATTGATACCCGAGGTACGGAATGTACGCTCAATACCCTGTTTCCCCACCAGCAACCATTCGGTCTTGGTCGATCCGCCATCGGCAATCAATATCATACACAATGCTTATAATTACGGCGCAAGATAATGATTTTTCCACAAACTTTGCCGCACTCCCGCCGGGAAATCAACGATAATAAATATCAAGTTCGGCTACGGGATAATAATGACGAAGTATAGAACGGTAATCATATCCCCGATGCGCCATAACAGCCGCACCTATTTGACATAATCCCACACCGTGTCCCCAGCCTGCCCCATCGAAAACAAAATCATATCCGTCGCGCCGTACAACAAAAGCCGAGCTATACAAGTGCGAAGAGGATAATATACGTCGAATGTATAGCTCCTTACCGACAATCATTTCACGTCGCGTACCGACAATGCGCAAACGGATTATACGACCCGAAGCACCACGTTCTACCGGCTCGATCGCTGTTATCGTACCGAAATCGATTCCCGAACGATCAGCTACCAATGCCGAAAGGTGCGACCGGGTATAGCGAACCTGCCAACGGAAAAAATCGGGTGTTTCCCTATCATAACTGTTGAGCACTTGTGAAAGAACCTCCGCATCGGTCGTATTGCAAAAAACATCGGGACGACTATCGATAAAATGCTCGGCCTCCTGCTCTACGGTAAGATCCATGACCGATTTATCATCGGGGGCATCATATACCGGCCGGAGATACACATGAGGCTCTTCTCCCCAGCAAGCATCGAACCTCTCGCTCATACCGCCGCAACATTTCGAAAAGCGGGCATCGCAAACCTCGCAGCCATACATCAATACCTCTCCCCGGGTAACTTTCACCGCCTCGACCACTTGCGGGGTAGCCACCCGCGTTACACCTTGATAACGCTGGCAGTGATCGTCGGCACAAACATCGAAAAGCAGATGATCATCTCTATCATACCATCGGACAATCTCCCCGGCCGAATGCACATCTCCGCACTCTCCTCTCTCACGTACCCTACGCCCGCTAAAACGAGGCAGTTGCGCCAACAACCAACTGCGGGAAACCACAGCATGGGCTTTCAATAATTCGAGAGAAGATGTCGCACTCATTTCCGAAGATATGACACTGGTAAGGTAATCTTCGACGGGCACTTCGTTGATCGCATAAATTTCCCCCCTGTCGCACACCAAATGCAATATACCGCAAAAAGTCTGACACTCCTGCCGTTGCCAATGAAAATCGATACCAATGGTTACATGTGGCAAATCAAAAAGGGTTTCGGAATTTAATGGAACGAGGCGTAAATCTTCATAATACTCCGCTCCCAAAACAAAACCTCTTTTCCCGGTCGAAATCTCCACCCGATACTCTCCGGGAGGAAAAAGGCGACCTTCGGGAGTCGTAAATATTCCGCACAACCGGAAGTCTACCGACTTGCCATGCTGAATACCAACCGTAATATGAGGTTCTTCCTGCAAAATCATTTTTTTACAAAGCCTTTAACAACCGGGCGACCGACAGCCGACAACATCAACCCGACAAAGGTTATCAACCCGTTGAGCATCAATAATTCATAACCCATATAGTAGCCATAAGCCGCAGCAAGCCACCGTTGCAAAGCATAACATAGCAACGGAGAAACAAACGCTATCCCCGGTATATAACGGTCGCGCGGGCTTCCCTTCATAAAAAGTCCGTAGGCAAAAAGCCCCAGCAACGGGCCATACGTATATCCGGCAATGGTATAAATCGCATCGATCACGCTGGTATCATTGAGCATTTCGATAACGCACATGATCAAAAAAAAGAGAACCGATATAACGATATGGGCCCGCTTACGGATAACAACCGCCTCGATCGTCGGCCGACGATCGACCCCCAAAATATCGACACAAAACGACGTAGTCAGCGCCGTCAATGCCGAATCGGCACTCGAAAATGCCGCTGCAACTATCCCTATACTGAACAGCAACAATACGCCGAAACCGAGATAATCGGTCGCCATCATCGGCAACAATTCATCGGTTTTTTCGGGCAAGGCAATCCCTTCCTGTCCGGCAAAAGCCACCAGCAAAATACCCAAAACGAGAAACAACAGATTGACAGGTACAAAAGCCGAACCATAGATATACATATTTTTCTTAGCCTCACGCAACGTGCGTATCGACAGATTTTTCTGCATGATATCCTGATCGAGGCCCGACATGACAATCGTAATAAAAATCCCGCTGAAAAACTGCTTGAAAAAATTCTGTTTCGTCTGCCAATCGTCAAAGACAAAAATACGGTCGATACCACTGCTCCTTACCGTATCTACGACACCCTCGACATCGAGGTGCATACGCAACATGAGTTGAGTCAGAATAAGCAACAGCGCCCCTATCATGAAAAGGGTCTGTAATGCATCGGTACGCACAATCGTCCGCATTCCGCTACGGTGTGAATAGAGCCAGATAAGCAAAACAACGGTCAATGCCGTAAGCCAGAAAGGTATATTCCAATCGACCAACACGATGCGCTGTAAAATCAACACGACAAGATAAAGACGGGCGGCAGCCCCTATTATCTTGGATATGAAAAAAAACAAAGCTCCGGTTTTATAGGAACAGATTCCGAAACGACGTTCGAGATATGTATATATCGATGTGAGTTCGAGGCGATAGTAAAGAGGCAACAGAATCTTGGCGATCACGATATATCCCACGACAAATCCCAAAACCGTCTGCATATAGGTCATATCTATCGTCAACGGCATACCGGGAACCGAAATAAACGTTACCCCCGAAATAGACGTACCTACCATACCGATAGCCACCAACCACCACGGAGACGATTTCCCGGCCAGAAAAAAATTTTCATTATCATCGGATTTACCTCCCGAAAAACGCCCGATAAGCAATAATACGGTAAAATAAACCGCTAATATGACAAGTAAAATAATTCCGTTATTCATCGCTCATTTTTCCAAAGCAAGACAACTTTTCCCGACAAGGTTCTCGTTCCCGACGAAAAAACGGCTACCCGTCTCACCCCAAATATCAGTTCTGTTTAAAGTAATAAGTAATAGAACCCCACTGATTCTCATTACCCGAAGACTTATGTTCAAACACAGCCTTCCGTGCGGCGGCTTCGGCACGGCTGCGAAGCGTAACATTGGAAGCCGCGGTTCCTTTGCTTCCCGAGGGTGTAACATTTGCCTGTACAACCCGTCCTTGCGGGTCGACCAATACTTCCACGACAATCGTTCCCTCATCGTTCGTTCCTGCATACTCGGGCTTGGGCAGACGGCCTATCAACCCCCGACCTCCCAAATCGTAATCGCCATAACCGGGAGAACCCGCCAATGCACCGGACTCGGCCGATCCTTGCGGCGACCCTTTCTTTTCTCCTTTTGCCGCAATACTGTCGGCCACCTTCCCTTTATTCAGCGCATCGGCCCATAAATCATCTACTTGTGAAGTTTCGGGCTCGGGTTGAGGCTCGACTTTTTTATCCGACTCTTCCGGTACGACAACCGGCTCGGGTTTCTCGTCATCGAGAGAAACCGTCTCTTCCATATCCTGCGTAATCACAGGTTCGGGTTCGACCGGCTGCGGGTGAGACACCATCGCCGTCGGCGTAAAAGTTCCTGCATCGGCATCGATAACACCCAATTGCAAAACAACCCCGCCACCGTCATTCTCCCGTATAACAGGAGCCGACAACGTATAAAAAAGCAACAGTAACAGTATGGCGACGTGGACGACAATCGTTACCGTCAACGCAAACAACCGATTCTTTTTTCCTTCTTCCACGTCGATTCTATTACTCCTTTACTGGTTGTGTAGCCAACACCATACGCAACTGATTATCGTTGGCGACATTCAGCACTTTCATTATTTCCCGATAAGGCACACTCTCATCGGCATATAACGCAAAATACATTTCGGGGTCTTGATTCCGGGCCTCGACCAGATATGACGGCAACTCCTCATACGCCACTTTTACCGCTTTGGCCTTCCCCACCGAAACGTAATAATTGAGCGATGCATCGATGGTAACGCGAGCCAACGGTTTCACAGCAGACTGCTGTTTGCTCTGCGGCAGATTCACTTTTATAGCATTCGGGAAAACAAATGTCGACGTTACCATAAAAAAGATAAGCAACAAGAAAATCACATCGGTCATCGACGCCATACTGAAAGAGGCTTCGATACGATTTCTGCGTTTGAGTGCCATAACGATATTCCTCCTTATTTTTTGTTGGCCGGCTCGTTAAGCAGATCCATAAACTCCATCGTACTGGCTTCGAGCTGATTGACAACCGTATTGACACGCGAAACGAGATAATTATACGCAAATAAAGCGATAATACCCACCACAAGACCGGCAACCGTCGTAACCAAAGCCTCGTAAATACCACTCGACAGCGTCGTGATATCGGCCGCCTCACCGGCCGCCGCCATACTATAAAACGCACTTACCATACCGGTTACCGTTCCCAAGAATCCGAGCATGGGTGCGCCTCCGGCAGTAGTGGCAATCCATGTGAAACGACGTTCGAGTTTCGCCACTTCGATATTTCCCACATTCTCGATAGCCACCAGCACATCATTCATGGGACGTCCCAACCGGGTAATACCTTTTTCTATGAGACGGGCCACCGGCGTAGGATTCTTCTTACACAGGTTCAATGCCGATTCTACATCTCCGGCATGAATATAATCTTTGATTCGCTGCATGAATGTATTGTCTTGACGAGCAGCATCGCGCAACACCAGTAAACGCTCGACAAATATATAAATCGTTACCAGCGACAACAACACGATAGGAATCATGATGAAACCGCCTTTGAGCGATAACGACCAAAGATTCAACGGCGGCACTGCGGCTTGAGCGTCAAGGGCGACAGCCTGCACCGGTTCCACCATATTGGTCTGAGCCAAAAGAGAAAACAAAAGAGTCATGTCAAATATTTTTATTCTAAGAGTATTTATTTCAAGCAATCCAAATAACGTCGAATCGTTTCTTCAAGACCCAAATACAAGGCATCGCAAATCAGGGCATGACCTATCGATACCTCGTCGATATAGGGAACCTGCTCATGGAAATAACGGAGATTTTCGAGACTGAGATCATGACCGGCGTTCACACCCATACCCAATTTATGCGCCAGCTTGGCAGCTTCGACAAACGGGGCAACGGCCTTCTCACGATCGGTGGCATAACCCGACGCATAAGGTTCGGTATACAATTCGACACGATCGGTACCCGTCTTGGCCGCCCATTCTATCATTTCAAGGTCGGCATCGACAAATATAGAGGTACGTATCCCGGCTTGTATAAAGCGATCGACCGTCTCGCTGAGGAAATCGAAATTATCACGCGTATTCCACCCTGCATTCGATGTTAAAGCATCTACGGCATCGGGCACCATCGTTACTTGCGCAGGCTTGACCTGCAAAACAAGATCGATAAATTTACCGATAGGATTTCCCTCGATATTGAACTCGGTATGCAATGCCGGACGCAAAGCATATACATCGGCATAGCGGATATGGCGTTCATCGGGACGCGGATGCACGGTAATTCCCTGTGCTCCGAAACGCTCGCAATCGAGAGCGACTTTCAATACATCGGGAACAACCCCTCCCCGCGCATTGCGCAAGGTAGCGACTTTGTTTACATTTACGCTTAACTGTGTCATAAAACAATAATGATTATTCCGTTTTTCGGATTTCGATATAAGCATACAAATTTTTTTGTTATTTTTGTACACAGATATTACTTGCAAAAGTAATAGCTTTTGTTCAATTCAGAAAAAAATCTATCACACATTTGCGTGTTTATTTATAAAATTTCCACTAATCTACCACTGACGACCCATGAGAATTGCTATTTTCGGAAAATCGTACGCCTCGGGCAAACAAGATGAGATAAATACATTGTTTTCTTCCTTGCAAAAATATTCTCCCGAACTGCTCGTCGACCGGGAATTTTTGCGGGTCATGCAGGATATGGATATTAGGCTGCCGGAAATAACGGTTCTTTCGGGAAATGATTTCTATGCCGACATTTCTTTGAGCTTAGGCGGAGACGGAACTTTTCTGAAAACCGCCGAGCGCATCGGAGACAAATGCATTCCGATTCTGGGCATCAACCTCGGACGCATGGGTTTTCTCGCCGATGTACAAAGCAGCGAGACCGAACAAGCCATCGATGAAATCATGGCTGGTCGCTACCATATCGAGGAACGGTCGCTGTTGCATATCACCGATGGCAGTCGGGCAACATGGCCGTACGCCCTAAATGAAGTCGCCGTATTGAAACTCGACACATCGTCGATGATTACCATACACGCTTATCTCGACAATACATTCCTGAACACATACCAAGCCGATGGATTACTGGTAGCCACTCCCACCGGATCGACAGGATATTCCCTGAGTGTCGGCGGTCCCATAGTTGCCCCCAAAGCGTCCAATTTCATTATCACGCCTGTCGCACCGCACAGCCTCAATGTGCGCCCGCTCGTTATCGGCGACGATGCCGAAATCAGGCTCGTCGCCGAAGGCAGAAACAGACATTTTCTGGTCAGTCTCGATGGACGTTCCGAAGAAAAGACTTCGGGAGAAAGCATTACATTGCGCAAAGCGCCGTTCCCCATACGGGTTATCAAACGCAACAAGCAACTCTTTACCGACACCCTACGAAAAAAACTCATGTGGGGGGTCGATTTGCGAAGCAACATCTGAATATAACAAACTCTCTCAGAGATACATATTTTTTATTTTTAGATCTAGAAATACTATTTATTTCATTTTTATTAACCAAATAAATAGTATTATAGCCAACTTTCGTCATATTTAATTGGCTTGTTTTTATTACTTTTGTCATAAAAAATAAAAACAAACCATATGATGAAAAAACCAAACAAAAAAGAATTAGCCGCCCTGCTGCAAACCATGATCATACTTGCGGGAAATCGTACCTCTCTCACAAAAGAGAAACACAATCTTATCGAGAGCGTCTGTAAAAAATACGATTTCTATCCCGATATATTAGAAATAACTTCGGTCGATCCTTATGAAATTTTTTCGGCCATAGAGGAAACAGAAATCCGTTTACAGTTTGCCAGCTACCTCATTTATATGACAGGCGCCTGCCCGGAAAAACTGATCGACGCAACGCATCTGTCCTACTTATCAAAGCTGCTTTCCATACTCAGCCAACAATAAATAAAAAACGTACTCCATCGAAAAATTTCTTGTAAAGCCACCTCCCCAAAAACACAAAAAACACATTCGCAGAACATCTTTTACAATCACTCCAGATTGTTTATATTTGCGACATGAAATTTACGACCATTACCGACCGGGAATTCGGGGAAATAACCCTCCTCGAACGTTCTACGGCCAAACATCTCATCTTTCGCATTCGATACGGTTCTCTATCCATCACTCACCCGTGCCATACCCGGATCGACATCATACGGCAAAGCATAGAAGAAAAACGAGCCGATTTACGAAAACTATTCCAACGGGCCGACGGACATTTTTTACAACCGGGCGATATTATCTATACCCGCATGTTCATCATCATGATATCGTGCGACAGTTGTCGCACGATAAGTAGCCGACTACACGACAATACTTTGCATATCGTTTTACCGCAATTATCAGAATACAACGATAAAAACATACAAAAATCCATTGCCAAACACATACACCCGCACCTGAAAAATGCCGCAGAAAATTTTCTGCCTCAACGACTGGAATACTGGGCACAAAAAACCGGAAACAGCTACAAAGAGCTGGTCATCACCAAAGGTTCCCGACGATTGGGGACATGCCGAAGCGACCGGCGTATAAGCTTGTCGTACCATCTCATGTATTTACCCGACCGCCTCATCGACTACGTCATACTCCATGAACTTTCCCATTTGAACGAAATGAACCACAGTGCCAAATTCCACGAAATATGCAACCGATATTGTAACGGGAACGAATTGATATTGAAAAAAGAACTCCGAAATTTTCCTTTTCCCACAAATTATTGAGGGCCCTATATGTTAAATAAAGATAAATACACACCTTGAAAAACGATTTCTCCAACAAAATAGAGAGATATGTTTGCATACACCGAAGAAAACAGCTATATTTGCCTCGTAAATAAGCCGAAAGAGAGGGGACAGATTTGTCCCCTCGTTTTATTCTAAATCGGTCGATATATCCAAAATCTATGATAGATCCTAAAATTGTAGAAGAAATCGTAAAAGAGGGAATACAGGAAACCGACCTTTTCGTGGTCGACATCACCGTTACGCCCGACAACCGTATCGTAGTGGAAATAGACAACGATGAAGGTGTCGATATAGACCGTTGCATGTCATTGCACCATTTCATCGAAAACCGGCTCGACAGAGATGTCGAAGATTACGAACTCGAAGTAGGATCGGCCGGCATAACATCTCCGTTCAAAGTGGTACGGCAATATCAAAAAAACATCGGTAATGAAGTAGAAGTTCTTACCCGCACAGGCGTAAAACACAACGGAATACTCAAAGCTGCCGATGACAAAGCATTCTCCTTGACGGTTACAAAAAAAGTAAAACCAGAAGGTGCCAAACGCAAAATCGAGGTCGAAGAAGATTTGACCTTCTCTTACAATGATATAAAATACACAAAATATTTAATCAGATTCAAATAAATAAAATGGCCAAGAAAGAGGAAACTATGAGCATGGTCGACACCTTCTCCGAATTCAAGGAATTGAAAAACATCGACCGTACCACCATGATCAGCGTGCTGGAAGAATCTTTCCGCAACGTATTAGCGAAAATGTTCGGTACAGACGAAAACTTCGACATCATCGTCAATCCCGACAAGGGGGACTTTGAAATATGGCGTAACCGTGAAGTCGTAGAAGACGACAAGGTCGAAGACACCAATCTGCAAATCTCTCTGTCGGAAGCAAAAAAAATCGACGAAGATTACGAAGTGGGCGAAGAGGTTACCGACGAGGTATTCTTCGAAAAATTCGGTCGTCGCGCCATATTGAACTTGCGCCAAACATTGGCCTCGAAAATTCTGGAACTCCAAAAAGACGCAATTTACAATCAGTACAAAGATAAAATAGGACAATTGGTAAGCGCCGAAGTATATCAAATCTGGAAAAAAGAGATGCTGCTCATCGACGACGAAGGCAATGAGATGATTCTTCCCAAATCCGAACAAATACCCGGTGATTTCTACCGCAAAGGAGAAACCGCGCGTGCAGCCATTTTACAAGTAGATAACAAAAACAACAATCCCAAGATTATCGTTTCCCGCACATCGGAAGATTTCTTGCGCCGTCTTTTCGAGCTCGAAGTTCCCGAGATACACGACGGCCTCATCACAATACACAAAGTCGCCCGCATTCCCGGCGAACGCGCAAAAATCGCCGTAGAGTCGTATGACGAACGTATCGACCCGGTCGGTGCCTGCGTAGGAGTAAAAGGTTCGCGTATCCACGGTATTGTACGGGAATTGCGCAATGAAAATATCGACGTCATCAACTATACGACCAATACCTCTCTCTTTATACAACGGGCACTGAACCCGGCCAAAATATCTTCGATACGCCTCAACGAAGAAGAAAAAAAGGCCGAAGTATTCCTCAAACCCGAAGAAGTATCGCTCGCGATAGGAAAAGGCGGCCTCAACATAAAACTCGCCAGCATGCTCACCGGTTACACGATCGATGTATACCGGGATATAGACGAGAGCGAGGAAGAAGATATCTATCTCGATGAATTCAAAGACGAAATCGACGAATGGGTTATCGAGGCACTGAAAAGCATCGGTTGTGCCACGGCGAAAAGCGTACTGGCAAAAAGCCGGGAAGAGCTTATCGAAGGTGCAGACCTCGAAGAAGATACGGTCGATGAAGTTATCAAAATTCTGAAAGCAGAATTCGAAGACACCGACGAGGAAGCATAATCTTCGGGCAACCCAACCGTTCCGTTCGGTTCTACGCTCTCGCAGCCACAAGAGAAAAAGAAAAGTGGCAAACAACATTCATCAACGTTAAAAAGCAACTATGTCGATAAGGTTAAACAAAGTAACAAGAGATTTAAACGTAGGTATACAAACAGTAGCCACGTTCCTGCGAAAGAAAGGTTTCGAGATCGAATTGAACCCGAATACAAAAATTACCGACGAACAATATGATTTGCTCGTCAAAGAATTCAGTACAGATAAGGACCTGAAAATAGAATCGGAACGCATCAGCCAAGAACGGCAAAAAGACAAAAAAGCCGCTCAGGAAGATGTCATCAATGAGCCTCAGGAAATCGAGACTGTTATCGACGAATCGCTCAAACCTCATATCAAAGCCGTAGGTAAAATCGACTTAGACAACTTACACAAAAAAGCCGAAGAACCGAAAAACCGCCCCGAGGAAGAAACTACGCCGTCCGAAGAAACAGGAAAAGCAGAAGAAACAGTAGAATCTTTTTCCGAATCCCATTCCGAACCTCTCGCAGAAACGGAAGAAGAAATCGTATCTATGGAAGAGACGGAAATCGATGATACGGTTGAAGCAGAACCCGAAAAAGAGGAAATATCCGAACCGACAAATATCGAGAATGAAAAAGAAATGATTCCCGAAAACGCTGATGAGGAAAAGAGCGAAGAAAAAGAAGAGGCCGAAATCGTTACCCCCAGAAACGAAGAAATATTCAAATTGAATACGGTCAAAACACCGGGTATCAATGTCGTCGGTAAAATCGATTTATCGGCCATCAACCAGCAAACCCGTCCCAAGAAAAAAAGCAAAGAAGAAAAACGCAAAGAACGGGAAGCCAAAGAAAAACAACGTTCCGATACCAAACGTCCGGTTACATCTCAAAACGAAAATACAAATACAGAAAGCGACGGCGAGCGTAAAAAACGGAAACGTATCAAAAAGGAACGTATCGACATCGAACACAGCGTCGACAACTCGTATAGCAGCGATCGCCACAACAGCGGCAAACAACCCCCGAAATTGAAAAAGCCCGTCAAGGCCGAAGTCAATGAAGAAGACGTGCAAAAACAAATCAAGGAAACTCTTGCCCGTCTCACGTCAAAAAGCCAGAAAAAAAGCGCAAAATGGCGTAAAGAAAAAAGGGAGGCTTTCTCGAACAAGGCACAAGAAGCTGCCGAACGCGAGATGGAAGAAAGCCGTATACTGAAACTTACCGAATTTGTAACGGCCAACGACTTGGCCAGCCTCATGAATGTGCCGATAAACAATGTCATCGCCACCTGCATGAGCCTCGGCATCATGGTATCGATAAATCAACGCCTCGATGCAGAAACCATCAATATCGTCGCCGAAGAATTTGGCTATGAAACCGAATATGTAAGTGCAGAGGTTGCCGAAGCGATGGACGACGAAGAAGACCGGGAAGAAGATCTCACCCAACGTCCACCCATCGTAACCGTCATGGGACACGTCGATCATGGTAAAACATCGTTGCTCGACTACATACGTAATGCCAATGTCATCGCCGGTGAAGCCGGAGGTATCACGCAACACATCGGGGCATATAATGTCGTTCTCGAAGACGGCCGCCGTATCACATTCCTCGATACTCCCGGTCACGAAGCGTTTACAGCCATGCGTGCACGAGGCGCCAAAGTAACAGATATCGCCATTATCATCGTTGCGGCCGACGACAATGTCATGCCGCAAACGGTCGAAGCCATCAATCACGCGTCGGCCGCAGGTGTTCCCATTGTCTTCGCCATCAACAAGGTCGACAAACCCAATGCCAATCCCGACAAGATAAAAGAAGAACTTGCCAATATGAACTATCTGGTCGAAGAATGGGGTGGCAAATACCAGTCGCAGGATATTTCAGCGAAAAAAGGTACCGGCGTAAAAGAATTGATGGAAAAGGTTTTGCTCGAAGCCGAATTACTTGACCTGAAAGCCAATCCCAATCGCCGAGCTTCGGGTTCGATCATCGAATCGGCACTCGACAAGGGTCGCGGTTATGTTGCCACCGTACTGGTAGAAAACGGCACATTGCACACAGGCGACATCGTACTGGCAGGGACACAATTCGGAAGGGTTAAGGCCATGTTCAACGAACGGAACGCGCGCATTAAAGAAGCCGGTCCCTCAGCTCCCGTCCTCATACTCGGATTGAACGGTGCCCCGACTGCCGGCGATCAGTTCAAAGTACTGGGTAGCGACCAAGAAGCACGAGAAATAGCGAACAAACGCGAACAACTGCAACGCGAACAAGGGTTGCGTACCCATAAACTGCTCACTCTCGACGATATAGGACGCCGTATCGCCATCGGTAACTTCCAAGAGCTGAATATCATCGTGAAAGGCGACGTCGACGGTTCGATTGAAGCATTGAGCGACTCGCTCATCAAACTCTCGACCGAAGAGATACAAGTAAATGTACTGCATAAAGCCGTAGGACAAATTTCGGAATCGGACGTTACACTGGCAGCAGCCTCAAATGCCATCATCGTCGGTTTCCAAGTACGTCCCTCTATCGCAGCCCGTAAACTAGCCGAAAAAGAAGGCGTGGATATACGTCTCTATTCGATCATTTACGATGCCATCGAAGAAGTAAAAGCGGCTATGGAAGGTATGCTCTCTCCCGAAATCAAGGAAGAGGTTACTGCTACCGTCGAAGTTCGCGAGACATTCCACATTTCCAAAGTCGGAACTGTTGCCGGCGGTATCGTAAAAGAAGGCAAAATAAAACGGACCAACAAGGTTCGTCTCATACGCGACGGTATCGTGATATACACCGGTGAGCTTGGCTCATTGAAACGATTCAAAGATGATGTAAAAGAAGTCGCCACCGGCTATGAATGCGGTCTTAACCTCGCCAACTACAACGATATAAAAGTAGGCGACCTTATCGAAGCCTATGAGGAGGTAGAGGTAAAGAAAACTCTCTGATAACAGAGATAAGGCGGTATCGATACCGATAAACGGATACCGCCTTATCATCTTTTTTTGACAGGACAACGATGAACGTACAGATTATAGATATTATCGTTGGCGCCATTCTCGCTTACGGATTGGTACACGGTTACTACAAAGGTATCGTACAGCAACTCGGTTCTTTGGGAGGATTGATCGTCGCCATTTTGTTCGCCAATCTTTTTACACCCATATTCGAGAACCTGCTCAACAAATTCGATTTCGCAAGCCCCGGCATAACCCACAAGTTAGCCTATCTTACATCATTTCTCGTCCTTCTGTTCGGGTGTAACTTCTTGGCCCGCCTCCTCAAAAGGGCACTACACATGTTGCATCTGGGGTGGTTCGACCGCATTACCGGAAGCATTTTCTGCTGCTTCAAATATCTGCTTGTAGCAAGCGCCCTACTCAATCTGTATACGATACTGGGAGGAGAAGGAAAAGACGCCGTACCTCCTATTCCGCCGGAAGCAAAACTCTGCCAAATTGTACTGAAAGTAGCACCTTTTGTTATCGATTGGTCCAAAGAAAAAGTAGAAATTCCCGACATAAATATCTCTCTGCCGGAAATAAACAAAGACGAACTTCCGGCGTTTTTACAGTAAACGAAGGCTTTACCGCCTAAACAGCGTAACGCATGGCAATGAAAAAAGAAAGTCTCAACCATTCATATAAAGATCTCCAACCTCAAAAGAAAAACGAGGAGTCGGAGAAAATCATCGATGAAGTAACTTCATCGGACTACAAATACGGATTTGTTACCGACATCGATACCGAAGTCATACCCAAAGGCCTTAACGAAGAGATCATACGGCTCATTTCTTCCAAGAAGAACGAGCCCGAATGGTTACTCGATTTCCGCCTTAAAGCGTTTGCCCATTGGAAAACGCTCGAAATGCCCCGTTGGGCTCATCTCGACATACCCGAAATCGACTATCAGGCTATCAGCTACTACGCGGCTCCCAAAAAGAAAGAATCGCCCAAAAGTCTCGATGAAGTAGATCCCGAGTTGCTCGATACGTTCAATAAATTGGGTATCTCGCTCGAAGAGCAGATGAAACTTTCCGGTATTGCCGTCGACGCCGTCATGGACAGTGTCTCGGTCAAAACCACATTCAAAGAAAAGTTGGCCGAATTAGGAGTCATATTCTGTTCTTTCAGCGAAGCCGTAAAGGACTATCCCGACCTCGTCAAGCAATATCTCGGTACGGTCGTTCCTTACCAGGACAATTTTTTTGCAGCCCTCAATTCGGCGGTATTCAGCGACGGGTCATTTGTCTATATCCCCAAAGGGGTACGTTGCCCTATGGAACTGTCAACCTACTTCCGCATCAATGCGGCAAACACCGGGCAATTCGAGCGTACCCTCATTATCGCCGATGACGACAGTTATGTAAGTTATCTCGAAGGCTGTACAGCCCCCATGCGGGACGAAAACCAACTGCATGCCGCCATTGTGGAAATCAGGGCTCACGAACGTGCCGAGGTAAAATATTCGACAGTACAGAACTGGTATCCCGGCGACAAAGAAGGACGAGGCGGCATCTACAACTTCGTAACCAAAAGAGGTTTGTGCAAAGGCGATCATTCTAAAATATCTTGGACACAAGTAGAAACAGGGTCTGCCATTACATGGAAATACCCCAGTTGCATTCTTGCCGGAGACAATTCCATAGGCGAATTTTACTCGGTAGCAGTAACCAATAACCACCAACAAGCCGACACCGGAACCAAAATGATACACATCGGCAAGAATACCCGCAGCACCATCGTATCGAAAGGAATCTCGGCCGGTTACAGCCAAAACAGTTACCGCGGATTGGTACGCGTATCGCAGGGTGCAGAAAATGCCCGCAACTATACCCAATGCGACAGCCTATTGCTGAGCGACCATTGCGGTGCGCATACGTTTCCCTACATGGATATAAAAAACGATACGGCAATCGTCGAGCACGAAGCTACAACGTCTAAAATCAACGAAGACCAAATATTCTACTGCAACCAACGCGGTATTCCTACCGAAGAAGCAGTCGGCCTCATCGTCAACGGATATGCCAAAGAGGTGATGAACAAACTCCCTATGGAATTTGCCGTAGAAGCACAAAAACTCTTACAAATCACCCTCGAAAGCTCGGTCGGATAAAAAAACAGCCGTCCGGTAAGACAACATTATATATAAATAAAATTTACAGAAATATGCTCACCATAAAAAATCTGCACGCCAGCATCAACGGCAAAGAGATATTGAAAGGTATCGACCTCATCGTAAAACCCGGTGAAGTCCACGCAATCATGGGGCCCAACGGTTCCGGAAAAAGTACCCTTTCATCGGTACTCGCAGGCAATCCGGCATTCGAGGTAACCGAAGGCAGTGTCGAATTCTACGGGAAAGATTTGTTATCGCTCGCTCCCGAAGACCGCTCTCACGAAGGAATTTTCCTGAGTTTCCAGTATCCGGTAGAAATTCCGGGGGTAAGTATGGTTAACTTCATGCGTGCTGCCATCAACGCCAAACGTAAATATTGGGGGGAAGAACCTTTATCGGCCACCGACTTTCTGAAAACGATGCGGGAAAAACGGGCTATCGTCGAACTCGATAACAAGTTGGCCAGCCGTTCGGTCAACGAAGGATTCTCCGGTGGTGAAAAGAAACGAAACGAAATTTTCCAAATGGCGATGTTGCAACCCCGTCTGTCCATTCTCGATGAAACCGATAGCGGTCTCGACATCGATGCCTTACGTATCGTTTCGCAAGGCGTAAACCAACTGAAATCGGACAAAAATGCAACGATCGTCATCACGCACTACCAACGGCTGCTCGATTACATCACACCCGATTTCGTGCACGTACTTTACAAAGGACGCATTGTAAAATCGGGAGGCCCTGAGCTCGCACTCGAACTCGAAGAAAAAGGATACGATTGGATAAAAAAAGAGGTTGACGCATAAATTCCTCCGACTATGAATGCAGCACAACAATATATCGATCTCTTCCGGGAAAATAGGGATCTCATCGACAAGCACTCTTCCGCCATACTGAATGGGCGGCGAGAAGCGGCAATTCGCGACTTTGAGTTACTGGGACTACCGGGGAAAAATCTGGAAGAATTTTTACATACCGACGTCGAATCTTTTTATGCACCGGATTACGGGCTGAATCTGGCCCGGATAAAACCGGCGGAAAATATCCGGGAAACGTTCCGTTGCGCTGTTCCCGATCTCGAAAGCCGACTCTATTTTTTCATCGGAGACACATTCCGTCAGGGAACAAACGGGAATCTGCCCGAGGGTATCATCGCTTGCAGCCTGTGTGAAGCGGCCGCCCAACATCCCGAACTGGTAGACCGTTATTACGGGAAACTCGCCCAAACGGATAAAGACGGGACAGTCGCCCTCAATACCGCTCTTGTACAAGACGGCTTTTTCCTTTTTGTCCCCCGTCATGTAAAAATCGAAGAGCCTCTTCAAATTGTCAACCTTATGCACGGTTCCCACGATTTCATGGCCAACCGGCGTCTGCTCGTCGTACTTGAAGAAGGGGCGCAAGTACGCCTGCTTTCCTGCGACCATACGCTCGACAAAGGAAACTTTCTGACTTCAACGGTCAACGAAATTTTTATCGGGGCTAATGCCACCTTCGACTACTACGACCTCGAAGAATCTACTCTCAACACGCACCGCGTCTCCTCGACATTCATACAGCAGGAAAGTGCATCGAACGTATTGGTCAACGGTATCACCCTGCACAACGGCTATACCCGCAACAATTACTATATCACTCTGGCCGGAGAACATGCCGAGACACATCTCTATGGCATGGCCGTAGCCGACAAGCGGCAGTTGGTCGACAACTTTACCTTTATCGACCACAAAGCGCCCTACTGCACAAGCGACGAACTCTTCAAATATGTGCTCGAAGACTCCGCAACGGGTATTTTCAACGGACGGATTCTCGTGCGTCAAGGTGCGCAAAAGACCTCGGCCGTACAGACCAACCGCAACCTCTGTACCACCAAAGAAGCGCACATCTATACCCAGCCGCAACTCGAAATATATGCCGATGATGTAAAATGCAGCCACGGTGCCACAGTGGGACAACTCGATGGTAACGCACTTTTCTACATGCGCTCGCGCGGTATTCCCGAGTCCGAAGCCCGTATGTTGCTCATGGTGGCCTTTACGCACGATGTTATCGAAAAAGTGCGCATCGAGAAATTGAAAGAACGTCTGCACAAAATGGTCGAACGTCGATTCAGAGGGGCACTCGATAAATGCGCTGGTTGCCGCATATGTCAATAATTAAAGAAAACACTATGCTGGATATACATAAAATACGGCAGGATTTTCCCATTCTTTCCCGAGAAGTATACGGTAAACCATTGGTATACCTCGACAACGCCGCCACGTCCCAAAAACCGCGCTGCGTCATCGAAACCATTACCGATGGCTATACCCGCATCAACGCCAACGTACATCGCGGAGTACACCGCCTCAGCCAAGAGGCCACCGACGGACACGAGCACGCCCGACGACGTGTACAACAATTCCTCCATGCCGCCCACGACAGAGAAATCATTTTTACACGCGGCACTACGGAATCGATAAACCTCGTAGCCCATTCGTTCGGAACCGCATTCCTGCACGATGGCGATGAAATCATCATTTCGGAGATGGAACACCACGCCAACATCGTCCCCTGGCAATTATTACAAAGTTCCCGTAAAATAAAGCTGAGGGTCATTCCTGTCGATGACAAAGGCATACTCGATATGAATGCCTTCCGGGCTGCTTTCAACGAAAAGACCAAATTGGTCTCCATCACTCATGTATCGAATGTGCTGGGAACAATCAATCCCATCAAAGATATTATCGACATCGCCCACAGCCACAATGTTCCCGTACTTATCGACGGGGCGCAAGGCGCACTGCATCAACCTGTCGATGTGCAGGCACTCGACGTAGATTTCTATGTACTCTCGGCTCATAAAATGTATGGGCCCACCGGTATCGGCATTCTCTACGGAAAAGAAAAATGGCTCGATGCCATGCCACCCTATCAGGGAGGCGGAGAAATGATAGGACACGTAACTTTCGAGAAAACGACATTCAACGAACTACCGTTCAAATTCGAAGCGGGTACTCCCGACTACATCGGAACAATGGCTTTCGCCCGGGCCCTCGATTACATCGATAGCCTCGGCATCGAGAATATCGCCGCCCACGAAGACGATTTATTGCGATACACAACCCGAAAACTCACTGATGAGATAGACGGCATACGCATTTACGGGACTGCTCCCGAAAAATGCGGTGTCATCTCGTTTCTTGTCAGGGACATACACCCCTACGACATGGGTATGTTACTCGACAAGTTGGGATTTGCTCTGCGATCGGGACACCACTGTGCACAACCGCTCATGGAAAAATTTGATATCGTCGGGACGTTACGGGCATCTTTTGCCGTATATAATACAATCGAAGAATGCGAAGCATTCGTTGCAGCCGTGAAACGGGTCTCCCAGATGTTTTGACAACTTTTCTACATATAAATTCGACAGATAGCGGCGTAATTTTTGTACGCCGCTATCTGTTTTTCAAATCAATTTACAAGACAAAACCGGTTCATAGACGACATCTACCGCATCGAGATGGAAACGGGAAGAAACCCGTCCCGAAACCGATAACCGGTGGTATTTATACGGCGGAGCAAATGTACGCAGCAACAATCGTCCGGGAAGCGCTCCGTTCGCTTCGGCCCTATAAATACAGCCGTACCCCTCCTGAGCCCTGTTCGCTCCCCAAACCGAAAGTGATAAGGCCACATCATCATCACTACACCGCAAAGCCCAGCAGGTAATCCGTTTCAGAACGTCGGGCAATAATTTTACGGCACGGGTTACAAGAGCTATTTCCACATCACCGGACTCCTGTTCGTCGCACAAATCATATACACGGGAATCTTCATCGATTGCCAACAAAGAAGGGTAAAGCGAATGAAATGCCTTATAAGTGGTCATACGCCGGGTCCATTGAGCAGAAGCCAAATCAAATACCCACATATACGGATAACCGGGTGATAAAAAAAGCAGTTCTTTTTCGATATAATTATACCCTATAACAGCATTCTTCACAAAATTCCCGAACGGTGTCGCATCAACGGCAATAGAAGTTATCGACAGCCCCGTATCCAAAACCGAAACCGTATCGCCGGGCAACGTATCGGGTAGTCCGTCAAAAGGCCTCGACAATAAAACGACATCCGATCCCTGCAATGCCATCAATCCCTGCTCTGACAAATACAACACCGCATCATCGACCGAAACGATATGGCGGGGTGACAATGCAACTTCCCGATTCACAGGCGACTGGCTGGCATAAAGGATATCGCCACTCCCCTGCCGCAACGCCCATATTCCGTCTGTCGTAAACACATACAAAGGAAACTCCCCGTATTGCCCCTGCGAAAGCGCCGCCGTAGCAGCTGCCATGCCGAGAACCGAACCAGAAGAAATCGTATAGGTATTGGTTTGCGGGAAACTGAACGGATTGTAAACCGCCGACACCCGTAACTTTCCGGGAACATACTCTTCGGGATTTTTTACTTCGGGGAATAATGTTCCCCCCATAGACGATTGGATGGGATGCAACGTTATGGGGTTGAATCCGGGATTGAGGTAATAAGCCATATTTTCATTAGGAGCGGCTTTCAACGGAAACCGGTCGTAATAATTAGGTGATCCCGAAGTGGTCATTCCTATAATCTCTATCGACACTGCCCGGCTATCGGGATAAGAAAGATAAGCCGACAATTTATATGTATCCGTTTCAAAAGGCAATATCATTTGGCTTTGGCCCATTGTACCTTTGAGCGAAACTCGTACAAACCCGCGCTTCGTATAAGCCGGCATTGCCACGCCGTGATAGGTTTCCTGTGCTACCGAAAACAACGAAAGCGGATACCCGTCGAAAAACCGTGTCGTAACATCGCCCAAATGTAAACGTCCGTTATAGACATACGACTCTTTCGCCCGGAGGGTATGCAGCGAAAAATTATCGAGCGGAAGTGTTCTCTGGTGTATCAAATTGGAAAGCGAACAGGTATAGGCAAGCGGTTCGGGAGTTTGGGAATCTCCCTTTATATCTTCTATATCCAACGAAGCGACTTTGTAGAAAAGGGTCTCGCTGATGATCTGTTCCCGTTGTTCGTCATCGGGAAGTACCGGCAACGAAAAGCGTAACACCCGGGCCGGATTCCCATTAGCATCGTCTTCCTCTACGATACGATAATTATCTTCGATCGCACCCTCTTTTACCAGAGGCAACTCTTTTGAAAAAAATATATCTATCCCTTTTACGACATCGCTCCATTCCGAAAGATCGGCCTTTTTTATCGTATAGTAAACTTTTTCGCCCGACAAGGAAAACGGATTATGAAGAAACTTTTCCACATTTCCGTCTTTTACCCGGCACATCGCAGCCAAATTATTATTGAAAGACAAAGCGTCGGAACCGCACAACAACACCGGCGGCGACGGATAGATATAACTGTCGTCATAAAGACGCAATGCATAGCGCACCATAAACGGGAAAGAAAGATAGCCGTCATCGAGCAAGGCACTTTTGGCCCGGCTATAAGTACCATACACCAGAGACGAGAAGCGTACCTTATCGTTATCGGAAAGGGTAAAGGAGGCATCATCGGAAGTGGGTGAAACCAATGCATAATCGCTCCACAACTCCTCTCGAATCGTCTTTTCTCCCAACGAAAACGAAATCTCGGGAAACTCCGGCCGAGTACCTAAAAGCCGGTAAGAGCCATCGATATAAAAAAGATAATGCATGGAATCTTCGGCAAAGGCGATCAATGCATTTCCCACAGCCTCCATACGTTTTACCCCCGTGAGCTCAAAACTCTCGGGCCTTTCCAACGGGACTATTTCCCCATCGGTTTCTTGCGCTTCGTAATAAAGGAACGAGTCGTCATAAGTAAAGAAATGCTTGTACGACTCATTTACATGGACAAAAATAAGGCGATGCGAGGGATCGGCCGGGGTATAGCAGCATGACGGTGTCCCCACCGGACGCCAAACATCGTCCCGGCAACGGAGATTGACAACATGGCTACACTCCCCGTCGGGAGAAACCGACGGAGGTAAAAGAGCGGATATTCCGGTTATTTGTAATCTTTTCTGTTCTTGCATTTTTTCGAGATTTAAATTTTTCTGACTGCGGCAAATGTAACCGTCAACCGACATGCCGGCATGGGGAATTTATCAAATCTCCCACCAAGAAAGTCCTTTTTATAAACTTCTCATACAATCGGAACAAATCCCCCCTTTATTTGCCCCGGAAAAAATCCCATGCGGTAAAAACCGCTTCACGTCAAACCAACTTTATTTTTATATGATGAAAGAAATCAATTATCGTATTTTCAACAACCGGTATCTAATGCCGCAACAGATTGCAGAAAAAAAACATCGGGCATCCGATGACAAGATGCAAAAACCACCCGACGAAACAGACTACGAAGTCTTGTGGCTGGCCAAACGCGCCTGGGACAACCTCGACAAATATCGGCACACACGCACCCGCAGCCGTAACTATACCTTCGGCAATCAATGGAGCGATACCATAAACCTACCCGACGGACGCAGCATAAGCGAAGAGCAATACTTGAAAGAACAGGGAAAAGTTCCCCTGAAAAACAATCTGATACGCAAACTGGTGAAAAATGTAGTCGGACAATTCCGCGCCATACAGACTCAACCCGTGTGTATAGCACGCAACCGCCAAGACCAGCCGTTAAGCGAAATACTAAGCTCGGCATTGCAATATGTGCATCAACATAATCACCTGTGGGAAATCGACGGACGCTCACTCGAAGAATTTCTCATATCGGGCAGTTGTTTTCACAAAATAGAATACGGGAAACGCAATAACAAAAACGACGTATGGATCGATGAAGTAAATCCCAATCGCATTTTTTTCAACAGCATGGAAGATTCGCGGCACTGGGACTGTACCCTCATAGGTGAATTGCACGACGTCCCCATAGCCCAAGTACTCTCTCACTTCGCACACGGATCTCGTAAACGAGCGACCGAACTGCGTGAAATATACTGCAATGCGACCGAAAGCCAGCTCAGGGAGACTTACGAAAACTTATCGAGCGAGCCCCTCGACAATATCGATTTCTTCATGCCGACCGACAAGCATCTATGCCGTATCATCGAGGTGTGGAGACTCGAAAACCGAGAACGCCTCATGTGCCACGACACACTGACGGGTCGATATTATAAAGAAGAAATCGACCACGCAGCCGAAATAGAGGAGGAAAATCAACGACGCATAAGCGAAGCCCGTTCGAAAGATATCGCCGAAGAAAACGTACCCCTGATACATACCGAATGGTTTATCGACCAATTCTGGTATTACCGATTCTTCACGCCTTTCGGCGAAATACTGGCCGAAGGCGAAACTCCCTATTGGCACGGAGAACACCCTTATACCTTTAAACTCTATCCGCTTATCGACGGAGAGATACATTCGTTTGTCGAAGACATTATCGACCAGCAACGATATATCAACCGCCTCATCACACTGGTAGACTTCATTATGGGATCGAGCGCAAAAGGAGTGCTTCTTTTTCCCGAAAACCAAATTCCCGACGGCATGACGATCGAAGATATAGCCGAAGAATGGACACGCTACAACGGAGTCATTCTCTTCAAGCCCAAACCGGGAGAGGCTCTGCCGCAACAAATTGCTATCAATGCCACCAATATCGGCGCTTACGAGTTGTTGAATTTGCAAATGCAACTGCTCGACAATATTTCGGGTGTACACGGAGCCATGCAGGGACAAGCACCCAGTGCCGGAACTCCGGCCGACTTGTACAGCCAGCAGGTACAAAATGCGGGTATAAATCTGATCGATATTTTCGAATCGTTTAAAAGTTTCAGGGAGCGTCGCGACACCAAACTCCTGAAAACCATACAGCAGTATTACGACCGTCAACGTTATATCGATATTGCCGGAGACAAAATCGACGAAAGAAATATTCCTTATACACCCGACGAGGTACAACACGCCGAGGTAGACATCAACATTACCGAATCAACTTCATCTCCGGTATTCAGGTCGGCTTCAAACGAGTTCCTGCTACAACTCTTCCGCATGGGACACATCTCTCTCGAAATGTTGCTCGAAAACGGAGCATTTCCTTTCTCCGACCGTCTGCTGCAAAGTATCGAAAAGCAGAAACAAGAGCAACAGGAGATTCTCACATCGGCTTTACAAGCACAACAGACTCCGACTTTTTCTCAACCGATGGTATGATGTCGGGAATACCCAACCCGTCGATATAGAGATGCCGAGATAAGAATAATAAAGGAGAAGGGGCGATTACTCGCCCCTTCTCCTTTATTATTCATCGACAAACTTTCGCTGATACTCTTCGAGAATACGACTCACGTTGAAGTAAAATCCTCTTGCATTACCTATAAGGTCGTAGACCTGAATATAATCGTAACAAGGAGGACAGAAATCGTATGACTCGGCGATGACCCCCAAAGTATTGAGCAGATCATACGCATGGACAGGTTCTATGATATACCACGCCGTCTCGGGGGTACAACCATCACCGGTAGAAATAATGGCATCGACCAAATGATGGATACGCGCCTGCCAGAAAAGTACTTCGGATTCATTATCCAACAGATTGTTGGCATAGACCAATACGGCCATACGTCTCAGGTCGAACGGGTTGTCGGCAAGAATACGGTGAGCATACCGCACAAGTTCCTTGCATTCTTCGGGTGTATGACTACACCGATTGTAGAGCGTATCGATTGCCGTGTCGTAAAAAGAGACTCTATACGGATTATAATCTTCCTGAAAAGAATAACCCAGATAAAGGTATCTATAATCATCGGCCGTAAGTGTGGTATCTCTCCGGAGATACCGATCCATCAATACAGGATAATAATAAGGCGACGTGCGATCTTGCACGGCAAGTCTTACAGACGACATATCGGGAACAGACATCGCCAACGTATCGGGCCCCGTATGCGGACGGGTAACCGCCCAACTCACGCACGGAACGAACAAACACAAAAAAAATACCAATTTCTTCATAAACAAAAATATATCGCCTCCCCAACTACACATTACCATCGACAAGCGTACACAACAGACCGTCGCACGCATCTTCGAGCAAATCGAGAACCAATTCAAATCCGTCGGCTCCACTGTAATATGGGTCGGGAACATGGTCGTGGAGGAAGTGCCTATTATACTCGGTCATGCGGTGAATTTTCGCCAACGAATCAACGTCGGATGCCAAACGACGCAAATTCTCGACATTCATATCGTCCATGCCGATAATCAAATCGAAACGATCGAAATCTTCCCCAGTTATCTTACGGGAGCGATGCTCGAGCGAATAGCCTCTGCGGGCAGCATGAGAACGCATACGGGAATCGGGCAAGTCGCCGGCATGTCCGCCGTATGTCCCGGCCGAATCGATTACAAACAAATCGGTCAATCCCCGTTCTTCTACCAAATGCCGCATGATACCTTCGGCCGCCGGCGAGCGGCATATATTCCCCAAACAGACAAAAAGTATACGATAAGAACGGGTGGTATCGGAGGGAGAAGCCATATGCAACAGTATGATTTTCTTAAATTTCCTGCAAAGATACGTTTTTCGCCCCGTCTCTCAAATTAATCTTTATAACAAAGACTTAAAAATTACGGAGAAACCGATTCCGAAAAACCGCTGCTTTCCAAAGCAAAACAGGGTGTATCGGATTGACCGATACACCCTGTTTACAGACTTGTCTATGTTCCTTTTTCGCAACGGCAAACGTCGCCTCTGAGGAATAATCTTAGTTTTGGGGTTCAACCGAAACGTATGAACGGTTGTCTTGTTTTTTACGGAATACGACAACACCGTCGATAAGCGCAAACAAAGTATGGTCTTTACCTATACCTACGTTTACACCGGGGTGATGTACCGTACCTCTCTGACGCACGAGGATATTTCCAGCTTTCGCTACTTGTCCGCCAAAGATTTTTACACCTAATCTTTTACTTTCTGATTCGCGGCCGTTCTTCGAACTACCGACACCTTTCTTGTGTGCCATTTTCTTCTCGTTTAATCAGTGGTTTAAGCAACAATATCTTTAATTAACACTTCGGTAAAGCTTTGGCGGTGGCCGTTGCGTTTACGATATCCTTTTCTTCTTTTTTTCTTGAAGACGATGATACGTTCGCCTTTGAGATGAGAGAGAACTTCGCAAACTACTTTTGCACCTTCTACGGTGGGAGCGCCTACTTTCACGGCTCCGTCGTTGTCTACCAACAATACTTTGTCAAATTCGACAGCAGCGCCTTGCTCTGCGGCCAAACGATGAACATACAGTCTTTTGCCGGCTTCGGCTTTGAACTGTTGTCCTTGAATTTCTACAATTACGTACATCTGTTATAAGTTATACAGGTTACCTCCGCCGGGTGGCCGCTCGTCGTGAGCCGCTCTTATGTACCCGCTACGGAATAAGAGCCGCAAATTTACGCACTTATTTTCAATAACCCAAATTTTTCGCCGATGTTTTTCTCATTTTCCCTACATACTGGCCTCGCTCACAGGCATTGACAAGCACCGGCGCGGCACACGGTGCGCATCGGCCGGCACGGGTAACGGCTCGGTATAGCAGATGTAGGTGCCGATACAACGGGTTATGAGTATATCGTCGTGATGCCCGTCCATTGCACCGAAACTACCGTTGGGTTTACGCTCGAAAACATCATGTTCGTAACAAGCCAACAAATCGCGTTCTACATATCCGCACTCCCGCAGCATCTGTATCTGATGGTTGATGATGAGCGTCTTGGTCGAACGGTTCATGTGGAAGCCCCATCGGGAAGGAGCCGAAGAACGTATCATTTCCGAAGAAGCCCTCGCATAGAGATGAGAGTAGGCATCGGAAAGAGTGTCGAGAATATACTCGGTATGTTCGCCGTCGGTATGTTCGGTTTCGAGCGTATTGCTCTCTATAACCAAGAGGGCATCATGGTAAAAGGCGGCTATCTGCGCCGCCTTCCACGCCAAGAGATCGTGGTCGATATGTCCCCGCCATTGGGCGACGACTTCGGGTACGCCTCCGTGCATCTGCCAGTAGCGGTCAAAAACGACAATAACCGAATAATCGGCCGAGACAGAACGGCCACCGATATCCACCACGGTGATGTAACGATCTTTGACCCGGGTTTCCTCATCGGGCAACGCCCACACCTGCAACTTTCCGGCCGGTTCATCGACAAAACGCAACTCTTCGAGCGACTCCCGACCGAATGCCGTCTTTCCACACACTTCACCCACCCGGTCGGGGGGACGGCAGGATTCCCGCAAACGCTGCACTTGCCGTATGTCGAACACCCGCTCGCCGCTGTGGTTGAACGCTTCGACATCGTCCGACGGATATTCGGCCATCATATCGGCATGGTCGGCATACTCCCTGCGCTTCTGCCTATACCATGCTATCGCTTCGAGCGTCGCCCCGCGTCGCCACAAAGAAATTTCGTACTCGTCGAGCGAAGCGGCAAAAGCTGTCGGGTCTTCGACGGGAATCGCGTACATCTCTATTTCATACCACGGAATGAAAAGAAACTCTTTATCGCTCTCTCCGCGTTTGGCCCGTTCGCATTCCTGATGGAAATAATTACCCGTACCGTTGGCCGTACTCTCCATGACAATCAGCGAATCGGGCAACAACGCCACCGACCCGCATACCGAACGTACCAACGACTCGGGCGAACGCTGCCGCGTCCGAGGCCAAAAAGCCACCTCGGAAAGATGTGCCATGACGGCGTCGGAACCCCGAACCGACTCGGGCGTCTCGGCCGACGTTACGGTAACACGGCTTCCCGACCCCTCGATGACCGATGTATTTCCGGTTCGTTCATAGGGGCGGAAACGAGGCGGCACGCCGTCGGGCATAAGCCATGAGGGATAGTTGTCGAGCAATTTGGTATAGATACCTTTTATATGGGCGGCCGCATCTTTCAGATGGGCGCATATCACACTGTGCCAATTCTTGCGGTGAACCAACTGTATCCACGCCATATAAAGTTGCACAAGCGTGGAACCGCCCCATTGCCTTGCTTTCAACAGGATAAGACGCACGGGCTTTCCCGACCGCCGTTGCGTTTCGAGCCTGAGCAGCAATTTACGTTGCGGACGATTCAGGCGAAAAGGCACATCACCGTCGCCCATCTTGTCTTTGACACGAACGAACATTACGGCCCAAAACTCGAAATCGTAGCGAATACGCACTTTCACCCAACGCCGCCATACCTCCTCTTTCCAACGCGGACAAGGTGCATACCCCAGCTCTTTTTCTATAAAAGCCGAGAGAGAACCGCATCGGCGCAATCCGCTCACAAGTTCTACCTCATCGAGCATTTCCCGAGGGATATACTGCATGGGTATAGGGGCATCGGGCAAATGCAAAACGATGCGTTCACCCACAACCGATCCTTCACCGGTTTCGGGACGATACGGCTCCGAGCGCAACCGATTCCTACGGTCATTTTCTTCCAGTATCGCATTTATATCGTCAACTGTTCCGTCCATGCTTTTTTCCGCAAAATTGCGTCGTAAAGAGAAAGCCCCGGTGCGTTTTTTATCAAAACGTCAGCGCAAGGCGGCGAGACGGTCAAGGGTGTCGGCGATCACCGAAAGCGTCTCGCCGCTTTCGCCCGACGACGCAACCCGGCCTTGCTTTTCGAGTATCTCTATACACTTCAACAGATTCACTTCACTGGTACACTCGGGTATCAGTTCTTTCAAACGATTGTAACAGAGCGCGAGCATCTCTTCGCGACGGTCGGTATGCCCGCATGCCGGATTCTCCTCCGGCCCGATTTCAAGTCTGGTTTTCTTCATAAGTTCTACGATTTTATAAATATCACATCGGGAGACAAATTTACGGGGTGATATTTGCGGCGTGATGTGATTCTTTACAAAAAAACAGTATTAACCTCAAAAAAATACAAGACAGTATATGATAGTCAGTCTACTCAGCGGAATTATCCGCAACGCCCGTAACCGACGCGCCGCAAAAAAGGCACAAACAGAAGCGTTGAACTCGCTCAGCGATCAACAAGCGCAACTCGACAACATCTTCAACAACGAATACTACGGAGATTACATGAACCGCTCGGACGTGCAATCGATGATGCGCAGCATGCAGGACCAGATGCGGCAACAAAATGCCCAAAACTACAACATGGCCGCCGTTACCGGAGCGACCCCCGAAGCTCTCGCCGCCCAACAAAACAACAACGCCGCCATCATGGGCAATACTTACAGCCAGATAGGAGCGAATCTGTCGAACTGGAAAAACAATGTTCTCAACAACTACATCAACAACTCCATGGCCTTGAACAACCAGAAGTATAACCTGTGGGCCCAGCAAGCCTCCGACTTCCGCAATGCGGCTCACCAGTCCATGACGCAAGCGCTCAACTCCTACACGCAAATCGCCTCGGCATTTATGGGAGGAGCCGGCCGAATGCTGGGCGGCGGTATGTAACTCAAAAAAGAAAGGAAAAAACAAATGAAGAAAACAGAATACACCGATAACCCGTCCCGAGACTTACGCCGTAAGGTTGCCGACGGAAAAGGTTTTTTCAACATCTGTATGTCGACGATGAAAGAAGAGAGCGAAGCGGCATGCCAAATCGACGAACTGGGAGAAGCGCTTTCCCTGCTGGGAAAAAGACCGCTTCGGGAAAACGAAGTATCTCTCCCCGGCTCCAACGGACAACGGCTCGAACAGCTCATCGTCCGGCACCGCCGCTCCCACATGGATTATCCCCAACAAGAGGGATTCCTCTATATCATGCGGCGATTGCCGGGACAGCTGATGCCTCCTCCCGAACGGCTCGCCCGCATTCCCGAAAACAGTCAGGCCTCCACGACGGCCGACCAACAGAAATTTTATGCTTTCAACGAACTTGTCGCCCGCGGGCTTTCCCCCAAAGAGGCCGAGAAGCAAGTCGAAAGAATGTATTCACCCGTAAAAAAAACATTTACCTATGAGCAATCCGCATAAGCCCTGGGCCCGCATCGACAGCCGACTGCAACGTCAACTGGGCCATTACGCATACTACGGCATGCCGGCCGATACCCCTCGGGCAGCAATTCACACCCTGATCGGCACCCCCTCCTACACCGTTCCTGAAATCGACTACGGCATAAGGCACATACCGGCCAACGATCCCTTCTTCTCCGCATTTCCAAACCATCTCCGGGATATTCCCCGACAAGACGAGATGGGTATATGGAGTAGCCCCGACATCGAACTATTAGCCGCACAAAATGTACAAGTTCCCCGCGATACCGTACCGGTGTACGAAACCGCACAGCCGGTCGAAACAACCGACTTACAGCCCATTACCTCGTTTAAAGATGGATTCGCGCAATCAAACAATCGTTGGCTGAACAACTTGAAATATCTTCATGGACAAATTATGAGAAAAAGAAACCACGAAGATGACATCAGAAACGGGCTGCGGCATCTCGATCAAAATCCCGAACTCGATCGCAATAACATACAACAGATAAACTCATCGATAAGAGCGCTGCGAAAAGATATTGCCGAACGGCGGAAACGCATCGAAAGCCAGATAGGAACAGAAGAAGACGAACAAGCCATATTGCGCAACTCGGATATGATCAGAGCCCTGTATGCCATGCAAAAACAGTATTACAAGGGTGCAACCGCCGAGGAGGCCGAGGATTGGCGCAACGAATACATCGCCAAAGGCAGTACCGGAACTCAAACAATACACGATGCGATCGAGCGGGAAAAATCATTCCGCCCCACCAAAGGCATGGGTACATTCGGAGAAATAACGGCCGGTCTTGTACAATCCGCCCCCACCGTAGCCGCAACAATGCTAAATCCCGTCGCCGGAACAATCGTTGCCGGACTCTCCACAGGAGATATAATAACCGGCAATCTCGCACAAAGCAATATGCAAGCCGATATTCTCGAAGAGGAAACAGGGCAGGAGATCTCCACGGCACGACGCCTCGGGCAGACCGCTCTCAGCACGGGAGCCGACATGATTGCGTCAAAAGTTCTGCCGGTACGCTCTTCCGGCTCACTTCCGTTTTTGAAACGCATTGGCTATGACGCTATAACACAAGGCGGATTAGAAGCAGGTACCTCGTTTATCAAAGATATAGGACAAAACGAAATTCTCGGCGACGACCTCTCTGCCGGAGAAATACTGGCAAATGCAGGAAGAAACGCGGTCGTCGGCGGACTCACCGGCGGTGCAATTTCGGGAGCAGGACACATGATGAATCGGGGACAAAAAGGATCGACCTATTCCCTCCCAAAATATGACGAACAGTCCGCCCCCCTCTATTATACCGACGTTCCCTTGCTAAGAAACTTCTTACCGAGAAAAAAGGTCAGGAGGTCTACCTTAGGCCCTATGGCCCACAACGCCATCGACTTGGAAAAGAGCGGAATCAATATCGGCAAAGACCTCGACTACCGTACCGCCATAGCATACGAAAAATATTTACAAAGCCCGGACCTTCCTCCGGGAACGTATATATCGAATATTCCTTTTTCAAAGGATATAGACCCAAACAGTCGAACGGTCATCGAGCACGGAACGCACTATCGGGAAAGCCCGGACCTACCGCCGGGAACATATATGTTGAATGTTTCCCTTCCTGACGGTATCGATCCCAACAGCCAAACACCTGTTCCGAATCGGACATATACATGGGAAAGATCGGAGCTACCGCCGGCAACGTATAGGGCACAGATCCCTTTTCCGGAAGACATCGATCCCAACAACCAAACGGTCATAGGAAACGGGACATATACTCGGGAAAGACCGGAGCTACCGCCGGCAACGTACAAGGCGCAGATCCCTTTTCCGGAAGACATCGACCCAAACAGCCGAACGGTCATCGAGCATGGAACGCACTACCGGGAAAGACCGGAGCTACCGCCTATCGAACGGAATGCCATCGATATGGACAACCTCGAAGAAGGGCTTAAAGCTAATTCCCATCCGCAAATACCGGAGGAAGACGATATAGTGATCCGCACGCCATTCGGCATATACGAAAGCATGTTCGGCATCGACAAACTGAAAGAGATCGGAGATCCCGACCAAAAGACAAAAATACCCTTTAAAAGGCACAAAAGCCGGTTATGGAAAAAGAAAAAGAAATAACCGACGGCAAAAGAGAACCGGCAAACATCTGCAACCCGTAAAAAATCCCCGATAAATAAGAAAATAAATATCGGGACTGTATTGCAAAAAGAAAAAATATACCTATCTTTGCTACCGTTTTTCAGCATTCCGCATTGGAAATGCGGCAGTAGCTCAGTTGGTAGAGCATCAGCTTCCCAAGCTGAGGGTCGCGGGTTCGAGTCCCGTTTGCCGCTCAAAACAAAAGAGATTGATAATCAAACAAATGATGCGATTATCAATCTCTTTTTTATTTGTCCGGTTGTTAAAAACAAGACAAAAACACACCCTATTTTGTCTCTTTTTGTCCTATTATGTATATTTGTGTATCGAACGCGTCTGTTTTCATCACCCAAGCACTACCCACAAATAAACCAATAGGAACAATAACGCCCAGCATCCAAGACTGACCCAATATACTTTACGCGTAGACCGTAAATATTCTTTCCAGTACTCCCAGTTGGAACGTAAATCGAAATACAATACCACCACTCCTATAACCAAAGCGCCGAAACCCAACAATAAATTCTCTGTCGTACTCATACTTTTTCCTCCTTTATAATCGCACAATCCTACCCGATGGAATAAAGTTCCATATACAGATAGATGATAACAAGCAACAAAATGCTTATCAAAACACTGGCCCAATAATACTTGCGCGTAGACCGAAAATATTCTTTCCAGCGCTCCCTATCGGAACGATAGGTCAACCATAATGATCCGACCATAAGGACAATCCCCAAAATCAACATCAAGATATTTTCACCTGTGCTCATATCTGTTTTTTATTATCAAAGCACTACCCACAAATAAACCAATAGGAACAATAACGCCCAACACCCAAGACTGACCCAATATACCTTGCGCGTAGAGCGGAAATATTCTTTCCAGTATTCCCAATCGGAACGTAAATAGAAATACCAACCTGCTACCCCCACAACCAAAGCGCCGAAACCCAGCAATAAATTCTCTGTCGTACTCATACTTTTTCCTCCTTTATAATCGCACAATTCTACCCGATGGAATAAAGTTCCATATACAGATAGATGATAACGAGCAACAAAATGCTTATCAAAACACCGGCCCAATAATACTTGCGCGTAGAGCGGAAATATTCTTTCCAATGCTCCCAATTAGAACGAAAATCGAAATACCAAACTACCGCCCACACAACCAAAGCGCCGAAACCCAGCAATAAATTCTCTGTCGTACTCATACTTTTTCTTTTTTCATAAAAAACGGCCACGCCCTGTGAGGACGTGGTCGAAGAAACTTCTTCGGAACCTGCCGAAATCAAGAATTCATAAACGAGACTTTATCGCCCGACTCTCGGCCTCATAACCGGGCTTGTCGAGCAATGCGAACATGTTTTTCTTATATGCCTCGACACCGGGTTGATCAAAAGGATTGACACCCAGCATATATCCGCTCACACCGCAAGCTTTTTCAAAGAAATAGATAAGCTGGCCGAGATAATACTCGGTAATGGCTGGCAACTCGATCTTCATATTGGGAACCCCGCCATCGACATGCGCGATTTGCGTACCCAACTCGGCCATTTTATTCACGGCATCGATACGCCTACCGGCCAAGAAATTCAGCCCATCGAGATTTTCCTCGTCAGTGGGAATAGACAATTCATGCTTCATACCTATCACCGAAACCACCGTTTCGAAAATCGTACGCTCTCCGTCCTGAATCCACTGTCCCATCGAATGAAGGTCGGTCGTGAAGTCGACCGAAGCCGGAAAGATTCCCTTATGGTCTTTTCCTTCGCTTTCGCCATAAAGCTGTTTCCACCATTCGGCGAGGAAATGCAATTTGGGATTGAAATTGACCAAAATTTCGATTTTCTTTCCGCCGCGATACAACAGGTTACGAGCCGAAGCGTATTGCAATGCGATATTACTTTCCACAGGCACGTCTTCGCCACAAGCCTTCTCCATATCGGCTGCACCGGCCACCAACTGCCTGATGTCGAAACCGGCCACGGCGACAGGCAACAATCCCACCGGCGTCAATACCGAGAAACGACCGCCGACATCATCGGGAATGACAAATGTTTTGTAACCTTCCATATCGGCCAACTTACGCAACGCGCCCCGCGCGGCATCGGTAACGGCTACGATACGTTTCCGGGCCTCGGCCTTCCCCACCTGGTCTTCGAGTTGTTTTTTCAACAAGCGAAAAGCAATGGCGGGCTCGGTCGTCGTTCCCGACTTGGAAATATTGATCAGCCCGAATTGTTTCCCGCGAAGCAGTTCCTGCAATTCATAGAGATAGTCCTCGCCGATATTCTGCCCGGCAAACAATACCTGCGTACCACCCGCCGGTTTAAGGTGAGAGAACGAATCGGAAAGCGCCTCGATCACCATTTTGGCTCCCAGATAACTTCCGCCGATACCGATAGCCACCACCACCTCGCAACGCTCGCGCAGACAGGCAGCCGCAGCCTCTACCTCATCGAGGAATGCCGGCGTTATCGACGTCGGCAGATGCAACCAACCTAAAAAATCGTTTCCTTTGCCGTCTCCGGCATGCAATGTCTTTTGCGCGGCGGCCGCTTCACCGGCGACCGAACGAACAGCCTCTTTATCGAGAGCTTTTTCGTAAGAGAATTTAATCGTTTCCATAGTATTCAGTTAACTTGCGTAATTTCTTGTTTTCAAAAATAACTATTTCCGCAGAAAACGGCAAGCAATGCGCCGATATTTTTCAATGAATATGACAGAAAACAAAAAAACAAACGGTTTCGCCCCCTGCTTTCTGAAAAAATCGTACCTTTATCGGCCGAAAAGGTAAATCATACCCATATACGCAGCCGTCATGAAAAAATTGTATTTCTGCCTGTTGACCCTTATCTTTTGCGTCCCCGCTGTCGCAGAGAAGAGCGACAGCCTGCGTATCTCACTGCTCACCGCCGCGCCGGGCGGGCAAGCGTATGAACTCTTCGGACACACAGGCATACGGGTACGCGACCGGCACAACGACATCGTTTTCCATTACGGCGTATTCGACTTCAATGCCCCGCATTTCTTCTACCGCTTCACCAAAGGGGAGACCGATTACAGTATCGGGGCTGCCGCATACCGGGACTTCATATACAGTTATGTACTGCGCGGCAGCACGGTCTACGAGCAGGAACTCTCGCTCACGACAGCCGAGGCCGGCCGACTGCTCGATGCCCTGCTCGTGAACATGGAACCCGACCGACGCATCTACCGGTACAATTTTCTCTTTGACAACTGCGCCACCCGCCCCCGGGACAAAATAGAACAATGCCTGTCGGGACGGATCGTATATGACGAAAGCAACGCGTCAACCGCAACGTTCAGGGAACTGATACACCGCCACACACGCAATCACCCCTGGCTCACATTCGGCATAGACTTGGCATTGGGTGCACCGCTCGATCGTACCGCCACATTCGAGGAACAAATGTTCCTGCCCTCGATACTGATGGAGAACGCAGGAAAGGCCAGCATCGTCGATGACACCGGCGTCATGCGACCGCTGACCGGGGAGACGCACACCTACGAAGGCGTATCGGGCATATCGGGAGAAAACTCCCCCACGCTATTCACCCCTCTCGTCGTATTCACCTTGCTCTTTGCACTCGTCGCCGTCTTCTCGATATGGGAATACCGCCGGGGTCGCCATATACGAGCGCCCGACTATGTGATTTTCGGGCTGTACGGACTCTTCGGCTGTGTCTTGTTTTTCCTTATTTTCATCTCGATACACCCGGCCACATCGCCCAACTACTCGGCTCTGTGGTGCCACCCGTTCTTATGGGCCATCGCTTTGTGCGAAGCATTCGCCCCCGGCAAACGCATTACGACAAGGCTCATGTCGGTATTGCTGCTCGTCTCTGCCGGAACGATCATCGCCATGCCTTTCCTGCCGCAAGTCTTCAATCCGGCATTCATTCCGTTGGCACTCATACCGGCTGTGCGCAGTACCACATGGCTCTGGATAGAACGGAAGAACGGACGATTGTAGTCGCCGGAAAGCGACATCGAAAACCCCGGGAACGAAGAAACGGCCGCCTCCCCGTCATTTAATGCTATTTTACACGAGAAAAAGCCCGAAATTCAAGCATTTTATCTATCTTTGCAGTGTATTGTACCCGATTGCCTCCGACAATAGCATGGGTATACTTATTTCATAAAAAAATATAACCGAAATATTACTATGGGTTTTAATGACATTCTGAAAAAACTATTCGGAAACAAATCGCAACGCGACTTGCGCGAAATACAGCCGTATGTCGACCGGATTCTGGCCGAATATGCAAAAATCGAATCTTTGGACAACGACGAACTGCGTCGCCGAGTTACCGACATACGGGAACAGATACAAGAAAGCGTTGCCCCGGAAAAAGCACGTATCGCCGAAATCAAGGACAACATAGAAAGCGTCGAGTACGACGAACGCGAAAATATGTGGGAAGAGGTCGACAAAATCGAGAAAACCATTCTCGACAAATATGAGAAAGCTCTCGACGATGCCCTGCCGCAAGTCTTCGCTCTCGTAAAAGCGACGGCCAAACGTTTTGCCGAAAATGAAAAAATAGAGGTTACGGCCACCCAATTCGACCGCGACCTTGCCGCCAAAGGACACGACTTCGTGCATATCGAAGGCGACAAAGCCATATACCAAAATCACTGGATGGCAGGCGGAAACGAAATAACGTGGAATATGGTGCACTATGACGTACAGCTGTTCGGCGGCGTGGTACTGCACAAAGGCAAAATCGCAGAAATGGCTACCGGTGAAGGAAAAACGCTCGTTGCCACGCTGCCCGTATTCCTCAACGCCCTCACCGGAAACGGCGTACACGTCGTAACGGTGAACGACTACCTCGCCAAACGAGACTCGGAATGGATGGGTCCGCTGTATATGTTCCACGGGCTGTCGGTCGACTGCATCGACAAGCACCAGCCCAACTCGGAAGACCGGCGGCGCGCTTACAATGCCGATATCACATTCGGTACAAATAACGAATTCGGTTTCGACTATCTGCGCGACAACATGTCCGTTACCCCGCAAGACCTCGTGCAACGCATGCACAACTACGCCATCGTCGACGAGGTCGACTCGGTATTGATCGACGACGCCCGTACACCTTTGATTATCTCAGGTCCCGTACCCAAAGGAGAAGTACAACTTTTTGAAGAATTGCAACCCAAAGTGGAGTCGCTGTATAAAGCACAGAAAGCCCTCGCCACCAAACTGCTTGCCGATGCCAAGATAAAAATAGCCTCGGACGACAAAGAAGTTCGCAAAGAAGGCGCCCTGTTACTGTTCCGCACATTCAAGGGATTGCCCAAAAATTCGGCCCTCATCAAATACCTCAGCGAGCCGGGCATCAAATCTCTCATGCTCGAAACAGAAGAGTATTACATGCAGGAAAACAACCGTAACATGCCCATCGTTACCGACCCGCTCTACTTCGTCATCGACGAGAAAAACAACGGGGTAGACCTTACCGACAAAGGTCTCGACATGATTACGGGCGATAGCGACGACCCGCAATTTTTTGTTCTTCCCGACATCGGCGCCCAGCTGGCCGAGCTCGACAACATGGGTCTCTCCGACGTCGAAAAACAAGAACGCAAAGACCAGATCACCCAGGAATACGCTATCAAAGCCGAGCGAGTACACACCATACACCAGTTGCTCAAAGCTTACGCCCTCTTCGAGAAAGACGACGAATATGTGGTCATCGACAACAAAGTGAAAATCGTCGACGAACAGACGGGTCGTATCATGGAGGGTCGCCGTTACTCCGACGGCCTGCATCAAGCCATCGAGGCCAAAGAGCACGTAAAAGTCGAAGCCGCCACCCAGACTTTCGCCACCATTACGTTGCAGAACTACTTCCGTATGTACCACAAGTTGGCCGGTATGACCGGTACGGCCGAGACCGAAGCAGGTGAGTTCTGGGACATCTACAAACTCGACGTCGTAACGATCCCCACCAACAAACCGGTCATCCGTCAGGACCTCAACGACCGCGTGTATAAGACCAAACGCGAAAAATATACAGCCGTCATCGAAGAAATCGTAAAAATGGTAGAAGCCGGCCGTCCCGTATTGGTAGGTACCACATCGGTCGAAATTTCGGAACTGTTGAGTAAAATGCTCACCATGCGGAAAATCAAGCACAACGTGCTCAACGCCAAACTTCACCAGAAAGAGGCCGACATCGTAGCACAGGCGGGACAGAGCGGAACAGTAACCATCGCCACCAACATGGCCGGTCGTGGTACCGACATCAAACTGTCCGATGCCGTGCGGGAAGCCGGCGGATTGGCGATCATCGGTACCGAACGCCACGAATCGCGGCGTGTCGACAGACAGCTGAGAGGTCGTGCCGGACGTCAGGGCGACCCCGGGTCTTCGGTTTTCTACGTATCGCTCGAAGATAACCTTATGCGCTTGTTCAGCTCAGAACGAATCGCCAAAGTAATGGACCGGCTGGGTTTTGAAGAAGGAGAAATGATCGAACACCCGATGATTTCCAAATCCATCGAACGTGCCCAACGAAAAGTCGAAGAGAACAACTTCGGTATCCGCAAACGCTTGCTCGAATACGACGACGTGATGAACGCCCAGCGGGAAGTCGTCTATAAGAAACGCCACCATGCCCTGATGGGAGAACGTATCGGCATCGACATCGTAAACATGATGTACGACGCAGCACAAGCCCTCGTCGAGGAATATGCCCAAGCCGGCGACTATGAAGGTTTGCAGGAAAATGTCTTGAAAGTATTCGCCGTAGAACTGCCATTCGATGCCAATGCGTTGCGTTCGGAAAAAGAAACGGTGCTTACCGAAGCTCTTTACGAGGCTGTCATCGCCGCATTCAAACGCAAAATCGACGCTCTCGCCGCTGTGGCCAACCCTGTCATCAAACGGGTTTACGAAGAGCAGGGCGACCGTTACGACAATATCGTCATTCCCATTTCCGACGGAAAACGCATATATAATATAGTATGTAATCTGAAAGAGGCTTACGACTCGGAATCCAAAGCCGTAAACAAAGCTTTCCAGAAATCGATCTTGTTGCACACTATCGATGAGGCTTGGAAAGAGCACTTACGCGACCTCGACCAACTGCGCCAATCGGTGCAAAACGCCAGCTACGAACAAAAGGACCCGCTGCTTATCTTCAAACTCGAATCGTTCGGACTCTTCAAGGAAATGATCAATACCATCAATACCAAAACCGTATCGATCCTTATGCGTGGACAGATACCGATGCGCGACCCGCAGCAAGTAAAAGAAGCTGCACCCGAAACACGACAGGATTACAGCCGGTATCGTACCCAGAAAGAGCAAATAGGTGGCCCGCAACAACACAACGGCGCACAGCCCAATGCTCCGCAGCAACGCCCCGAACCGGTAAAAGCCGCCCCCAAAGTAGGACGAAACGACCCCTGCCCCTGCGGTAGCGGAAAGAAATACAAGAATTGCCACGGTCGCGAAGCCTAAGTAACAACATCTACACGAAATAACGAAAACCTCCATTTAATTTTATCCGGAGGTGGGTCGACACCTCCGGATATAAGAGAAACAAGAAAGCAAATGAATATACTCGAACTGAGCGAACAAGAAATCATTCGCCGCAACAGCCTCGATGAAATGCGGAAAATGGGCATAGAGCCATACCCCGCTGCCGAATATATCGTAAACGCTTATACCGACGAAATCAAGGAAACATTTTCCGACGACGCTCCCCAACGGGAAGTATCGGTAGCAGGGCGCATCATGAGCCGCCGCATCATGGGAAAAGCCTCTTTTATAGAGTTGAAAGACTCGAAAGGCCGCATTCAGGTTTACATTTCCCGAGACGACCTTTGTCCCGGAGAGGACAAGGAATTATACAATACCGTATTCAAGAAACTGCTCGACATCGGCGACTTCATCGGTATAAAGGGCTATGTATTCCGTACCCAAATGGGAGAAATCACCATTCATGCCCAAGAACTGACCGTATTGTCGAAATCTTTACGGCCACTCCCCATCGTCAAAGTAAAAGACGGTGTCGTGTATGACGCATTTGAAGACCCCGAACTGCGCTATCGCCAGCGTTACGTCGATCTGGTCGTAAACGAAGGTGTTAAAGAAATATTCATCAAGCGCAATAAAGTTTACAATTCAATGCGCGAATTTTTCAACGCCCGAGGATATATGGAGGTGGAAACTCCGATTCTGCAATCGATACCGGGAGGAGCCGCCGCACGGCCTTTTATTACGCACCATAACGCACTCGACATACCTCTCTACTTGCGTATCGCCGACGAACTATATCTGAAACGACTCATCGTAGGCGGTTTTGAAGGAGTATACGAGTTCTCGAAAAACTTCCGCAACGAGGGTATGGACCGTACGCACAACCCCGAATTTACCTGTATGGAAATATATGTCTCTTACAAAGACTATAACTGGATGATGAGCTTCACCGAACAGATGCTCGAAAAAATAGCTCTCGACGTGAACGGCACCACTCAGGTAAAAATCGGAGACAACCTCATCGACTTCAAGGCTCCGTATAAACGGGTAACGATGATCGATGCCATCAAAGAATTTACGGGTATCGACATAACCGGCATGGACGAAGCACAACTGCGCGACGTATGCCGCCAGTTGAATATCGAAATCGACGATTCGATGGGCAAAGGAAAACTTATCGACGAAATTTTCGGAGAAAAATGCGAAGGCAATTACATACAGCCGACATTCATCACCGACTATCCCATCGAGATGTCTCCCCTCACAAAACGTCATCGCAACAATCCCGAACTGACCGAACGTTTTGAACTCATGGTCAACGGCAAAGAGTTGTGTAACGCCTACTCGGAACTGAACGATCCGATCGACCAACGATACCGTTTTGAAGAACAACTGCGACTCTCGGAAAAAGGAGATGACGAAGCGATGTTTATCGACAACGATTTCATTCGCGCCCTCGAATACGGTATGCCTCCCACATCGGGTATGGGCATAGGCATGGATCGTCTCGTCATGCTCATGACCGGACAATCTACAATACAAGAAGTTCTTTTCTTCCCGCAAATGCGTCCGGAGAAAACCCAGAAAAAAGATGCCGACAATGCATTTATAGAAATCGGTGTACCCAAAGAATGGATTCCTGCCGTGCAAAAAGCCGGATACCTCACTCTCGAAGCACTGGCCGGAGCCAATCCGAACAAGTTGCAACAGGATTTGTGCGGATTGAATAAAAAATTCAAACTCGAGCTGAACAATCCTACCCCCGATGACGTAAAATCTTGGGTAGAGAAAGCTCGATAGCACCCAACCTAAATTGTGAAAGAATAGCATGAATCTACCGGGAAAAGTAGCCATTATCGGAGGCGGGACATGGGCTACGGCCATTGCGAAACTTGTATTGTGCAATACCGACTCAATCAATTGGTATATCCGTAACGAAAATACCATCGAAGAATTTATTCGTTCCGGTCGGAATCCGATGTATTTATCGAGTGTCAAGTTCGAAATCAGTCGTATCAGTTTTTCGACCGACATCAACGATATTGTCAAAGAATCAGACACACTGATACTGGTTACTCCCTCGCCCTACATCAAAGCCCAACTCAAAAAGTTGAAAAGCAAAGCTTTGCAGGAGAAATTCATTATCTCGGCCATAAAAGGCATCGTACCCGACGAAAACCTGATTATTACCGATTACCTGAAAAAGAATTTCAAAGTTCCGGGCGATAATCTGGCTGTTATCGGAGGGCCTTGTCACGCCGAAGAAGTCGCCCTCGAAAGGCTTTCGTTCCTCACCATAGGATGCCCCAATTTAAGGCGCGCTCAAATGGCAGCCGACTTATTGGCGACTCCATTCATGCGCACGACTACGTCGACCGATGTAGAAGGCATCGAATACGCCGCGGTACTGAAAAACGTCTATGCCATAGCAGCCGGGATATGCAACGGTATGAAATACGGCGACAATCTTCAAGCTGTACTGGTATCGAATGCCATACAGGAATTGCAGCGATTTGTCAATGCGGCCAATCCTCACCTGCGCAATATTTGCGAGCCTGCTTATTTGGGCGACCTTCTGGTAACGGCATATTCGCGTTTCAGCCGTAATTTCCTGTTCGGCACCATGATAGGTAAAGGATACTCGGTAAAGGCGGCTCAAACCGAAATGGAGATGATCGCCGAAGGATATTACGGCACCAAGTGCATCACCGAAATCAATGAAAAGTTACAGGTGGAAATGCCTATCTTGAATGCCGTGTATAATATCCTATACAAACGCAAATCGATTCCTTGCGAACTGCGACAACTTGCCGAGTTGCTACATTGATCTTTCTCAAAAAACAAAGGGCCGTTTTATACACGGCCCTTTGTTTTATCGGGAGATATTCTCATCAATGGCAACAGCCGCCTTCACAGCCATCATGGCCGTGATCGCCGCAACCACCTCCGCAACTGTCGCAGCCGCAACCACAAGATTGCACGGGATTGAGTTCCTCGGGCGTAGCAGGACGCACGGTCTTCACCGCTCCCACAAAATGCAAGTCTTCTCCCGCAAGCGGGTGATTAAAGTCCATCACCACGATATTGTCCTTCACTTCGAGAACCGAACCGTTAAGGCGATTGCCATGAGCATCCATCATCGGCACCGTATTACCGGGAAAAATATATTCTTCATCGAATTTACCATCGACCTCGAACATCTTTTTCTCAAGTTCCAGAACATGATCTTCATCACGTTCCCCATAAGCATCGTTGCAAGGAATAACAAAATCGAAAGTATCGCCTACTTTCAAATCCTTGATTTTCGTTTCGAACGAAGGAAGCATCTGTTCAGTACCGAATACAAATCGCAACGGAGCCTCGGGCGTAGCCCGCTCCATCAGTTCGTTTTCAGGGCCGACAAAAAGATCATAAGTCAATTCGACAAATTGTCCGGGTTTGATTGTTTCCATAAATATGATATTAAAAAATTGATTTCATATACTCTTTGTGCAAAGGTACAAAAGGTTTTTCAGAATCCCGGCTTCCGATGCGAAAATTACCTTATATTAGAAAATAGGGACTTTTATGCGAACAAAATTATAACGAATACGTTATTCGGGAAGAAAAACATGTCATAATCACTTGTTTTACAAAAAATATTTGCATCTTTGCAATCGAAAGATTGTTAACAACCAACTGTCCGCGAGGACAGTCTTTATTTACAGAATTAATTCAATATGGAAAAAGAACAAAAGCCCCGTCGTCCCCGTATCGGAGAGACAAGAGGGAGTGCCAACTATGAAGGCAGCAGTGAAAAATACGAAAAAGTAAATTATTCTCGTCGAAACGATTCCGATTACAACTTTAACAATCGACGCCCTTACAACAACGAAAATCGCACCAACACCGGCTATTATAACCGTCGGAACGATACTTATCAAGGCAATAATTATAACCGTAATTATAATTTCAATAACGATCGCTCGGGAGAAGATAATTTCAACCGTTACGGAGATTACGGACACAATCGCAACAATTACGGCGAGCGTCAGAATGGAAACTATAACCGTGCTGATAACTACCAGAGCGGATATAACCGAAACAACTACAACAATCGCCGCCCGTTCCGTTCCAACAACGAGACAAACGAAGAGACCAACTACAATACAATAGGAGAAAACAGGCCTTATCGTCAAGGAGGGAACCGATCCGGATTCAATAACAGATTCGGCGGCTATAACAAGCCCTACGGAAACCAACAACGCCGGCCTTACGGGAACGGGAATAATCGTCAGCAACGTCCGTCCATACCTCGGCGAGTCGTTTACGACGAGAGTATGATAGACCCCAATGAACCGATACGCCTCAACAAATTTCTGGCTAACTCAGGATTGTGTTCACGTCGAGAAGCAGATGAGTTTATCCAAAACGGAGAAATCAAAGTCAACGGTGAAGTCATCACAGAATTGGGCACCAAAATAACCCGCAACGATGTCGTTACTCACAACGATAAAGTCGTATTGCCCGAACATAAAATTTATGTTCTGCTCAACAAGCCGAAAGACTGCGTAACGACGTCGGACGACCCGCAAGGCCGTCTTACGGTCATGGACATCGTAAAAAATGCATGTTCCGAACGGATTTATCCCGTCGGACGCCTCGACCGTAATACCACCGGAGTGCTCTTACTTACCAACGACGGCGATTTGGCCTCGAAACTGACGCACCCGAAATTCGTCAAGAAAAAGATTTACCACGTATGGCTCGATAAAGATGTAACCGAAGAAGATATGCAACGCATTGCCGACGGTATAGAACTCGAAGACGGTCCCATACACGCCGACGCAATCAGCTATGCGACCGAGATCGACAAAAACCAAGTAGGCATAGAAATACACTCGGGCCGCAACCGGGTGGTACGCCGCATATTCGAATCATTGGGCTATCGGGTAGTAAAGCTCGACCGCGTATATTTTGCCGGTCTTACCAAGAAAAATCTGCCGCGCGGTCGTTGGCGTCATCTGACCCAACAAGAGGTAAATTTCTTGAAAATGGGATCATTCGAATAATTTCTACCGATATATCAAAAAGAACAAGAGGAATAAATATATATGGAAACACTTAGACGCACTCGCATTGCCGATCTATTCCGCACCAAACCTATCGGCACGACCGTGAAAGTTAAAGGGTGGGTACGCACACGCCGAGGAAACAAACAGGTAGGTTTTATCGCTCTCAACGACGGATCGACAATAAAGAATATACAGATTGTCATCGATCTCGACAAATTCGACGAAGAGGCCTTGAAGCCGATTACGACCGGAGCCTGCATCTGCGTAACAGGCCGACTGGTCGAATCGCAGGGAAAAGGCCAAGACGCTGAGATACAAGCCGAGACTCTCGAAGTGTACGGCACGGCCGATCCCATGGCCTACCCGTTGCAGAAGAAAGGCCATACGATGGAATTCCTTCGGGAAATCGCCCATCTGCGCCCCCGTACCAATACGTTCGGAGCCATATTCCGCATGCGACATCAGATGGCATACGCCATACACACGTTTTTCCACGAAAGAGGTTTTTACTACTTCCATACCCCCATCATCACGGCTTCGGACTGCGAAGGTGCCGGGCAAATGTTCCAAGTAACGACAAAGAATCTCTACAACCTGAAAAAAGACGAGAACGGAGCAATCATCTATGATGATGACTTCTTTGGCAAACAAGCCAGTCTCACGGTTTCGGGGCAATTGGAAGGTGAACTTGCCGCTACGGCTCTCGGAGCCATCTATACATTCGGCCCCACATTCCGGGCTGAAAACTCCAACACACCCCGCCACTTAGCCGAATTTTGGATGGTAGAACCCGAAGTTGCTTTTGCAGATCTGACCGACTTGATGGATCTCGAAGAAGAATTTATCAAGTTCTGTGTCAAATGGGCTCTCGACAACTGTAAGGACGATTTGCAATTCCTCAACGACATGTTCGACAAAGGACTTATCGAACGTTTGCAGAAAGTGGTCGATACCGAATTCGTACGCCTGCCCTATACCGACGGTATCAAAATTCTCGAAGAAGCCATCGCCAAAGGGCACAAATTCGAATTCCCCATATACTGGGGCTGCGACCTTGCCAGCGAACATGAACGCTATCTGGTGGAAGAACATTTCAAGAAGCCGGTCATCATGATCAATTATCCCAAAGAGATAAAGGCCTTCTATATGAAACAAAACGAGGACGGAAAGACCGTACAAGGTACCGACGTACTCTTCCCGCAGATAGGTGAAATCATCGGCGGTAGCGTGCGTGAAGAAAACTACGACAAGCTGATGACCCGCATCGAGGAACTCAACATTCCGATGAAAGACATGTGGTGGTATCTCGATACCCGCAAATACGGGACTTGTCCCCATGCCGGTTTCGGACTGGGATTTGAGCGACTGCTCCTTTTTGTTACCGGTATGACCAATATCCGGGACGTGATTCCTTTCCCCCGTACCCCCAAGAACGCCGAGTTTTAAACATTCATCTTTATATAAAGGAGGGGGGCAACATCGT
>UMHU01082105.1_pt1 | contig 50711 bp, 41 predicted proteins | sample 1965591 | NCBI WGS metagenome assembly UMHU01 (sample SAMEA4836101, study PRJEB28245) | human gut metagenome | biome: gut microbiome; material: fecal sample | place: Denmark | collected 2008
GAAAAACTGCAGTTGAACGACGCTTCCCTGACCTTTGAACTTGAGACCAGTGCCGCTCTGGGCTTTGGCTTCCGCTGCGGCTTCCTGGGCCTGCTCCACATGGAGATCATCACCGAGCGTCTCGAGCGGGAGTTTGACCTGGATATCATCACCACGACCCCCAGCGTCCGCTACCGCCTGACCATGACGGACGGCACTGTGGAGATGATCGACAACCCGTCCAGCTACCCGGACCCCTCCAACATCGTCAAGCAGGAGGAGCCCTTTGTGGATGTCCACCTCTACACCCCCAACGATTACGTGGGTGCCCTGATGGATCTGTGCCAGCAGAAGCGCGGCGTGCTCATCGACATGAAGTATCTGGACGATGTCCGCGTGGATCTGCACTACGCCCTGCCTCTGGGCGAGATCGTCTACGACTTCTTCGATGCCATCAAGAGCCGCAGCCGCGGTTACGCCAGCTACGACTACGAGTTCAAGGAGTACCGCGAGAGCGATCTGGTCAAGCTGGACTTCCTGCTGAACGGCGACCCCGTGGACGCGCTCTCCATGATCGTGTTCCGGGACAACGCCTACGCCAAGGGCCGCCGCATCTGCGAAAAGCTGCGTGATAACATTCCCCGCACCCTGTTTGAGATCCCGGTGCAGGCCGCCATCGGCGGCAAGATCATCGCCCGCGAGACCGTCAAGGCCATGCGCAAGGACGTGCTGGCCAAGTGCTACGGCGGCGATATCTCCCGCAAGAAGAAGCTGCTGGAAAAGCAGAAGGAGGGCAAAAAGAAGATGCGCCAGCTCGGCAGCGTCTCCTTGCCCAGTGAAGCCTTTACCGCCGTGCTGAAGCTGGACAGCACGGATGACTAAGGGGTTTGTCTGATTGAATACAACAAACCGCCCATCTCATCGGAATACAGCAGATCTTGCTGTGCATCCCGATGAGATGGGCGGCTTATTTTATCTTATGGATCTTATGCAGGTTTCTTCTCCACCAATGCTTTTACCTCGTCTAAGGGAAGCTCTGTACACTCTGCAATCGTTTCCAGGCTCATTTGACCAAGTGCATAGAGTTTCCGGACCATTTCACGTTTTGTCTCAATTCTCGCCTTTTCCTCTGCTTCCTTCGCAGATTCTCTTGCAACCTCTTCAAACGCTCTGCACATCTGCATCTTCCCTCCTTCGGTTTCTTTCAGATAGCGCACTTCTTTTGCAAGAAGCGGATTCAGCATTTCACTGGGGTCAGTACAGTTCATATCATGCATCAAACGTCCAACCGGATGCTCCAAATCACGGAACGCACCATTCACATAAATAATATGTGCACCGTCGCCAAACATCTTATTCTTCAGTTCCGTAACCGTTCGTTCCACATGATACAACGGAAGCCCGGCACCATATCGATCACGCTCTGTAATAAAAATCACATATGTGTCCACCAGCGCATCAAAATCTTCACCCTTTTCCAGCAGTGTCCGGTCAATGACACTGCTGTGGAACCTCGCCCGGCGGACGCTTGCGCCTTTATCCGCACGCTGAACTTCAATGTCCATCACATGCCCATCTGCGTCCACCGCCCGGATATCCAGTTTGATAGAACGTTTGGTGGCACTTTTGTATTCAACTTGCGCTTCTGTATGCTGAACCTTGATGTCTTCCCTCTCTAAAATTGTGCAAAGGATATATTCCACCGGTTCAATTTTCTCATCCAGCGCCTCCGAAAAGAAGTCATCATCCATCAGCCGCAGGTCTTTCAGAAGTTCCAGATAGTGTTCATTCCTTACGCTTGCTCTATCCATCGTGCTACTCTTTTCTATAACGATACCGATCCATTTTCTATTTCTAAATTATCATATCCCTGTTAAAAAAGCAAGTATTTTCCAAGAACAAAGCCGTCCACCCCCTGAAACAGCTTCAGAAAGCGAACGGCTTATTTTTCAGTTCAGGCCCTTGAACCAGTTCAGGCTGTCCTTGATGCCGTGCATGGAGTCCTGAATGATCCGGCCATAGATGTAGATGCTGTATGCCGCCGCAATGACCTGCACAAAGGCCTTGCCGCACTCGATGCCAAAGGCCAGATAGGGCTTTGCCTTCTGCCAGTAGGGGCGGATCTGATCCTTCAGCGCTCCCACCCAGGCAGGAGCGCCGCCGGAGACCTGCTCCAGCTCCTCAGCGGGAATGACGGTGCACTGCGCCGGAAATTTTAAGTTCTGCTGCATGTCCGCTCCTCTCAAAGTGCCAGGCTTGCCAGCAGCACCAGAACGACGCTTCCGGCCGCCAGCCCCATCGTTGTAAGAAGGGTGTCCGGGTCTACCTCTTTCTCCTCCACCACTTCCGCACTGCCGCCATTGGCCGACCAGTGGGCATAGACGGTGGTATCCGCACCAAACGCCGTATCGTTGGTTTTGACCTGCACATCAATGGGAAAACCGGTAACATCATCCGTACCGGTGGTGTACCAGCCATCGAAGGTATAGCCCTCCATGGTGGCGGTGGGCAGGCTCGTCAGCTGGCCGTCGGCATTGGTGCGCTCCGCAGCAGAGGTACAGATACCGCCGTTGGCATCAAAATAGACGATGACCTTTGCCGCAAAAGCGGTGGGGGTACACAGGCAGACCGCCAGCACACAGGCCAGCCCCGCCAGCATCCGTTTGAACTTCTTCATCCTGCGCTCTCTTTCCGGCTCAGCGTCAGACGCTGTAGCCCTGTGCCTTGATGACATCCACCACCTGAGAAACGTACTTCTGGCAGGTGTCGTGGTCAGGGGCCTCTACCATCACGCGCACCAGAGGCTCCGTACCAGACTCGCGCACCAGAATGCGGCCGGTATCGCCCAGTGCCTCGGCCACCGCCTTGACAGCGACCTGCACAGCGGCATCATCCTGCGCGGCCTTCTTATCGGTCACACGGACATTTTCCAGCACCTGCGGGTAGATCTTCAGCGGGGCGGCCAGCGCGCTCAGAGGCTTCTTCTTGGCCAGCATGACCTCCATCATCTTCAGGCTGGTCAGGATGCCGTCACCGGTGCTGGCATACTTGGAGAAGATGATGTGGCCGCTCTGCTCACCGCCGATGCGGCAGCCGTTCTTGGCCATATACTCGTAGACATACTTGTCGCCCACGGCAGTCTTGGCGTAGCCGATGCCCTGCTCGTCAAAGGCCTTGTACAGGCCAAAGTTGGACATAACCGTGGTAACGACGGTATTGGTCAGCAGTTTGCCGCGCTCCTTCATGTAGCAGCCATAGATGTACAGGATGTGGTCACCGGTGATCACATTGCCCTTTTCGTCCACGCAGAGGCAGCGGTCTGCATCGCCGTCATAGGCAAAGCCCACGTCCAGACCCTTTTCCACCACAAACTTCTGCAGGCCCTCGATATGGGTGGAACCTGCGTTCAGGTTGATGTTCAGGCCGTTGGGCTGGTTGTTGATGACATAGGTGTCTGCGCCCAGCGCATCGAACACGCTCTTGGCAATGTTCCAGCTGGCACCGTTGGCGCAGTCCAGACCCACCTTGATGCCCTTGAAGGAGTAGATGCCCAGGCTGATCAGGTAACCCATGTAGCGGTTGCGGCCCGCCACATAGTCCACGGTGCAGCCGATATGCTCCCGGTGGGCAAAGGGCAGCTCCGGCCAGTCCTGATCGAAAACATGGAGCTTGCCGTCGATGTAGTCCTCCACCAGCAGCAGGGTCTCCTCGGGCATCTTTTCGCCGTAGCAGTCGATGAGCTTGATGCCGTTGTCGTAGAACGGGTTATGGCTGGCGGAGATCATAATTCCGCAGTCAAAATCATCCACGCGGGCAATATAGGCCACGCTGGGGGTGGTGGTGACGTGGAGCAGGTAGGCATCTGCGCCGGAAGCGGTCAGGCCTGCCACCAGGCTGTACTCGAACATATAGCTGGAGCGGCGGGTATCCTTGCCAATGACGATGCGGGCAGGCTCGTTGTTGCCGCTGCGCTCCCGCAGTGCATTATAATACCAGCCCAGAAAACGGCCTACCTTGTAGGCGTGGTCGGCGGTCAGATTCACACCGGCCTCGCCACGGAAGCCGTCGGTGCCAAAATATTTTCCCATAATCCTCTTCTCCTTCTATTGCAACGTTACGTTTTCTCTTATCCCTGAGAGCGCTCTCTCCTTGCTCTTACTTTTTATAATAGCATAAAACCGGAAAAGAATCCATGGGTTTGGGCATTCCGGGATGCTCTGCGCACACTTTTCTGTGCCGGTGCAGTGCCTTTTCCTCTCCCGTGCCGCCGCCCTGTTCTGTTCCGTATATCTGGTACCGGTTCCGGTAACGCTCCCGGTTTTTGCGAGAACGGTCTCGTTTTCTGAAAATTTTTCTTGTTATTTTTGACAAAATTGTTCGCCACTCTGCACAAAATCACAATTTTTCTCTTGACCTCCCCCCCGAACTATATTGAAGCTGCGATTTTTTTATGACATTTTCTGTCATGGATCGACACCGTGTAATTTTTGGGAGGACTGTTTATGAGAGCGAAGAATCTTGCATTGCGGGTGCTTTCTACAGCAGCGATGTTGTCCATTGTGACATCCATTGCGGCCCCCGCATTCGCGGCCACCTACTACATCAATGAGGGCAGTGTGGATGTTAAGGTCAGCGATGCCGGTGTAGTCACCGTCGAACAAGGCGGCGTGACCTACAAAGACGGCCTTGACAGCGTCGTCATCCGGGGCGGAACCCGCGGCGGAAAGGATGACGACCGCACCAAAGCCGATGCTTCCCCCGCCACGCAGGAAGCAGACGGGAGCAACGCCCCCGCAGTGAACGAGACGGAAGCGCCCAAGAGTGAGAATACCGCCGGGGACACTGCACCGAAGCCGGTAACCACACCCACCGAGGAGCGCAAAGAGGACACCCCGCAGCAGGAGCTCACCGAAGAGAAAACCGAAGAGAACGTGACCCCGGAGCCTGTCAAGGCAAAGGCAGAAGCTCCCAAGCCCACACAGGAGCCTTCCGCAGAGCAGGAGGAGGAAAAGCAGGAGAAGGAAGAGCAGCAGGAGGAGGAAGATGAGCCGACCGTTCCCTCTGCCCCCGCAGCACAGGCTGACAACAGCAGCACCAGCACCTCCGCAGAGCCGACCGATAATGTCATCACCATTGTCAACAACTTTGCCAAGAAGGCCGAGCAGGTTTTTTCGTTTGTGCTGGACAATGTGAATATTGACCGCAGTAATGATGGCTATGAAAACCACAAAGCGGCTCTCACGGTAAAGGGCAAAGGCGACACGGAAATTGAACTGGACGGAGACAACATCCTGAAGGGTGGTGAAAAGCACGCCGGTCTTGAGAAAAACGACAGTGACGGAACGGGTACACTTACCATTAAAGACGACAACAAAGCTGCGGACGGCAGCAAGGGCAGTCTCCTTGCAAAGGGTGGAGAATACGGTGCCGGTATTGGTGGTGGAGAATGCCAGGACACCTCTCATATCACAGTCACTGGCGGCAAAATCACAGCGGTCAGCGGGAGGCGTGCTGCCGGCATTGGCGGCGGTGGCAGTTCTGATGGTACAGACATTACCATCAAAGGAGATGCCACTGTAATTGCAAGCGGCGACGCCGGTGCTGGCATCGGCGTCGGTGGTGACGGAGGCAACTACACAAAGGGTTATGGTAAAGTTACCATTACCGACCACGCAAATGTTAAGGCCTGGTCCGAATATGGTGCAGGCATTGGCGGCGGACGAAACGCCGGTGGTGATATCACAATTTCAGGGGATGCCACCGTTGCAGCAGAGGCCCACAATGATAGCGTCGCAATTGGCAGCGGCGGACGGCTTTACCCCAGCGACAATCCTGATAACTATAAAAACCTCAACACGAACATTACCATCTGTGACAAGGCAAATGTTACCGCAGTTGGTTCCGGTTCCCATCCTGCAATCGGTTCTCTGGGTTACGTTATTCTCCCTGATGGTGTCAGCTATCCTTTTACCACCACCATCAATATCCTGGGCGGCACCCTGAATGTCATCAATCGAGGGGACGACCATTACACTTCTGATGTTCCTGCTATTGGCAATCAAAGTGCCGGTGGTCGAAACACAAACGCGGATCTTGTTCTTAACATCAACGCAAGCACTGGCAATACTGTCATCAACGCTTATACCACCGGCAGCAATGCGGCAACCATCGGAAAAGGATATACTCTTAAAAAAGATGACGAACAGATCCAGTACAATGCAGACGGAAGCTCCAAATTTGGCGAAGACGGTTCTGTCGTTCTGAACCTGTTCCGAAATTCTACCACGAAAAAGAAAGGCGAAAAAATCGAAACAATCTATAATAACTGGTATGATCTGCATAAAATCATCGGCGGCGAACGGTACGACACCCTGCACAATGCCAAGTGGCTGAAAGACAACGGCTACACCAGTGAGCTTGCCACCGACACCAACCATGCATGGAAGGTGGACGACACGAAGGAGCGGGTAGAGCCCACGCTGGAGCATGAGGGCCACGTTTACTATAAGTGCAGTGTGCCCGGCTGCAAGGCCGTGCACGATGAGGTGCTGCCCAAACTGGAATCGAAACCTACTCCGGAACCTACTCCGGACCCCACCCCTGTGCAGCCGGAACCCACCCCGGAACCTACTCCGGACCCCACCCCTGTGCAGCCCGACACGCCCGCTGACACCCAGAGCACCCCCAAGGACGATGTGAGCACCCCCAAGCTCTACGTCATCGACCTTGCCAGCACGCAGGTGCTGTTTGATGAGACCCGTCAGAACGACACCGTGACCTACACCACAAAGCAGGACGGTGCCAGCCTGACCGGCTCCTTTGAGGCACTGGAGGCCATGGCTGAGGATGGCGTAAAGACCATCGTGTTCCAGACCATCGGCACCAACACCCCCGGCGCGGTGAGCCGTGTCTCGGTCGATGCCCTGCTGCAGCACGGCGGCGAGACCCTGCTGCTGACCCACAACGGCACTGAAGTCCACCTGACCATCGACGGCCAGAACGCTGACAGCCTGCTGCTGCAGTAAGCGCCAACCCCCTTCTGCCGAGTTCCGCATCTTGGCAGAAGTTCTGAATATCCCAAAACCACAAAAGGCCTCGGAAGCGCATTCCGGGGCCTTTTGTGGTTTCTCCTTCATTTTTTACGCTCCCTCCGGCGTTTTTCGCCCCGGAACAGCAGCTCTTTTTTCAGCCTTTACTGCATCTTTAGGAAAAGTATGGTATACTTTTCATCTGGAGTAGAATAGATATGGAGGGATCCCCATGAAGCAGAAGACCCGCTGGCACGACGCGCTGGTCCTGGCCGCTGTGCTGTGCGCCGCCTTTCTCATCGTGACCGGCACACAGCAGATCACCGGCCGGATCGATGGCGTTGCATCGATGGTGTTTGTTCTGGCAGTTTTTTTGATCTCGGTCTATACGGATGGTTATGTGTGGGGCGTGGTGGCTTCCCTGATCGGCGTGCTGGCCGTGAATTTTGCGTTCCGCTCCCCTTACTTTGCCTTCAACTTCACTCTGCCGGAGAACCTGTTCTCGGGCATGGCGATGCTGGTGGTGTCCATTATGACCAGCACCCTGACCACCCGCATCAAAAAGCAGGAACAGCTGCGGATGGAGAGCGAGACCGAAAAGATGCGGGCCACCCTGCTGCGGGCCGTCTCCCACGATCTGCGCACGCCCCTTACTTCCATTTACGGGGCCTGTTCCACGGTCATTGAAAATTATGACAGCCTGGAAAAAGAGCAAAAATTAAAACTTCTTGGCGAAGCCTGTTCCGATGCCCAGTGGCTGAACCGGATGGTGGAGAACCTGCTGTCTGTCACCCGCTTTGACGGCGGGCAGGTAGCCGTGCAAAAGACCCCCACCGTGCTGGACGAACTGATCGACACCGTGCTGGTACGGTTCCAGAAGCGCTACCCCAAGGTGCCCGTTACCACCTACCTGCCCGACAGCTTCATTGTGATCCCCATGGACTCGATGCTGATCTCGCAGGTGCTGACGAACCTTTTGGAAAATGCCGCCGTCCACGCCGAGGGGATGACACAGCTGACCCTGCGGGTGTTCACGCTGGGCAGCCGGGCGGTGTTTGAGGTATCGGACAACGGCTGCGGCATTCCGAAGGAGCGCCTGCGCACCCTGTTCACCGGTGTGCTGCCCGCCGATGCCGCGGCCGACAGCGGCAAGCACGGCATGGGCATCGGCCTCTCGGTCTGTGCCGCCATCGTCAAGGCACACGGCGGCGAGATCCAGGCCGAGAGCAAGGTGGGCGAGGGCACCAGCATCCGCTTCTGGCTGGAGACCGAATCGATCGAGACGGAGGAAAACGAAGATGAGCAATAACAAATTCAAGGTTCTGGTCGTGGAAGATGAGGCCAACATCTGCAGCTTTATTGAGACGCTGCTGGAGACCAACGGCTATCAGGCCCTTGTTGCCAACACCTGCGCCATGGGCCAGACCCTGTTCACCTCCCACAATCCGGATCTTATCATCCTGGATCTGGGCCTGCCCGACCGGGACGGGCTGGAGCTCATCCGTTTTGTGCGGCAGAAGTTCCTGACCCCCATCATCGTGCTCTCGGCCCGCACCACCGAGCAGGACAAGATCGAGGCGCTGGATCTGGGAGCCAACGATTACATCACCAAACCCTTTGGCACCGGCGAACTGCTGGCCCGGGTGCGCGCCGCCCTGCGCACCAACCGCTTCGGCGTGCTGGGCGGAATGCCCGGCGGCGTGTTCCGGGCACAGGGGCTTGAGATCAACTATGAGCGCCGCAAGGTCTTTGTGGACGGTGCCGAGATCAAGCTGACCCAGACCGAATACAACATCGTGGCCTTCCTCTCGGAACATGCAGGCCGGGTGATGACCTATGCCGCCATCGTGCGGGCCATCTGGGGCGATACCGACTGCGGCAGCACCAAAAAGCTGCAGGTCAACATGGCAAACATCCGCAAAAAGCTGGGCAGCGTGCCCGGCCGCAACACCTATATTCTGAACGAACTGGGCGTGGGATACCGGATGATCGACGAGGACACCGATACCAGGCCCGAAATCTGAGGACTGCGTATGCTTCCTGCACTGATCATTTTTCTGCTGACCTATCTTCTGATGCTGGCCCTGCCGCAGTACCGGCCTTTTGCCGCGCTGGGCGGGGCCGCTCTGTTTCTGGCTCTGGGCGCGGCGGGCCTGTGGGACTTTACCCTGATGGATGCCGCCCGGGCTGTGGACTTCAATGTCCTGCTGATGATGGCGGGCACCATGGGCACGGTCTCCCTCTTTATTGAGAGCAGGATGCCCGCCCGGCTGGCCGAGCTGCTCATCGTGCGGGTGCCCAATGTGAAATGGGCCGTGTGTATGCTGGCCCTCTTTGCCGGGGTCATCAGCGCCTTTGTGGACAATGTTGCCACGGTGCTCATGGTGGCCCCGGTGGGCCTTGCCATTGCCCGCAAGCTCAAGATCTCGCCCGTGCCCGTCCTCATTTCCATTGCGGTCTCCTCCAACCTGCAGGGAGCCGCCACCCTTGTGGGCGACACCACCAGCATCCTGCTGGGCGGCTTTGCGGGGATGAACTTCTTCCATTTCTTCTGGATGGAGGGCAGGCCCGGCATCTTCTTCGGGGTGGAGCTGGGGGCGCTGGCCTCTCTGGGCGTGCTGCTGTTCACCTTCCGGCACGAGACCCAGCCCATCTCGGCCACGGTGGAGACCGAGGTCACTGACACGGTTCCCTCCGCCCTGATGCTGCTGACGGTGGGCCTGCTCATCGCGGCCTCCTTCCTGCCCCAGCCTGCGGGCGGGCTGCCGCTGGCGCTCTATGGCCTGCGCAGCGGTCTGATCTGTGCAGGGGTCTGCCTGTTCGGCATCCTGCGCGCCTGCCTGCGCCGCCGCTCGTTCGCGCCATTCCGGCTGGCGGCCCGGGAGCTGGACTGTGACACCCTGCTGCTGTTGTTCGGGCTGTTCATCCTGATCGAGGGCATCCGCAAGGCCGGGGTCATCGATGCCGCCGCCCAGCTGTTCTACACCCTCTCCGGTGATGACCCCTTCCGGCTCTATACCCTGCTGGTATTCGTCTCGGTGGGCCTTTCTGCCTTCATCGACAACATCCCCTATGTGGCCACCATGCTGCCGGTGGTGCAAAGCATTGCCGGACTGATGAACGGCGGTGCAGGCTTCCCGCCCGAGCTGTTTTATTTCGGCCTGCTCACGGGTGCAACTCTGGGCGGCAACCTGACCCCCATTGGCGCTTCGGCCAACATTGCAGCCATCGGCATCCTGCGCAAACAGGGTGAGCAGGTGCGCACCCGTGATTTTCTGCGCATCGGCATCCCGTTCACGCTGGCAGCTGTTCTTACGGGCTATGTGTATCTCTGGCTGGTATGGGGCGCGTAAGCGCTGCCGTGGCCGTGCGAGTACCGGCTGCCTGCAAATTCGATCCTGCTGAGCCGAAGGCCTGCGTGCCAAAGCAGAAGCAAAAAACGCGCCGTGTCCAACGACACAGCGCGTTTTTGTTGTTTATTCCAACCCGATCTGCTGGGCGTATTCTTCCAGCAGCTCCCGCTCCAGGAAGGGGGTTTTCACGCCCTCACGGTCGCGGTAGGTCTCGTGGCCCTTGCCGATGACGGCGATCAGGTCGCCCTCCTGGGCGTGATCCACAGCGTAGTGGAGCGCGTCCAGACGGTCGGGGATCTCCACAAACTTGGCATCGGGGTTGCCCTTGTTCATGCCCACCCGGATATCGGCGAGGATGTCCTCGATCTTCTCAAAGCGGTTGTTGTCCTCGGTCAGGATGGAGAAATCCGCCATTTTGGCACAGGTCTCGCCCATGCCGTAGCGGCGCAGCTTGGAGCGGTTGCCGCCGCAGCCGAACACCACCACCAGCCGGTGGGGGTGATAAGCCCGCAGGGTGGTGAGCAGGCTCTCGGTGGAGACCTCGTTGTGGGCGTAGTCCAGCAGGATGGTAAACTTTTTGCTGATGGGCACCAGCTCCACGCGGCCCTTGACCACGCACTTGCCCAGACCCTCATGGATGGCGGTATCGGGCAGGCCAAGCACCTTGCCCACAGCCAGGGCGGCCAGCGCGTTGTAGACGCTGAACTCGCCGGGCATGTTCACCCTGACATCCATATTGTCTCTGCCAGAGACGTGGAACGCCACGCCCAGAAAATCGTGGGTGCGCAGCAGCTCACAACCCTCGGCGCGGTAGTCGGCCTTTTCACTGCGGCCATAGGTCACCAGCTTGCAGGTGTGGCCTTCCAGCAGGGCTTCGGTGTTCTCATCATCGATGTTCACCACGCCCACATCACACCGCCGGAAGAGCTGCCCCTTCCAGCTGCGGTACTCCTCAAAGGTCTTGTGCTCACCGGGGCCGATGTGGTCGGGGGAAAGGTTGGTGAACACGCCGATATCATAGTGCACCCCCGCCACACGGTCCATCATCAGGCCCTGGCTGGACACCTCCATCAGGGCCACATCGCAGCCTGCGTCCAGAAACTGGCGGAAGGTCTTTTGCAGCTCGTAGCTCTCAGGGGTGGTGTTGGCGGTCTCCTGATGACGGCCCATGAAATAGATGCCGTTGGTGCCGATCATGCCGACCTTTTTCCCGGCAGCTTCCAGCACGCTCTTGATCATGTGGGTGGTGGTGGTCTTGCCCTTGGTACCGGTCACGCCGATCATGGTCATCTGGCGGGAGGGGTTGCCAAAGAGGTTGCCGCTCATCAGCGCCATGGCATAGCGGCTGCTCTCCACCTTGACCACGGTCACACCGGGCATGGCAGAAAGGTCGATATCATGCTGGATGACCAGCACGCTCACGCCCTTGGCAGCGCAGTCCGCGGCAAACTCGTGGCTGTCACGCTGGGTGCCCACGATGCAGACAAAGGCAAGGCCCGGGGCTGCCTTCCTGCTGTCGTAGATGATGTCCTGCACTTCGGTATCCAGGCTGCCCTGCACCAGCGTAAAGGGCACGCCTTCCAGTAATTGTTCCAGCTTCATAACATTACACGCTCCTTATTGGGTCGTTTGGGTTGGGTCTGCATCGCCCGCCGCCGGGGTCGTTCCTTCGGCGGGGGTCGGCTGTACAGTCTGTCCGGCTTCGGGTCCTGCCGGGGCTGCGGCGGCATCCGTTGGTGTTTCAGCAGCAGCATCTGCGGCGGCATCGCCCTCTGCCGGGGCGGTGCCGTCTGTGGCCGTGCTTTCTGCCGTTTCACCGGTCACACCCTCTCCGGCGGGTGTTTCCTCCACCGGTTCAGGCAGGATGTAGCCGGAGGGCAGCTCCGGCTCACCCTGTGCAAAGGTGAACTTGCGGGTGCTGGACATGCTGATATGGGTGAAGTCCAGCTTTCCGGTGTCGGTCGCGGCACAGCCCTTGCCGTCCTCATTCAGCAGGACGTGCTTTGCCAGCTTGAGCTTATATTCCAGCTCATTCAGGGTGCCCAGCCAGACGCTGATGCGGTCCTGATAGAGGAAGGCCATCTCGTCCACATCCGCAAACTCGATGCGGGTCACGTCGGCGCTCATGCCTGCGGCATCCAGCGCAGCCAGCAGGGTGTTCAGGCTTTCCAGCCGCTGGTCCGCCTCCTCCTCAACAGTGCCGGAGGCGCTGCTGTCGGCGGCGCTTTCCGGGGTGCTGTCGGCCTTGGGCTCCGCCGCAAAGGTCAGCTGTTCGCCGGGCTCGGCAGAGACCGGTTCGCCGCCGTACAGAGTGGGCAGACCGGCAGGCTGGGCAGAATCCTTTTCCAGGATCTTCAGGCCGCCCGAGAGGGTCAGCCAGCCGGAGGAGGTCTGCATGGCCCAGGCAGGCTGGGCTTCTGTTACCCGCACCACCACGGTGCCGGGGTAATCCCGCTCCACCCGAATATCCTCCAGCATGGGGAACACTTTTTCCAGCGCGGCGGCCTTGCTGCCGGGATCAAAACTGAAGATATTCTCTTCCAGATGGACATCCAGCGCCTGCAGGATCTGGTCGCTGGTATAGCCGCCGGCCTCCTGCACCACACCGTCCGCTGTCTGCACCTGAATGGAGCTGATCTTGAACAGCATCGTCACGGTGAGGTAGACCCCCGCGCCGATGACGCAGAGCAGCATGACAAGGGCCGTGAGCCGCCGCATGAGCCTGCGCCGCCGGATGGCGGCCCGGGTCAGCTTCCGCTTTTTCCTGCCCTCCCACCGGACGGGGTCACGCCGGGCGTTCTGCCCCTGCACCGGCCGCATCCGCTGGCCACTGCGATTCTGGGCGTTCTGCGGGCGGCGCTGGGCGTTCCGGTTCTGGCCGCCAGACGAGCGGCGGTTCCGCTGATTGCCCCCGGAGGTGCGCCGCTGGCCGTTCTGCCCGCTGCGGGGGCGCTGTGCGCCGCTCTGGCTGCTCCGCCCGCCGGTGGGAAAGGTGATGCTGTTGTCCGGGTAGGAGCCGTAGTTCACCGTGCGCTCCGTATACCGGCTGGGGCGGGGCGCATCGGGGTCATAATTGGGGTTCGTGATGGGGTGGCCGCCGGAGGAATATCCTGCGTACCCGCTGTACCCCAGGTCACTGCCAGCACCCGCGCTGCTGCGGTGCTGGTTGCTCTGCCCGCCGCGCCGGTCATCCCGGGCCTGATCGTAGGCCCGGCGGCGCTTGCGGTTCCGGCTGTTCCGGTCATTCTGCGGCATCCGGCTGCACCTCCTTTCCTCTGTTTTTTCCTTCCGTTACGGGGTCTTGACCAGCTTGAGCAGGGCATCCGCAATGCGGTCCAGGCTGTCGTCCACCGACAGGCTCCGGGCATTGCGGCCCATCTCAGCCAGCTTGCCGGGCTGGGCCAGCATCCCGGAAACGGTCTGCACCAGCTTTTCGCCGGTCAGGTCTTTTTCCTCAATGACCACAGCAGCGCCGGCCTTCTGCAGCTCCATGGCGTTGTAATACTGGTGGTTCTCGGCCACGTTGGGGCTGGGGATGAGCACGGCGGCACGGCCCACAGCCTCCAGCTCGGCCAGAGTCAGGGCACCGGCGCGGCTGATGACAAGGTCCGCTGCGGCCAGCAGCTCGGGCATATTGTTGATGTATTCCTTCACCACAAGGCTCTCGCCGGGGGCAAAGCCCTTTTCCTTTTCCAGATCCTGAAACAGCTGCACGCCGTACTGACCGGTGGCATGGAGATGGAGGACGGGCTTTTTGTTCTTCTGCTCCCAGGCGCAGAGGTCGGCCACCACCTCGTTCACGCGGCGGGCACCCAGACTGCCGCCGAAGGAGAGGATCACGGTGCGGTCGCCCGCGCCCAGTTCGGCACGAATGGCTTCCCGGTTCTTCGCCTGGGTGAACACCTCAGGCCGGACGGGATTGCCCACCACGATGGTCTTTTCGGGTGCGCCCAGCTTTTCCACGGCGGCGGGCACGGCGGCAAACACGATGTCCACATCCGGGGCCAGCAGCTTGTTGGTCACACCGGGAAAGGCGTTCTGCTCATGCAGGGCGGTCTTGATGCCCTGTCTGGCGGCGCAGCGCACCACCGGGCCGGACACATAGCCGCCGCAGCCAATGACCAGGTCGGGCTGGATGTCCTTCATCATCTTTTTGGCCTTAGGGCCGGAGAGTGCCAGGTTCCACAGGGTAATGATATTCCGCTTGATATTGTTCAGGCTCAGCTTCCGCTGAAAGCCGGTGATCTCGATGTGATGGAAGGGATAGCCCGCCTGTGTGACCAGACGGTACTCCATGCCCTCTTTCCGGCCCGCAAAATGGATCTCGGCGGTGGGGTCGGCTTTTTTGATGGCTCCCGCAATGGCCAGAGCCGGGTTGATATGGCCGGCAGTGCCGCCAGCTGCAATGAGTACACGCATCTTGGTTCCTCCTTACTGTTCTGTCTGCGCTCTGCGCGCGGTATCCAGCACAATGGTCTTTGCCTTGCGCTGGCGCTCCCGCTCGGCGTGGGCTTCCTCCCGTTCCAGGCGGGCCCGTTCACCGTTGCGCCCGATATTGACCATAACGCCCATCTCGGCCAGCAGCAGGATCAGACTGGTGCCGCCGGAGGAGAAGAAGGGCAGCGAAATGCCGGTGTTGGGCAGGGTGTTGGTGACAACGGCGATGTTGCAGAACACCTGCCAGGCGATCTGCGCCATGATGCCGATGCCCACCAGCGTGCAGAACCGGTTTTCGGCATGGAAGGCGATCCAGAAGCCCTGCACCAGAAAGAGGACGAACAGCACGATGACGATCACCGCGCCGACGAAGCCCAGTTCCTCGCACACGACACTGAAGATAAAGTCGTTGGTGCTCTCCGGCAGCCAGAGCTGCTTTTCGATGCTGTTGCCAAGGCCCAGCCCCGTGGCACCGCCCGAGCCGATGGCGTACAGGCTCTGCTTGGTCTGGCTGGTCATCCGGTCAAGATCCTGCGTCCAGCCGTCCAGACGGCTCTGCAGGTAGTCGATGGAGTCCACGTGCTTCAGCAAAGTCTCCAGCAGGAACAGCGCGGCACCGGCACAGCCCCAGGTAATGATGCCGCCGCTGCCGCCCAGCAGCAGGATGGTGCCCACGATGGCCGTGGTCAGCAGGATGCCCGACATGTGGGGCTCCAGCACCAGCAGGATCAGGACAGGCACCAGCCACAGGATGGGCCGGATGAGCTCCACCACGATGCTGTGGTGGACCCACTTGCGCAGGGGCACCTCGCCGAATCTGACCTGCGGGGTCCTGGCGGCGATGTCTGCCGTGAGCAGGATCATCTCAAACTTTGCCACCTCAGAGGCCTGTAGGGTCAGGCCGCCAAAGCTGATCCACCGGCGGCAGCCGTTGATGGGGCTGCTGAACAGCACCAGCACCAGCAGGATCAGGCAGACAACATAGCCCAGCTTGACCATTCTGCGCAGGAAACGGTGGTCAAAATAGGAGAACAGGAACATCATGCCCAGGCCCAGCACCGTGCAGAGCAGCTGGGATTTGATGTAATGGAAGCTGTCCCCAAAGCGGAGATAGCCCGTGGTATAGCTTGCACTGAACAGCATGACCAGCCCGAACACCATGATGATGGCCAGGGTCGCCATCCAGTTGAGCAGGATGGGCGGCCAGGGGCCGGGGTCCCGCTGAAAGACGGAAAACGGCTCTGCTTTTTTTCTGCGGAGTGTTGCCAAACTGCACCCCTCCTTAACTGATTTTTGCCAGCTGAACGGTCAGCGCCACGCCCAGCATGGCAATGACACAAAAGGTATAAAAGATCTGTTCCGCGCTCTGGCCCCGCAGCTCCAGCCAGCGGTGGAGCGGTGCCGAGCGGAACAGCTGCCTGCGGCCCCGGCTGGCCTTGCAGACCAGGATCTGCAGGGCCACCATGCCGCCCTCCAGCCAGAAGGGCAGGGCCAGCGGCAGGGTGAGGTCAGGCCAGCCGATGCACAGGGGCACGCACCCCAGCATCCCGGCCAGAAACAGGCTGCCCACGCTGCCCAGCCGCAGCTTTGCGGGCGGGAAGTTCCAGAGCAGGAATGCCATCAGGGAACCGGCCAGTGCGGCGGGCAGAACGCCCAGCGGGAACCAGCCCAGCAGGGTCATCACCCCCATCAGGCCCAGCATGGCCGCAAAGGATGTACCGCAGACGATGCCGTCCATGCCATCGGCAATGCGGGCACACTCGGCCAGTGCGACCAGCAGCCCTTCCCACAGCAGCGGGGCGGCAATGCCCAGATCGACATAGCCCACGCCCGGCAGGGTGATCCCGGCTGCAAGGCAGCCTTTGGCTCCCAGCAGCACCAGCACCACGGCACCGGCAGCGGCTTCCAACCCAAGGCGGGTGTGCCGCCGCAGGCCCAGCACGGAACGGCTGCGGATGCGGGCCAGATCCTCCAGCAGGCCCACGCCGCCAAAGAGCAGAGCTCCCAGCAGCGCTGTGAGCAGCCGGACCGAGAACAGGCTCTCGGCCCCCAGCAGCTCAGGCTGAGCCACACAGGCGGCTGTCCAGCCCACGCCCACAGCGGCCAGCACCCCCACCATCAGGCAGAGCCCACCCATGGTGGGGGCCTGCGGCGGGCGCTCCGGCTCGGCATCCGGTGCTTCCTGCTTGGGGGATGGTGCCTGCCGGGCCTTGGGCTCATCCCAGCGTCCCTGGAACGCCCGCAGCAGCGGCACCATCAGATTCCCGAGCGCCGCCGTGAGGAAGAACCCCAGCGTTGAGGCGGCGATCAAGGCGAAACGAATCATAGCTCGATGTTACTCCTTGTAAAAGATCTCCAGCACTTTTTCCAGTGCCATGCCGCGGCTGGCCTTGACCAGCAGGGCATCGCCGGGCTGCATTTTGTTCAGCAGGGCCTCGGCGGCCTGAGCGTAGGTGTCAGCATGGAGGGTGGGCAGCCCCTTGGCGGCAGCCACCACGGCAATGCGCTTGGCCTGCTCGCCATAGGTGACGAGGTAGTCCACCTTGTTCTCCACGGCCTGACGGCCCACCTCCTCGTGGGCGGCGCGGCTGATATCGCCCAGCTCCAGCATATCGCCCAGCAGGGCAAAGCGGCGCTTGCAGGGATATTCCCTGAACATGGCCAGCGCGGCCTTCATGCTGTCGGGGTTGGCGTTGTAACAATCCTCAATGACATCCACGCCTCTGACGTGCACCACCTTCTGGCGCATTCCGGTCTGCTCAAAGTCGGCCAGACCGGCAATGACCCGGCGGGCATTCAGCCCCAGACGGGTGGCGGCGCAGTAGGCAGCCAGTGCGTTGGCCACGTTGTGCCGGCCCATGGCGGGGATCTTTACGAGGAAAGTCCCCTCCTCGTGATCCTCCAGCACAAAGCTCATGCCCTTTTCATCCTGCTGGATGGACAGGGCACAGACATCGGCGTTCTCATCGCCCAGACTGAACCAGACCGGGCGGACATGGTCGGGCAGGACAGCCTTGCGCAGGAAGGGGTCGTCCCCGTTCAGCACCAGCGGAGCACCCTCCGGCAGACCGGCGCAGATCTCCAGCTTTGCCTTGCAGATGTTCTCCTGACTGCCCAGATTGCCGATGTGGGACACCCCGATGCAGGTGATGATGCCTACATCCGGGCGGGCGCACTTGCTCAGGCGCTCGATCTCTCCGGCGTGGCTCATTCCCATCTCCACCACGGCGTACTGGGTCTCTTTGCCGATGCGGAACATGGTGCGGGGCAGGCCCAGCTCATTGTTCTGGTTACCCTCGGTCTTGATGGTACTGCCAAAGCCTGCAATGGCGGCGTAGGTCATCTGCTTGGTGGTGGTCTTGCCCACGCTGCCGGTCACGCCCACCACTTTGGGGTGGAACTGGCTGCGATAATTGGCACCCAGCACCATCATGGCGTGGTAGCTGTCCGGGCAAATCACACTCTTCTCCTCCGGCACGCCTTCCACGGGGTGGTTCAGCACCACGCAGAGCGCGCCATTCTCCAGCGCCTTGGCGGCAAAATCATGGCCGTCGAATTTTTCGCCCGGGAACGCCACAAAGATGCACCCGGGGCAGACCTCACGGCTGTCGGTGGTCACCAGCGTGACCGGGGTCTCGCACTGGGCCAGCGCGTTGACGGCCAGGCCCTCCAACAGGATGTTTGCTGCAATTGCTTCCATACTCTCATTCCCCTTTATCCACAGATCAGATGTACGATGGTTCCCTGCTGGACGCTGGAGCCGGGTGCCTCACTCTGGCTCTGGACCGTGCCGGAGCCTTCGACTGTGCAGTTGAGCCCTGCGGCGTTCAGCATCTGCCGGGCAAAGTCCGCGCTCTTGCCGGTCACGTCCGGCACCTCGGCGTGTTTGCCCTCATAGGTATCGGTATACAGATAAACGGTGGTGCCGTAGGGCACCTCTGCCCCCGCGCGGGGGTACTGGTAGGTGACAAGGGCGGCGGTCTGGTCGGATTCGCTCTCGGCCAGGTGATGCTTCAAGCCCTTGATGTTCAGCTGCACCTGCGCGTTGCTCCACTCCTTGCCCGTCAGGTTGGGCACCTTGACGGTGGTGCCGCTGCGGTCCACGCCGTCGGTGGCGATGCCCAGATAGGGTGCGATCTCACTGATGATGTTGCCCACCACAGGGGCAGCCAGAATGGACGAATAGTCGGTGCGGGCATTGTTGGGGTCGTCCAGCATGACATAGACCAGGATCTCCGGGTCGTTGGCGGGCAGGACAGCCGCAAAGGATGCCACCTTCTTGTAGTCGCCATCGGCGCGGCGGTCCATGTTCAGCTGCTCGGAAGTACCGGATTTGCCGCCGATGCGGTAGCCTGCAACGTAGGCGTTGCCGCCGCCGCCCTGGGTGCCGTCGCCCACCTCAAACTCCATGATCTGGCGGATGGTCTCGCTGGCGCTCTCGCTGATGACCTGACGGCGGGTGTTGGTGCCAATCTCCTGCACCACATTGCCGTTCTGGTCCGTGATCTTATCCACCACATGGGGGGTGACCAGATAGCCGCCGTTGACTGCCGCCGAGACGGCAGTGCACACCTGCAGCGGGGTCACAGCCATGGCCTGACCGAAAGCGGAGGAGGCCAGCTCCACCTCGCCCAGACGGCTCTTGCTGTAATACTGCATGAAGCTGGTCTCATTGGGCAGGTCCACACCGGTGCGCTCGGTAAAGCCGAAGGCATCAAAGTAATCATAGAACAGGCTAGAACCCACGCGCTGGCCCAGCTGGACAAAGTAGATGTTGCAGCTGTTGCGCAGGGCCTCGGCCAGATTCTGGGCCCCGTGCGACTTTCTGCCGGCGCAGTGGTAGGTCTGCTTTGCCACACTGTACGCGCCGGAACAGTTCAGGGTGGTGTAATAGGTCGCCTTGCCGCTGTCCACACCCATGGCGGCGGTGATGACCTTGAACACGCTTCCGGGGTAGTACAGCTCGGTGATGGTCTTGTTCTTCCACTGGATATCCCGGTAGGTGCCGGTGTAGTCGGCTTCCTCATCCGCGATCTTCTGGCCGTTCTCGTCCCGCAGGTAGTTGCCGTTCTCGTCTTTTTTGTAGATGGTGTACAGCTCCGGCTCGGCCTGCACCTGCTCCGTCAGGTAGGCCAGATTGGCGCTGAAATCCTGCGGGTCATTGGGGTCAAAGTCCGGCTTGGAGGCCATGGCAAGGATGGCACCGGTCTTGACATTCATCACAATGGCGCAGCCGCGGTTCTCAACGGTGTTGGCCGCCACGGCCTCGTTCAGGTAGCGCTCCACCACCTCCTGAATGTTCACATCCAGCGAGAGCACCAGATTGGATCCGTCCTTGGCGGCGTAGGTGGTGGCGTTTTCATCGGCAATGGCGTTGCCGTAGGCGTTGCGCAGGGTGATGGTGCGGCCATTCACACCGGCCAGCGTGGACTCATAGGAGTTTTCCAGACCGTACACGCCCTGACCATCCGCATTGCAGAAGCCCAGCACGGCGGCGGCAAAGCGGCCGTAGGGGTAATCCCGCTGGAAGCCCTTGGAGGCCGACACCGACACCCGCCCCTTGCGGACAGTGGGGGTGCCGTCGTCGCTCTCCTGCTGGCCCAGCCCCAGCTTAGCCAGAATCTTTTCCAGCGCACCGGCGGATTTTCCGCTCTTGCTGTGGGCCTTGTTGTAGGTCTTGACGTATTCTTCAATGGAGAGCTTGATGGCGTTGTTGACCTTGGTGGCCAGCACCTGATAGGAGCTTTCGTTTTGGGAGAGGGCATCGCAGACCGCCTGATACTGGGTCTGGTACTCTGCCGAAGTGGTGTCCACGCTGTCCAGACTCTCGCCGTCGCCCGAAAGCAGGCGCAGGGTGATCTGGGTGCAGACCTCCTTCATGGCGGCCTCATCGATGGTGCGGGTCTCCGCCTTGGTGTCCTGATCGGTGGTGGTGGTATACAGGGCCGTGCTGTAAGAGGGGTCGGCCCAGATGGTCCAGACCACGCTGGTGGATGCCAGCGTGATGCCACTGGTGTCGTAGATCTCACCGCGGGTGGCCTGAATGGTGCTGTCCAGCAGCTGCTGCTCGGCGGCGTACTGGCGGTAGGTGGCACCGTCGCGGATCTGGATCTTGTACAGGCTGTAGATCACGGTCAGCGCGGCGACCACCACAAGAAGCACGGCGGCACCAAAGCTGATATGACGCAGCCGGGCACTGAGCCGTGCGTGCGGGTCCGCACTGCGGCGGCGGGCACTGTTCTTTTTGGGATTGGAGGATGGTGTTTGCATTGCGTACTCCCGAAGAAACCGAAAAAGCGTGCGCTGCCGCACGCTTTTCGTTGTTTGGTTTATTTTGCCGTTCTGACAGAGGCAAGAATGGTCATTGCCCCATCGTGGAGCAGATCCGACCACTGCCGCACAGCGGATGCCTTGCGCACCAGAACGCTGCCCTCATCCAGCCGGATGTAGGTGATCTGGCTCTGGTCGATCTTCATCAGCCCCAGGCGTGTGGCGGTCTCCTCAACACTTGTGATGTTGGTGCGGCTGTTCAGGGCACTGTTGTAGTATGTATACTGGCTCTGCTCGCTCACAAGCTCTGCCTTGGCGCTCTGGATCTGAGAGTTCAGCTCCACCAGCTGTGCCTCGCTCCACAGCAGGCTCACCGCAAAGCCCACCAGCAAAGCCGCGCCCACCAGCTGCAGCGCGTGCTGCATGGCGGCCCGCACGGGGTTCAGCCGCTTTTTGCCGCCCTTTTCTACCCGCAGCGGGACTTTGGGCTGTGCCTGCGGCGCTCTTCTGCGCCGAACCTCTGTCATATCGTATGCTGCCTGACCCATGGTGATCTCCTCCTCACATCTCCGGGGCTTTGCCGCCCTCAGATCTTTTCCAAAACCCGCAGGTGAGCCGAGCGGCTGCGCCGGTTCTCTTCCAGCTCCTGCGTGTTGGCTTCAATGGGTTTGCGTGTGATCAGCTTTGCCTTGGCCTTGCCGCCGCAGACGCACACCGGGAACTCCGGCGGGCAGGTGCAGGCGGTGGACCAGCGGCGGAACTTGTTTTTGACCAGCCGGTCCTCCAGCGAGTGGAAGGTGATCACGCAAAGTCTTCCACCCGGTGCGAGATGCGCAAAAATGGTGTCCAGCCCCTCTTCCAGTGCGTCCAGCTCATGGTTTACCGCAATGCGCAGTGCCTGGAAGGTGCGGCGGGAGGGGTTTTTGTTCTTCCGGCGCTCCGCCGGGGGCATGGCGCTGGCCACGATATCCGCCAGCTGCAATGTCGTTTCAATGGGGGCAGTTTCCCGGGCTTCCACGATCCTGCCCGCGATCTGCCAGGCGAAGGGCTCCTCGCCGTAATCCCGCAGGATGCGGGTCAGCTCCTCCCGGCTCTCGCTGTTCACGAGATCGGCGGCCGTCTCACCCTCCTGGCTCATCCGCATGTCCAGCGGGGCATCCGCCCGGTAGGAAAAGCCCCGGGCCGCGTCATCCAGCTGATGGCTGGACACCCCCAGATCCAGCAGCGCACCGTTGATCGTTTCAATGCCCAGCTGCTCCAGAGCTTGTCCGGCATAGCGGAAGTTGATCTGCACCACGGTGGCAGGCAGGCCCGCCAGCCGGGCCCGGGCCGTCTGCACGGCATCGGGGTCCTGATCCAGCGAGATGAGCCTGCCGCCCTGCTCGCCGTTCAGCCGCAGGGCGATCTGGCGGGAGTGCCCCGCGCCGCCTGCCGTGCCGTCCAGATAGGTGCCGGCCGGGTCGATCTTCAGGCCGTCCAGGCACTCGTTCAGCAGCACCGGGACATGCTCAAACGAGGCCGGGTCAAAGGGCTGTGCTGTTTTTTCTGTGTCCATGTTCCCAGCCTCCTTTCAAAACTCAGATAAGATCCTGCATCTGCCGCCCTTTTCTGCCCGGAGCTGCTGCCCGGGAAAGCGGCCTGCGGCCTGCCGGGAGTTTGTGGCCCGGTCAGCCTTGAGGATACAATTTTATTGTAACAAAACAGGCCCCTGATTGCAAGAGTTTCCCTTTTGTTTTTTCTCTCAAAATGTACCAAAAAAAGCCCCTGCAAGCCGTCGTTTTTGCTTGCAGGGGCCGGAAGCTCTCACCAGGAAATTTCACATTCCCGCATCAGAGCTGTTTCCTGGGGCTCTGGCGCAGGTTTGCACGGACATTTTTGACCTGTGCGGCGTTTTCCGCCATCGTCTCTTCCGTGGTCTTGAGCATATTATCACAGTAGTCGGTCACGGTCTGGCGGACAGTGCGGGCCTCGGTCTGGGCGGCGGAGACGATCTCTCCGGCGCGCTGCTGGGCCGCCTTGACGATCTCGGCCTCGCTCACCAGCACACGGGCGCGCTCCTCGGCCTTTTTTACAATGGCCTGCGCCTGTGCGTTGGCCGATTCGATGAGCTGGGCACGGTCGCTGACAATGGACTGGGCCTGCCGCAGCTCCACAGGCAGGTTCTGGCGGATCTCGTCCAGATAGTCCCGGATCTGCTCCACATCCACGATGCGCTTGCCGCCTGAAAGGGGCATTCCGGCGCTCTCCTCCAGCGTATCCTCAATGGTATCCAAAAGCTCGTTTACGTTCATTCCGCATCTCCCTCTCCGGCGCTCTGCCGGGGCTTACCATACTTCCACAGCAGAACTTTGCCGTATTTATACTGTTTTTTCAGGGTCATGCCGCCCACCTCGGCAGGCAGCACCAGGCCGGTCTCACTCTCGCAGATCACGATGCCGCCCGGAGCCAGGCATTTGTCCACGCCGGGCAGGATCTTTTCCAGCGTGCCGGTGTGGAAGGGCGGGTCCAGCAGCACGATGTCGAACTGCTCGTGGCAGGCGGAGAGATACCGTGCCGCCTCGCCGATGTTGACCCGGCTGCGGTCAAACACGCCGCAGTTCTTGCAGTTCTTCATCACGATATTCACGGCCTCCCGGTTCTCGTCCAGGAACACGCACCGGGCCGCACCCCGGCTCAGGGCCTCGATGCCCAGCTGGCCGCTGCCTGCGTAGAGGTCGAGCACCCGGGCACCGGGCAGGTCGAACTGGACGATGCTGAACATGGCCTCCTTGACCTGATCCATCGTCGGGCGGGTGATCTCGGTGCCGGGCAGGGCTTCCAGCCTGCGGCCCCGTGCTTCTCCTGCAATAACGCGCATGTATCTGCCTCCTTCTCCCGCTGTCCGGGCCCCCTGCCCGGCCAGCAGCTGTTTCGTGTTTTCGTATCTCCATATTATCGTCAAAACGCAACTCTTTGTCAAGGGCGCGCGTTGCACTCAGGGTGCAATTGTGCTAAAATCAGGGCAAAGCGTCCCATGTGCGGCGCGTTTTGCCAAAAAAGGAGAGTATCTGCTTATGAAAGTCCTGCTCATCAACGGCAGCCCCCACGAGAAGGGCTGCACCTATACCGCCCTGTCCCTGATCGCCGGGGAGCTGAACGCCAGCGGCATCGAGACCGAGATCCTGAACGTCGGCACAAAGCCGGTGGGCGGCTGCATCGGCTGCGGCGGCTGTGCCGCCGGTAAGGGCTGCGTGTTCGGCGGCGTGGTCAACGAGGCCATCGAAAAGGCCAAGACCGCCGATGCCTTTGTGTTCGGCACACCTGTCCACTATGCGTCCGCCTCCGGCAACATGACCAGCTTCATGGATCGTCTGGCCTACGCGGGCGGCAAGTATCTGGCCTACAAGCCCGCCGCTATCTGCGCTTCGGCCCGCCGCGCCGGCACCACCACCACGCTGGACCAGCTGGTGAAGTACCCCGAGTTCTTCCACATGCCGCTGGTCAGCGGTTCCTACTGGCCCATGGTCCACGGCTCCAAGCCCGAGCAGGTGCTGGAGGATGAAGAGGGCTGCGCCGTGATGCGGGAGCTGGGCCGGAACATGGCCTGGCTGCTCAAGTGCATCGAACTGGGCAAAGCAAACGGCATCACCCACCCCGAGAATCCCCGCCGTCCCATGACCAATTTCATCCGCTGAGTTCCCCCTCGCTCCCGCCTGCCCGGCGGGGGCTTTTTTGATTTTAACAGCTTTTTCTGCAAAAACGGAAAAAATAAGGGAGCGAGTGCTTTTTTCGTTCACAACTTTGTGGTAGCATAAGGGTAAGAATTTTTTTGTGCAGAGCGATGGAGACAGGCTATGGAACACTACGATTGGAACGACGGCTGGCTGTTTGCCCCCACCTTTGATCCCGCCATCGTCCGCCCCGAATGCACCGGGGTGGAGCTGGAGCCGGTGCGCTTGCCCCACACGGTCAAAACGCTGCCCTACAACTATTGCAACGAGAACGAATACCAGCGGGTGTCCGGCTACCGGCGGGAGTTTTTTGCGCCCAAAGAGTGGCAGGGCCGCACGGTGCTGCTGACCTTTGGAGCCGTGGCCCACGATGCCACTGTGTTCTGCAACGGGCGGCGGGTGTTCCACCACGGGTGCGGCTACACTGCCTTTACTGTGGACCTGACCGAATCGCTGCTGCTGGGCCAAAAAAATGTGGTGGCTGTCCGGTGCGACAGCCGGGAGGACCTGAACATTCCTCCCTTCGGCGGGCAGATCGATTTTCTGACTTACGGCGGCATCTACCGGGCCGTCAGTCTGGACGTGAAGGAACCCGCCTACCTGCGCGACATCTTCATCGAGGCGCAGGCCGAGGGCGATTTCCGCATCTATTCCTCCACAGTGGGCGAGACCATCGGCTGCACCCTGCAGGCCGAGATCCGCAGCCCCGCCGGGAGCAGAGCCCTGTACAGCGGTGAGCTCAGCCTGCCCATTGTGGGCACCCTGAACGGCGTGCACCTCTGGAGCGTGGAGCACCCCTTCCTCTATACCCTGACCGTCCGGCTCATCCGGCCCGGCACCAGCGGCCTGCCCGACCGGGTGCTGGACGAAAAGAGCACCCGGTTCGGCTTCCGCACCATCCAGTTCGTGGCCGGGGGCTTTTATCTGAACGGCCAGCGGGTGGAGCTGCGGGGTCTGAACCGGCATCAGAGCTACGCCTATCAGGGCTATGCCATGCCGGACAGCATTCAACAGCTGGATGCCCAATTGTTGAAAAAGCAGCTGGGCTGCAATGCAGTGCGCACCAGCCACTACCCCCAGAGCCCGGCTTTTCTGGATGCCTGCGATGAGCTGGGCCTGCTGGTGTTCGTGGAGATGCCCGGCTGGCAGCACATCGGGGATGAAGCCTGGCAGGCCCAGGCATTGCAGAACTGCCGCGAGATGGTCTGCCAGTGCCGCAATCACCCCAGCGTGTTCCTGTGGGGCGTGCGGGTGAACGGCAGTTCCGACAACGAGGCCTTTTACAAGCGCACCAACGAGGCTGTCCATCGGCTGGACCCCACCCGCCCCACCGGCGGCGTGCGGATCGCCCGCAAGAGCCAGCTGCTCGAGGATGTTTACGCCTACAACGATTACTCCTACTCCGGCCGAGGCCCGGGCTGCGAGCCACGGTCTGCCGTTACGCCCGATCTCCGCAAGGGCTACCTCATCAGCGAGTTCGGGGGCCAGCAGTTCCCGGCCAAAGCCTTTGACGACGAGCCGCACCGGCTGGCACAGGCTCTGCGCCACGCCGCCGTCCTCAACGATGCCATTGCCCAGCAGGGCGTGGCCGGTGCCCTTGGCTGGTGCATGGCCGATTACAACACCCACCGCGAGTTCGGCAGCGGCGACCGCATCTGCTACCACGGCGTGACGGACCTGTTCCGCAACCCGAAACTCTCTGCCGCCGTCTATGCAAGCCAGAAAACGCCCCGCTCCCCTTCGGACGTGGTGTTCGAGGTCTCTTCCAGCATGGCGCTGGGCGACCACCCCGGCGGCTTTGCCGGGGCCTGCTGGGTGTTCACCAACGCCGAGAGCGTCCGCCTCTACCGGGGCAACGATTTCATTGCCGAGTTCACCCCCGACCGCCGGGGCCGCTTTGCCGCCCTGCCCCACCCGCCCATCGAGATTCAGGATTTCGTCGGCTCCCTGCTGGAAAAGTATGAGGGCCTTGACCAGAGCACGGCCCCTCAGGTGGCGGCCATCCTCAACGAGATGCGCCGGGACGCGCTGAACCTTTCGCCTCTCTCCCGGGCGCGGATGCTCTCCCTGCGGCTGAGCGCAAACGACCTGCTCCGGATGTACTACAAATACATCGGCGTGCTGGGCGGGCCGTCCAGCGTCTACCGGTTTGAGGCAGTCTGGCACGGGCGCACCGTCCGCACCGTGGTCAAGGAGCCGGTGCAGTCGGTCCGGCTGGAATGCGTGGTGCACAACCCCATCCTGACCGACGGCCCCACCTGGGACTGCGCGGCGGTCAGCCTGCGGGCCATTGACCAGAACGGCAACCTGCTGCCCTACTGCGGCGAGGCCGTTCAGCTCAGCGTGGAAGGCCCGGTGAAGATCCTGGGCCCGGCCATCGTCCCCCTGCGGGGCGGCATGGCGGGCACCTACCTTGCCACCACCGGTGAAGCAGGCCGTGCCGTGCTGCACTGCCGGATGGAGGGCGCGCTGGATGTGGAGGCCGCCCTGACTGTGCGCAAGCGCTCCGGTGCAGAGAATGCCAATTAAATTTCGTCCTTTCATGGTAGATTTGCAATCTGTTCAAAGTTTTATCATGGTTGGCTGATATTCTATTGTTGTGAACAATCAAACGCCCTCTCCGTCCATGCGTCCGCGTGGCTGAGAGGGTTATTCTTGAGGACAAAGGACCGGAAATCTATGAGAGAGAAACTTCGTCAGTTTATGATCGGCCGCTATGGCACCGATGGCCTGAACCAATTCCTGAGCATTGCCTCGCTGGTGCTGCTCCTCATCGCCATCATCAGCCGGGTCAACCTGTTCACCTATCTGGGCGCGGCCCTGCTAATCTTCTGCTACTACCGCACCTTCAGCCGGAACATCTCCAAGCGCACCGAGGAGAACTACAAGTTCTACACCCTGAAGGACCGGGTGGACAACAAGTTCAAGGGCTGGAAAGAGCAGTGGGCCAACCGCAAGGTCTATCACTACTACCGCTGCCCCCAGTGCCGCCAGAAGCTGCGCGTGCCCCGCGGACGCGGCCGCATCCAGATCTCCTGCCCCCGCTGCGGCACCCAGTTCATCAAGAAGAGCTGAGCCATGTTCGGATATGTTATCCCGAATCAGGCCGCACTCAGCCCGGAGGCACAGGCGCGGTACCGCGCGGCCTACTGCGGGCTCTGCCGCCGTATCGGCGCGCTGCACGGCACCCGGGGGCGGCTGACCCTGAGCTATGACCTGACCTTTCTGGATCTGCTGCTGTGCAGCCTGTACGAGGGCGAAAGCGCCTGTGCGACAGGCTGTGACCACTGCCCCATCCACCCCATCCGGAAGGTGGAGTGGCGTTCCAGCGGCCCCACCGATTACTGTGCAGACCTGAGCGTGGCCCTGCACTACTACAACGCGCAAGACAAGTGGAACGATGACCACAGCCTGCTGGGCCTGGGCTTTGAAAAGATGCTTGCTGCCCCCACGCAGCAGGCCGCTGCCCGCTGGCCCCGCCAGTGCAGCGCCATCCGCACCTGTCTGGATCGGCTGGCCCGGTACGAAGCCGAGGGCAGCGAGGATCTGGATGCCGTTTCCGGCTGCTTTGGGGAACTGATGGCTGAGCTGTTCGATTACCGGCAGGACCACTGGTCGCCGGAGCTGCGCAGCATCGGCTTCAATCTGGGCAAGTACATCTACCTGCTGGATGCCTACGACGACCTGCCCCGGGACGAGCGCAAGGGCGCATACAATCCCCTGCGCACCCTGAGCAGAGAGCCCGGGTACGAGGAAGAGATGCGGGAGATCTTTGAGCTGCTGCTGGCCAACTGCGCCCGCAGCTTTGAGCGCCTGCCCTGTGTGGAGGACGTTGACCTTCTGCGCAACATCCTGTATTCGGGCGTGTGGCTCAAATATCACTGCAAAAATGCAAAAAAGAAGGACAAAACCGCCTGATCCCGGCGGTTTTCCTTGATTTTTCCGTTCCAGTCCTGTACACTAAAGATTGCTTGTGCGGCACAGCGGCCGCACAGATGGTAATAGAGACGTGAGGAAGTAGACCGATGAGAGACCCCTATGAGGTTCTGGGCATCCAGCGCGGTGCCAGTGAAGACGAGATCAAAAAGGCTTACCGTGCCAAGTGCAAGCGCTGGCACCCTGACCTGAACCCCAACGACCCCACCGCCGAAGAGCACTTCAAGGAGGTGCAGGCGGCATACGATGCCATCACCAAGGGCGAGACCGGCCCCCAGATGGGCGGCGGCTACGGCGGCGGCTACGGCCAGCAGAGCGGCCCCTCCTACGGCGGCTATCAGCAGGGGTACCAGCAGAACGGCTATTCCAATGGGGATTTCGGAGACTTCGGCTTCGGCTACGACCCCTTCGGGTTCGGGTTTGGCTTTGGCGGCAATTATCAGCAGCAGCGCGGCCCCGGCTACAACGGTGCAGACACGCCTGAGATGCAGGCCGCACGCAACTTCATCGTCAACCAGCGCTACCCCGAGGCCCGCCGTGTGCTGGACGGCATCACCGTGCGCACCGCCCGGTGGTACTATCTCTCCTCGCTGGCCAATCAGGGCCTGGGCAACAGCATCGATGCCCTGCAGGATGCCCGCCGCGCCGCCCAGATGGAGCCCGGCAACACCGAGTACCAGATGAACCTGCGCAATCTGCAGGACCCGGGCCGCACCTACCGCACCCAGACCACCTACGCCCAGCCCGGCGGCCTGATGCGCTGGTGCTGGAGCATGATCCTGCTCAACCTGCTGTGCAACTGCTGCTGTGGCGGCGGCTGGGGCTGGCGGTTCCGGATGTAAGCGCCAATAAGGATGTAAGAACAAACAAAAAAACCTCCCTGCCGGCGTGGCAGGGAGGTTTTTTGCTGATTCAGTTATCGGATCACGATGGTCCGGCTGATCTCGCTGCTGGAGTAGTTTCCGGCGGCCTTGGCCGTCTGGACATACTCGCCGGGCTCGGTGGGGAATCCGCTCTGGGTCGTGCCCAGGAAATCGAAGAGACCGCTCTTCTTTTTATAGGTGTAGGTCACCTTGCCGCCCTCGACCACCTGACCGTCGCTTTCGACCACTGCGGCAACGTTGTAGTTCTGGGCCTCTGCCGCAGTCATGCTGGCGGGGAGCTCCTGTGCCCAGTAGACACGCACCCCTGCACTCTTGGGCTTGATGCGGAAGAACGCCATACCGGCGGTGTTCACATCACCGGATTCCAGCGCCACAGCACCGCCCACATAGCTGCCGGCTTCCGTGGGCTGCTCGTCCAGATAGATGCGGCTGAACACGCCCTCGGGCAGATATTTGCGGATGAGCTCCAGCGCCAGCTTCATGCCGGTGGAGACATCCTTCAGCGTGGGGATGTAGAATTTCAGGACATCCATCACAGAGACCACTTCATCAGCCACCCGCAGCAGCACGCTCACGTCGTTGCCGTCGATCAGCTGCTTAATGTAGGCGTAGATGTTGAACTCCTCTTCCTGCTCAGGGTTCGCCGACATCTTTTTCGGCAGGGGGATCATCTTGAGCAGGGTGCGGATCTTGCCCGAAAGGATCAGGGTCACATAGCCCTGCGCTTCGCCGCTGGTGCCCATCACCACGCCGATATACTGGGTATCTGCCGGGGTGGTCTGGACGCTCAGGGTAAAGGGGGAGCCATAGGTCAGATCCCCGTCTGCGGTCAGGCGGATCGAGACAACGCTGTTGGTCTCACCCACGCCTGCGGTGGTCAGGTCAGGCAGTGCGCTGCCCGCCGAAGCCGCCAGCGCCGGTGTGGCCGCCGCACTCAGGGCGAACACTGCCGCCAGCAGCAATGAGATCAGCCGTTTGATTTTCATCAGCCAAAGACCTCCTTTTATATAGGTTCTTGTATCATGCAAAAATAAGGGTGCGTGGAACACACAGCACAGTGTTCCCGCACCCTCATTTTACCGCATTGTACCGTACAGGTCAATAACGGGATTCAAGTTAAATTTTGCTCAGTTGCGGGCCCTGGGCGGTATCTTTGACAGCCCAGCCCATCTCGGTGAGCTGCGCACGGATGGCATCCGCAGCGGCCCAGTCCTTGGCCTTCTTGGCGGCGGCACGCTTTTCCACCAGCTCCGTCACCTCAGCGGGCACCTCGTCCTTCTTGCGGTTGTACATCAGGCCCAGCACACCGGTGATCTCATCGAACGCCTTGGCGGCAGCCTCCAGCGCAGCCTTGGAGGAGGCAGCGGACAGGGTGTTGATCTCCTTGACCAGATCGAACACGGCAGCCAGCGCATCGGGGGTGTTCAGGTCATCGTCCATGGCCTTGCAGAACTTGGCGCGGGCCTCGTCTGCCTTGGTGGTCAGGGTCTCATCGGTGCCGAACGCGGTCTTGCTCAGGGCAAAATCGAGGTTCTCGCGGCAGGTGTAAAGGCGCTCCAGGCTGTTCTTGCAGCTCTCGATGAGGTCCACGGTGTAGTTCAGGGGCATCCGGTAGCCTGCGGTCAGCATGAAGTAGCGGATGGGCTCGTAGCCGTAAAGGTCTGCCACATCGCGGACGGTGAAGAAGTTGTGCAGGCTCTTGGACATCTTCTGGTTATCCACGTTGATGAAGCCGTTGTGCATCCAGTAGTGGGCAAACTCGCAGCCGTTGGCGCACTCGCTCTGGGCGATCTCGTTCTCGTGGTGGGGGAAGATCAGATCCTGACCGCCGCAGTGCAGATCAATGGTCTTGCCCAGATGGGTGCGGCTCATGGCACTGCACTCGATATGCCAGCCGGGGCGGCCCATACCATAGGGGCTTTCCCAGGCGGGCTCGCCGGGCTTGGCAGCCTTCCAGACGGCAAAGTCGGCGGGGTCTTCCTTCAGGTCATCCTCCATCTGGCTGCGCAGCTCGCGGTTGCCGCTCTCCAGATCGTCCAGCTTGAGGTGGCTCAGCTTGCCGTATTCCGGGTCGCTCTTGACGCGGAAGTAGACATCCCCGTTCTTGGCGACATAGGCGTGGCCGGAATCGATCAGGTCCTTGACGATGTCCAGGATCTGCTGGATGTGCTCCGTTGCACGGGGCTGGACGGTGGGCTTTTTGCAGTTCAGACCGGCGGCATCCTTGAGGTACTCGGCCTCAAAGCGCTGGGCCACTTCCTTCATGGAGGTGCCCTCCTCCTGGCCCTTCTTGATGAGCTTGTCATCAATATCGGTGATGTTGGAGACATAGATGACCTTGTTGCCGCGGTATTCCAGATAGCGGCGCAGGGTATCGAACACGATCAGCGGGCGGGCATTGCCGATGTGGATATAGTTGTAAACGGTGGGGCCGCAGACATAGATGCGGTATTCGCCGGGCACCTGCGGCACAAACTCTTCCTTCTGGCGGGTCAGGGTGTTGAAAATCTGCATAAGAACTCTCCTTCTTGTAGGGCAAACAAAAGCCGCAGCAGAACCTCTCAGTCTCGCTTCACTCGCCAGCTCCCCTAATAGGGGAGCCCTTGGCAAAGAGGGCAGCTCCTGCGAATCTGCCTGAAAAAACAAAAGCCCTCAAAGCAATATGATATCGCATATCACTTCGAAGGCGGTTTTCAAAATCGCGGTTCCACTTCTGTTTGTCGCTCAAAGCCGATAACGGCGGCTGCCGCGCTGCGATACTCCCCAGCAGGTTTCCCGCGGCGTGCTGCCCGGGCGCACTTCACACACGCTGCTGCAAACAGGCTCCCAGCCAACGGCCCGTTCTCTCTGTCCAGCTCACCTTTGCGCTACTCTGCCCGGGTAAACGCATTTTTCCTGATACATCTGTATTATAGCCGGGCCGGGGGGAGAAGTCAAGCAGAACGCAGGCGCTGGCATTTCAGCGGCAGCTCTGCGCCGATTCAATCGATCTCGTGCTTTTTACAGAAGTGCTTGCTGGCAAAGTACATTCCCGCCCAGATGGCGATGGCAAGCACGAGGTAGAACGGGTTCTTCATGGCAGACACCAGCGACTGCCCGAAAAGGGCCATCATGGCCACCATCACGCCCTTGCCCAGCAGCATGGTGACAAGGTAGCGCTTCTCGTCAAAATCAGAGATGCCAAAGGCAAAGTGCATAAAGGACGAGGGCGTAAAGGGCAGGAGCGACAGCATGAACAGGGACGCTGTGTCGAACCGGCTGACCCATTGCTCCGCCTTTTGCAGCTTGGCCGAGCGGCGGGCAAATTTCCAGAAAAAACGCTTGACGACACGCCGCCAGAGCAGGAACATCACAGTGCCGCCCAGCATCACCCCGGCCCAGCTGTACACAAAGCCCAGAAGCCCGCCGTGGGCCGCAACATTCAGCGCCACAATGGCGATGAGCGGCAGCGGTGGAAAAAAGGATTCCACCATCGCAAGGATCACGGGCGCAATGGGGCCAAGGTCGCCAAAGCCTTCCAGCAGGGCCTCCCAGAATTCCAGCGTTCCCAGCTGGTGGAGCCAGCCTATCATCGTCATTTCCATCCCGCGTGTTCCTTCCCTCTCATTTTTCTTTAGTATATCCGGTTTCTATGACACGCCCGTGAACAAAATACGAGCTTTTTTTGTCCTATCACCTATACTACGAGACTGCGGGGGCCTTTCCTGCACAGGGCGGGGATTTTTATGCTTTTCCGGCGGCTTCAGCGGCGGCCTTTTCGGCCCGGGCCTGCATCCGCTCGATCTGCTGGGCGCGCATCCGTTCCCAGCGGGCAAGCCCGGCTTCGTCCGGGATCTGGACGCAGCGGGCAAAGCTCCAGTGCAGGCCGTCCCGCCGGGCCAGCTTATAGCGCTGGAATACGCCCTTTCCAACCTCATTGCCGGTACCTGCGCAGGCAGGGCAGACAGACAGAGTATACCAGCCGCTGTTGCCCTTTTTCAGCCAGATATCATCCGGCTGCAGATCCCCGCCGCACACCGGGCAGCTGGCAGTGATGATCTTTGGGTCGCTGCGCCAGGTGGACTGCTCCACATAGCCGCGGAACACCCGGAAGTCCCGGTAATCGCCGGGGGCGGGGCAGAGACTTGCCCGCAGAGATTCCTCCTCGGTGGGGTAGGCCGCCAGACCCGCCCGCAGGTCAAGCTTACGGCAGACATCGGCGGTGTAAAGGGTATCGGACAGGGCATCGTGGAACGGGCGCTCCATCGGGATGCCCATCCGGGTCACAACGCTTTCCAGCGTCATGCCCTCGCCCTCCTTGCGGGGGTGCTCCCGCAGGAAGATCTGCTGCAGATCATACCACTGGGTGGGGCGGCTCTCGTCCAGATTGCAGAGGAAAAGGTTCTGCTTGAGCACCGGCACGTCATCCATGCCCCACTCGGCAAACTCGGCATCCGGGCCGCACCACTGCATAAAGCGGCGCAGGCCCTGCACGATGGGCTCGCCCCGGTCCAGGTCGGCCTGGGTCAGGCCCGTCACCTTGGCGATGTGGTGCTGCAGGGTGCGGAAAATGCGGGGCCGCAGGTGGATGGAGAAGGTATCCAGCACGTTGGCATCCTCGTCGATCTTCACTGCGCCGATCTCGATGATCTCGCCCCGGAAGGTCTGCTGCACGCCATGATAATTAAAGATGTACGGCTTATAGCCGATGTTCCATTCCAGATCAAATAAAACCAGATTGCGTGGCATTGTTGTTTGTGTTCCTCTCAGTTCAGGATAAATTTTTCGATGGCCTCGGCCACGCCGTCGTGGTTGTTGTCGGCGGCGGTGACGTAATCGGCCACAGCCTTGACGGCATCCTCGGCATTCTGCATGGCAACGCCCACCCCGGCATAGGAGATCATGGAGCGGTCGTTCAGGCCGTCGCCGCAGGCCATCAGGTTCTCCCGGGTCAGGCCCATCCGCTCCAGCAGAGCGGCAAGGCTCCTGTCCTTTGCCACGCCCAGCGGCACGGCCTCGATGAAGAAGGGGCTGGAGGGGTACAGGTCGATCCGGCCCGCAAACTGCTCCTTTCCGGCGGCGCAGACAGCATCCCGCCGGGCAGGGTCAAGAGTGATGAGCATTTTGCAGATCGGATAGTCCACATAGGAGGCCAGATCATCCACATGGATCATCGGCAGCTTTGTGGTAAAGCACTCCTTGTTTGCCCACACGTCCTGATCCCGCTCACACACGATGCCCTCGCTGTTATAGGTCAGGATGGCCACATCCTGCCGGGCTGCAAATTCGCAGAGCTCCGGGACGAACTCCGCCCCCAGCTGCACCTGATACAGGGCCTCGCCGGTCACGCAGTCCACGATCTTGCCGCCGTTGTAGGCCAGCACACAGCCGCCCTTTTTGTCCAGCCCCAGCGCCTTTGCCAGCGGCAGAATGCCCGCTGTGGGGCGGCCGGAGGCCAGCACGATGGTCACGCCCTGTGCGGCGGCGGCATCCAGCGCCGCGCGAGTGCGGGGGGTAACGATCTTTTCGTCATTGGTCAGGGTACCGTCCAAGTCCAGAGCCAGCACCCGGATATTCGATCTTGCCATGATTTTTATTCCTCGTTCTCAGGCAGGGGCTTCCCGCCGGATATTTTATTACTTACCCATCTATTTTACAATGCTTTCCCTTTTCTGTAAAGCAGGAAACGTGCGCCCCGCCCAGGAGCACACAAAAAGCCGCCCGGCGAGCAAAACCGGACGGCTGAGAAGGAAGAAAACGCTGTGTTACAGGATGTCGATGTATTCCCCGGCCAGTGCCTTGTTCATGCTGCGGACGGCGCAAAACTTGCCGCACATGGAGCAGGTGTCGCTGTGGTCATCCTCAGGCAGGCGGGCATCCCGGATGGCCTTGGCGGTCTCGGGGTCGAGAGCGCAGGCGAACTGGGCATCCCAGTCCAGCACGCGGCGGGCATCGCCCATCTTGTCGTCGATATCCCGGGCATGGGGGATGCCCTTGGCGATATCGGCTGCATGGGCGGCGATCTTGGAGGCCACGATGCCCTGCTTCACATCGTCCACGTTGGGCAGAGCCAGATGCTCGGCGGGGGTGACATAGCACAGGAAGGCTGCACCGCTCATGGCGGCAACGGCACCGCCGATGGCAGCCGTGATGTGGTCATAACCGGGGGCAATGTCGGTAACGAGGGGTCCCAGCACATAGAAGGGAGCGCCCATGCAGATGCTCTTCTGCACCTCCATGTTGGCGGCCACCTGATTCAGAGGCACATGGCCCGGGCCCTCCACCATGACCTGCACGTTGTGTGCCCAGGCGCGCTTGGTCAGCTCGCCCAGACGTACCAGCTCCTCGATCTGGCAGACATCGGTGGCATCGGCCAGGCAGCCGGGGCGGCAGGCATCGCCCAGCGAGATGGTCACGTCGTGCTCGGCGCAGATCTCACAGATCTCGTCAAAGTGCTCGTAGAAGGGGTTCTCGTTGCCGGTCATGCTCATCCAGGCGAACACCAGAGAGCCGCCGCGGCTGACAATGTTCATCTTCCGCTTGTGGGTGCGGATCTGGTCGATGGTCTTGCGGGTGATGCCGCAGTGCAGGGTGACAAAGTCCACGCCGTCCTCAGCGTGCAGGCGCACCACGTCGATGAAGTCCTGCGCGGTCAGGGTGGCAAGGTCGCGCTGATAGTGGATGACGGAATCGTACACGGGCACAGTGCCGATCATCACGGGGCACTCGTGGGTCAGCTTCTGGCGGAAGGGCTGGGTGTTGCCATGGCTGGACAGGTCCATGATGGCTTCCGCGCCCATATTGACAGCGCTCATCACCTTTTCCATCTCCACGTTGTAATCCTTGCAGTCGCGGGAAACGCCCAGATTCACGTTGATCTTGGTGCGCAGCATGGAGCCGATGCCCTCGGGGTTCAGGCAGGTGTGGTGCTTGTTGGCGGGAATGGCCACCTTGCCCTCAGCCACCAGCTGACGGATCTCCTCCGTGGTGCGGTATTCCTTTTTGGCCACGATCTCCATTTCCGGCGTGACGATGCCCTTGCGGGCAGCGTCCATCTGTGTGGTGTAGTTCTGCATGGTACTTTCCTCCAAATGTTTCTTTTATCTTGAACAGCGCTTTGCGCGCTGAACGTACCGGAAATAGGTTTTTGCGCAGCCTTTCCTCTGTGCGCAATTGGCTCCCCCTTTGGGGGAGCTGGCATCGCGCCAGCGATGACTGAGAGGGCGAGCCGCCTTACAGCTGCTCCGCCAGTGCCTTCAGCTCCCTGCACTCGGCCTCGATATCCTCCGCGCCGAAGATCGCGCTGACAAGGGCCACACCGTTCACGCCGGTGCCCTTGAGCCGGAGCAGGTTCTCCTTGTGGATGCCGCCGATGGCCACAACGGGGATGTCCACGGCATCGCAGATAGCTTTCATCATGCCCTCGGGCAGAACGTCCACGTCTGCCTTGGTGTGGGTAGAGAAAGCTGCACCCACGCCCAGACAGTCGGCACCGTGCCGGACGGCCTCCAGGGCCTCCTCCACGCTGTGGACGGATACGCCGATCATCATCTCATCGCCCACGCGCTGGCGCACCTGAGCAGCGGCCATATCCTCCTGCCCCACATGGATGCCCTCGGCGTGGCAGCGGATGGCAATGTCCACGTTATCGTTGATGAAAAAAGGCACATTGTATTTTTTGCACAGGTCGTGGAGCTCAAACGCCTCCTTCAGGAAGGCTTCCTCGTCCAGCTCCTTTTCCCGCAGTTGAACACAGGTCACGCCGCCCTTCAGGGCGCTCTCCACCTGCTGATAGAGGGTCTGACCGCCCACCCAGGCACGGTCGGTAACGGCATAGAGCCGCATATATTCTTCAGCGCACTTCATACTTGGCACCCTCTTCCAGCTGAGCCGGAGTCATATTGTAAATGGCATCAATGATGTAATTGCGGTAGGTGGCGTTGCCGTCCAGCGGGGTCAGCCGTGCATGGGCGATCTCGCCCGCAAGGCCCATGGCGCAGACGGCAGCAGCCGCAGCCTCCAGCGGCTGGCCGGGGTTGGCGGTGATAAAGGCCGCCGTCAAGGCAGAGAGCTGGCAGCCCGTGCCGGTGATGGCACTCATCATTGGGTGTCCGTTGCGGATGCAGTAGGCTTTTGCCCCATCGGCCACGATGTCAATGGCACCGGTAATGGCCACAACGGCACCGGTCTTTGCGGCAAAAGCCTTGGCAAAGGCCACCGCGCCGTCCAGATTTTCCTCGGTAACCTTGTCGGCCACATCGGCATCCACACCCTTGGTGGTGCCCGCACCGGAAGCCAGCGTCTTTACCTCGGAGATGTTGCCCCGGATGACCGTGAACTGCACCTCGTCCAGCAGACGGTAGGCCGTCTCGGTGCGCAGGGCGGAAGCGCCCGCGCCCACGGGGTCCAGCACCACGGGGTGGCCCAGTGCATTGGCCTTTTTGCCCGCCTTGAGCATGGATTCAATGGTGCGGCTGTTCAGGGTGCCGATGTTGATGTTCAGCCCGCCGCAGATGGTGGTGATATCCTCCACCTCGGCGGCATCGTCGGCCATAATGGGCGAAGCACCGCAGGCCAGCACCATGTTGGCGCAGTCGTTCACGGTGACGTAGTTGGTGATATTATGGATCAGGGGGCTTTTGGTGCGGACATTGGCAAACTGCTCTGCAAACATGACGCACCCCCGTCAGGAAAGGCTGCTCTGCATGGAGCGCAGGACACCGGAGTGCTGCAGGCTGTACACCAGCACGCCCGCAATGACCGCACCTACAGCGGTGGAGATGAGGAAGGGCACGATGTAGGCATAGAACGCGATGTCACCGGCGCTCTTGCCCATCAGGCAGATGGCCACCGGGTAAGCGCACAGGCCGCCCAGAATGCTGGTGCCGAACACCTCACCCACCAGGGTGGCGATCAGGTTTTTGGTCTTTGCGTAGACCAGGCCGCAGAGCAGGGCACCAAACATGCTGCCCGGGAAGGCCATCAGGCTGCCCAGACCCAGGATATTGCGGAGCAGCGAGGCCACAAAGGCCACGCCCACGCCCCACCAGGGGCCCAGCAGCACGGCGCAGAGCACATTGACCATGTGCTGCACGGGGGCGCACTTGCTGCCGAACATCGGGAAGCTGAACACACTGCCCACCACGCACAGGGCGCAGAACATTCCAGCGAGAGCCAGCTTTTTCACAGAGAATTTTTTCATTGGAAACTCCTCTTTCTCAAAAAGCGGTCGAGGCTTGCTGGCCTCCTCTCACGCCGGAACACGGCTTCCCATCGCAGTTATTTCAAGGCTCAGGGCGCTCCCCCTCAGCCCGGAGCCGCCCGTTGCGGCGGCTTGCGGCAACAAAAAACAGGAGACACCACAGCGGTGCCTCCTGCAAAAAATCATTTTCCTATGACTTCCTACGGCGGCATTATCCGCATCAGGTCAAGGGTCGAAGTTTGGTTACTTCCTCTCAGCCCGCCTCACGAGCTCCCCTGTGTTTTGTTTTTCGTAGGGTATTGTACACCCGCCGGAGCAAAAAAGCAAGAACAAGTTTTTCTTTCGCCTTTTTGCCGCCTTTTTGCCAAATCGCTTTTACAATTTTCCGGATTATGTTATACTTGTCCCAAATTTCGCAGCGCCCGGGGGAGCCATTCCCCGCTTTGGGGCACTGCCCGGCACAAAAGGAGATTGAAGTTATGGGTCTCATCAAAGCAGCCATGGGCGCGGCATCCGGCGTGATGGGCGACCAGTGGAAGGAATATTTTTATTGTGACGCTCTGCCTGCGGAGGTGCTGGCCGTCAAGGGCCAGAAGCGGACCAATGGCCGCTCCGCCAACCGGCACGGCAGCGAAAACGTCATCTCGGACGGCTCTGTGATCGCCGTGGCCGACGGCCAGTGCGTGCTGATCGTGGAGCAGGGCAAGGTGGTGGACCTCTGCGCTGAGCCCGGCGAGTACACCTACAGCACCGGCACCCAGCCCTCCCTGCTCAGCGGCGGGCTGAAGAACATCGACAGCGTGTTTGCCGAGCTGGGCAAGCGGTTCAGCTTTGGCGGGCAGGCCGGTTCCGACCAGCGCATCTACTATATCAATACCCGGGAGCTCACCGGCAACAAGTACGGCACCCCCAACCCGGTGCCCTTCCGGGTGGTGGACCAGCGCGCCGGTATCGATATCGACATCGGCATCCGGTGCTTCGGCGAGTACAGCTACCGGGTGGTCAACCCCATCCTGTTTTACACCAATGTCTGCGGCAATGTGGAAAACGCCTACACCCGCGACGCGCTGGACAGCCAGCTCAAGACCGAGCTGATGACCGCCCTGCAGCCCGCCTTTGCCCGGATCAGCGAGCAGGGCATCCGCTACTCCGCCCTGCCCGGCCACACCGCCGAGCTGGCCGAGGCCCTGAATCAGGAGCTGAGCGCCAAGTGGAGCAGGCTGCGCGGCATCGAGATCGTCTCTCTGGGCGTTTCCGGTGTCAAGGCCAGCGAAGAGGACGAGCAGATGATCAAGGAGCTGCAGCGCAGTGCGGCCTTTATGGACCCCACCCGCGCCGCCGCGCATCTGGTGGGCGCACAGGCCTCCGCCATGCAGGCTGCCGCCTCCAACACCGCCGCCGGCCCTGCCATGGCCTTTATGGGGATGAACCAGGCCGCTGCAGCGGGCGGTGTCAACGCCCGGGATCTCTACCAGATGGGCGGCCAGCAGACCGCCGCGCAGCCTCAGGCCGCACCGGCCGCTGGCTGGACCTGCAGCTGCGGCCACACCGGCAACACGGGCAAGTTCTGTGCCGAATGCGGCAAGCCCCGGCCCGAAGCCCCGGCTGTCTGGGTGTGCAGCTGCGGTGCAAAGAACAGCGGCAAATTCTGCTCGGAGTGCGGCAGACCCCGGCCCGCCGCCAAGTGCACCAACTGCGGCTTTGTGCCTGCCGACCCGGCCAACCCGCCCAAGTTCTGCCCCGAGTGCGGCAAGCCCTTTGGGGCCTGAGAGGGGTCTGACGCATGGCTGAAAAGACAACGAATTATCAGTGCCCGGCCTGTACCGGCCCCCTGCACTACGATGGTGCCAGCGGCAAGCTGGTCTGCGATTACTGCGGCTCGGCCTACGACGTAAAGGACATCGAGGCCCGCTACGCCAAAAAGCAGGCCGCTGCCGACACTGCCGCCGAGGGCGATGCCAAAAAAGCCGCCCGCCTGCCCCGGCAGGACAGCCCGGTGTGGAGCGAGGCCGAGGCGGAGGGCCTGAACAGCTACTCCTGCCCCACCTGCGGGGCCGAGCTGGTCTGTGATGAGACCACCGCCGCCACCACCTGCCCCTACTGCGGCAACCCCACGGTGCTGGGCGGCAAGCTCTCCGGCAAGCTGAAGCCGGAGTACATCCTGCCCTTCAAGCTGGACAAAAAGGCCGCCATCGCCCAGCTGACCAGATATTACAAGGGCAAGGCCTTCCTGCCCAAGGCGTTCAAGAGCCAGAACCACATCGCGGAGATCCAGGGCGTATATGTCCCCTTCTGGCTCTACGATGCCAAGACCGACGCACGCGGCCGGTACGAGGGCCAGAACTCCGAGAGCCACCGCGAGGGCGATTACATGGTGACCACCACCCAGCACTACGATGTGCGCCGCGAGGGCTCGGCCGACTTTGCCAAGGTGCCGGTGGATGGCTCCAGCAAGATGCCCAACACCCACATGGATGCCATTGAGCCCTTTGATTACGGCGACCTGAAGCCTTTCTCCACGGCCTACCTGCCCGGCTATCTGGCCGACCGGTATGACGAGGATGCCGATGCCTGCGCCGAGCGCGCCTACCGCCGGATGTACAACTCCACGGCCGATGCGCTCCACGCCACCACCGGCGGCTACAGCGAGATCCACCCCATTTCCGAGAACATCAACGTGGATATGACCCACGCCCACTACGCCCTGCTGCCGGTCTGGATGCTCCACACCCGGTGGAAGGACAAGGACTTCCTGTTCGCCATGAACGGGCAGACCGGGCGGCTCATCGGCGACCTGCCGGTGGACAAGAGCCGGGTGGCCGCGTGGTTTGCGGGCATCAGCCTGCCCCTGATGGCAGTGCTGGCGTTCCTGCTGTTGTTATAAGGGGGTGGCAGAATGAAACACACTGCAAAACGCTTTGCCGCCCTGCTGGCCGCTCTGGTGCTGGCACTCTGCCTGAGCATTCCCGCCTTTGCCGCCGCACCGCTGGTGCGGGACGAGATGGGCCTGTTCGATGCGGATACTTACAGCCAGCTGGAAGCCTCTGCCGAAGCCGCCAGCAACGGCCACGACTGCGACGTGTATTTTCTGGTGGTGGACAGCATCGGCGATGCCGACCAGCGCCAGTACGCCAAAGATTACTACCTTGCCAACGGTCTGGGCAGCGGCTCTGAACAGAGCGGCATCCTCTTCCTGCTGGCAGTCGGCTCCCGCAAGTATGTCACCATCACCTACGGCGGCGGCGTGACAGCCTTTACCGATTACCGCATCGAGCAGATCGAAGATGCCGTTGTTCCCTATCTCTCGGACGACGACTGGACCGAGGCCGCCTCCGAGTACCTCTCCATGTGCGCCGACACGCTGGATTTCTACGCCGAGCACGGCGAACCGCTGGATGTTGACAATGACACCAGCGGCTGGCCCATCCTGCTCCTCATCGTCATCGGCGTGCCCATGATCATTGCCGGTATCGTCTGCGGCGTGCTGTACAGCCAGATGAAAACAGCCCGGCTCAAGACCGAGGCCAACGATTACATCGGCGCAGGCTTAAAGCTGCGGGTGCAGGTGGACAACTACACCCACACCGACCGTGTGCAGGTCTACGACCCGCCCCACGAGGAGAGCAGCAGCTCCGGCGGCTCCTCCGTGGACAGCGACGGCTTTGGCGGCTCCTCCGGCGGCTCGTTCTGAGCGCCCTTTTCTCCAGCAATAAACCACCGGTTCTGCCGGTGGTTTTCGCTTGTTTTTATTTCCGTATAACATGCAAAAGAAAGGAAACCCAACGAATGTCAAAGAAGATCACCGCCCTGATCCCCGGAGCCGCGCTGGCACTGGGCATCGCCTGCATCGCCAAGTGGCTGGAAACGCTGGAAAGCAGCGCCGGGCTCCACCTCATTGGCGCATCGGTCATCGCCCTGTTTATCGGCATGGCCATCAATGCGTTTTTCCAGCCCAACAAAACAACCGCGCCGGGCATCAAATTCACCTCTAAGAAGGTCCTGAAATTCGCCATCGTCCTTCTGGGTGCCAGCCTGAACATCCGCACCGTGCTGACCGTGGGCCGTTTTTCGCTGACGGTCATGCTCTTCACCCTGGCCACCTGCTTTGGGCTGGGCGCGCTGATCGGCAAAGCGCTCGGGCTCAACTGGAAAACCAGCAGCCTGATCAACGCCGGAACCGGCATCTGCGGCGGCTCTGCCATTGCCGCCATTGCACCGGTGATCGAGGCCGATGACATGGACATCGCTTACGGTATGTCCGCCACCTTCCTGTTCGATACGGTGATGATCGTTGTGTTTCCGCTCCTCGGCCGGTGGCTTGGGCTTTCCGATGCCGCATTCGGTCTCTGGGCCGGTACGGCGGTCAATGATACCTCCAGCGTTGTAGCCACCGGTTACGCTTTCAGTGAAGCAGCCGGTGACTTTGCAACGATGGTCAAGCTGACCCGCACGCTGGCGATCATTCCGGCTGTTCTGGTCTTTGCCGCCATCAACCTGCACCTGAAAAAGAAAGAGAGTGCTCAGGCTAACGGTGTCAAGGTGAGCATCCGTTCCATTTTCCCCTGGTTCATCCTTGCGTTCCTTGCCATGTCCCTGCTGACCAGTCTGGGCCTTCTGCCCGCCGGGCTGGTTTCCGGCCTGAAGACCATCAGCAAGTTTCTGATGGTCGCGGCCCTGGCGGCCATCGGTCTGAACACGAACTTTAAATCACTTTGCCGTTCCGGCGCAAAGCCCATGCTGCACGGCTTCATCATCTCCACATTGGTCGTTCTGGTCGCCATTGGTGTTGAGTACATGATCGGCATTGCACCCTACGGCACGCTGTAACGCTCCTGCCAGCTGAATTTTCCTACAAAGAAAGAGCAGTGCTCTCCAATGGGTCCACCCACCGGAAGCACTGCTCTTTTATTGTTCTGCTTCGCTCCACAAACGCGAACTTGTCGGGGCAAAGCCCCTCCATCTTGCTACGCAAGACCGTTCTGTCGCTTAAAAGCCCCACTGGGGCTTTCATTGTTCTGCTTCGCTCCACAAACGCGAAGTTATCTGGTTGATGCCATTTTATCAGTCGGCCATGATCTCCTGAGAGCCCCATAGGAGATTAAGAAGTTCGCAAGCCAACCAGCTGGTACAGCAAGCCAGACAAAGGCAATGCCGAAACGCGGTGCACAGATCAGGGCAACGGACAGACGAATCGCAAGGTTCACCATGTTTGCAACGAGGAACGGACGCATAATTCCGAGACCGCGAAGAACTCCATCGGTTGCCATCTTGATACCCATGAAGATGAAAAAGTAACCAATCCACCTCATATAATCACCAGACACCTGATAGGCCAACGCCGTTCCGTCTTTTCCCAAGAACAGCGAGGAAATCTGCGTGTGCAGCGCTTCAATGACCACAAACGCAATGGCTGCAAAGCACAGATCCAGCACCAGTGCAGCGTGGTACCCTTTTTTGATGCGTTGGGGCTTGCCTGCGCCAAGGTTTTGGGAAACAAACGGCGAAACCGCATTGCCGATGGAGACAAAAATCAAAGAGAACACATTCTCTACTCGCATCGTCGCCGAATAGCCTGCCAGCGCCTGTGTGCCGAATGGATTTACAACTGCCTGCACAATCAGCATACCGATGGACACCGTAGACTGCTGAAGAATCGACGGCACGGCAATTTGCAGCATGGATTGCAGCCCCTGCCAGTCAAATCGTTGAAATGGGCTCTCGTATCGCCGCATCCGATGAAGAAAAATCAGAAAGGAAAATACGGCGGAAATGCCTTGGGCAATCAAGGTTGCAAGAGCGGCGCCGAACACGCCCAGACCAAGCCCAGCAACCATCCAAAGGTCCATAAAAATATTCAGGACAGAAGAAAAAATCAGGAGTGCCAAGGGAATTCTTGATTCACCGATGGAGGTGAACATGTTGGAGAGAATGTTATACATAAACAAGAACGGAAAGCCCGCAAAATAGACCCGCAGATACAGCACCGCCTCATCCAGAATGTCGGGAGGGGTTTGCAAGCCCCGCATCATCGGGAGGGAAAAGCATAAGCCAAAAACGCCAAGGACAATGCTCAGAATCAAAAAGCTGAGCAAGGACGTTGACACAATGGTTTTCATTTTGCCATATTCTTTTGCACCGAAATAGCGGCTCACCAGCACACCGGCACCTACGCCGGCTCCCAGTGCCACACAAATGAACACATTGGTCAATGCTGCACAGGCACCGACAGCTGCAAGTGCAGAAGAACCAACAAACTGGCCGACAATAATGGAGTCGGCCATATTGTATATTTGCTGAAAAAAACTCCCAAGAATCATCGGCATTGCAAAAACCGTCAACGCTTTGAGGGGCGCATCGGTTATCAAATACTCATCTTTCGACATTCTCATATTCCTCCTTGGTACTTGTATTGTAGTATCCGCTTCATTCGCCTTCACAACTTCCGAGTTGTTGAACCAAGCCGAGTATACCACACTCTTCCCACAAATACTACCACACAAAAAACTCCCATGCTCACATCGGAAGATGCTGTGCATGGGAGTTTTGCTGCGCCTGTTACGGCGTATTGTTACTTATTGAAGGTCTTCTCGTTCAGCAGGCCCTCGCTCTTGGCAACGCAGATGCTGGCAACTGCATCACCCACCACGTTCAGGGAGGTGACCAGCATCTCGATGGGGCGGTTGATGGCCAGGATCAGGGAGTAGGCCAGCAGAGCGCCGTCGTTGACGAAGCCCATGCCGGACAGGATGGTGAACAGGATGACAGCCCCAGCGCCGGGAGCGGCGGGGGTGCCCACAGATGCCAGCAGGGCCAGCAGGGCGACCACGACCAGCTGGCCGGGGGTGACGGTGTAACCGGCACAGCCTGCAATGAACACGGTGGCAATGACCTGCATGATGGCGGTGCCGTCCATGTTGATGGTCATGCCCAGCGGCAGGACGAAGGAAGCGATGCTCTCATCCACGCCGAACTCTTCCTCGCACACCTTGATGTTCAGGGGCAGGGTGGCGGCGCTGGAGGAGGTGGAGAAGCCAAACACTGCCACGTTGGCGATCTTGCGGATGAAGGTGAAAGGGTTCAGCTTGGCACCCAGTGCAATGACCAGCGGGTAGGCAATGATCAGGAAGGCCAGCAGCAGGACCACCGTGATCACCACATAGACCAGCGCGGGCTTGAGGTAATCGATGCCGTAGATGGCGAAGGTTCGGGTCAGCAGCACAAAGACTGCAAAGGGGGCAAAGTTGCTGACGATGAAGTTCAGGAACACGACCACCACATCGTTGACCTCGCCCAGCAGGCGGCGCAGGGTCGCGGTGCGGCTCTCGCCCAGGGTGTTCATGCTCAGGCCGATGGCCACTGCCAGGAACACGCTGGAAAGCACAGCGCCATTGCTGCCAAAGGCAGTGATGATGTTGGAGGGGATGATGTTCAGCACCACGTTCAGGGGGTTGGAACCGGTGGAACCGCTGGCTTCTGCCAGACCCTCGATGTGGGTATTGAACAGGCCCATGGAGTAGGTGCCGTAGCCCACACAGCCTGCCAGCAGCAGCGCCAGGAAGGAGCACAGCAGGAACCAGAACAGGGTCTTTGCAGAAATGCGGCCCATGGTGCGGATGTCTGCAATGCTGCCAATGGCCAGCGAAATGGAGGTAAAGACCATGGGGATGATCACCAGCTGCAGCGCCTTGATGAAGAGCTGGCCGATGATGTAGAAGATGCCAAAGGCACGCTCAGCGCCCTCGGCGGTGATATCCTGGAACAGCAGGTTGTTGATGGTGGTCCAGGTCTGTGCCTGACCGCTGGCGTTCAGATGCTCCCGCAGGAACATAAAGGCCAGACCGGCCACCAGGCCGCAGACCAGAGAGATCGCCATGCGTTTTGCAAGGGATAATTCGTGCTTCTTTTTTGTTTCCATATCCTTTTCCTCTCACAGTACCGGTTTTTGGCTCACACTTTGCCTACTCTAGCACAACTCCCCCTGCAATGCAAGAGAAAATCACGCAAAATACAGCATTTTTTGCAAATAAGTACGACTTTTCTCCGCAAAAATCCCCCGAAAGCACTCTGCCTCCGGGGGATCTGCTCACTTATTTCTTGAACTTGAACACCGGCGTGCCAGCGGCAGCATCGCCGTTTGCAACAACACTGATCTCCGGCAAGTCATCACTGTTGGTCACGATGAGGGCCGTTGCAGTGGGGTGTCCTGCGGCGCGGATGGCTTCCAGATCCACCTTCAGCAGCGGGGTGCCGGCCTTGACCTTGGCCCCTTCTTTGGTCAGGGAGGTAAAGCCCTGTCCCTTCATCTCCACCGTGTCCATGCCGACATGGATCAGCAGCTCAATGCCGTCATCGCTCATCATACCAACGGCGTGCAGGCTTTCGGGCACCTGCGTAACGGTGCCGTCAAAGGGAGCATAAACGGTGTCGCCGGTGGGCTCCACGCCGCAGCCGGGGCCCAGGATCGCAGAGGCAAAGGTCTCGTCAGGCAGCTGCTCCAGCGGGATCACCTTACCGTCAATGGGAAGCATGACCGTCATCTTCTGGCCGGAAAATTTCGTCTCGGATGCGGCCTTGCCGCCAAAAAGCTTGTCAAAAAAGCCCATAATACAAACCATCCTTCCACGGTGCACAAAGTGCAGCCTTTATCCAGTTAAGAATAGCATATCCGCGCAGGAAATACAATCTGCATCCTGCACAAAGAGACGCACCGCCGTTTGGCAGGTGTGCCCTTACATCAGCTCCAGCAGCTGTTCCACCTCTTCCATCCGGGTGGCCCAGCTGGTGGCAATGCGGACAACGGTGTGGGTATCATCGTACTTCTCCCAGAAGCCGAACTTGGCCTTGCCTTCCAGCGCGGCCAGCTGCTCGTTGGACAACACGATGAACACCTGATTCGTGGGCGAATCCATGAAGAACGAATAGCCCTTTTCGGCCAGTCCCTTCTTGAGCACGGCGGCGGTCTCAATGGCATTTTTGCTGATGGTCTGGTACAGGTCATCGGTGAACAGCACATCGAACTGGATGCCCAGCAGACGGCCCTTTGCCAGCAGAGCGCCCTGCTGCTTGACCATGGTCATAAAGTGAGCCGGTGCGCCGTGGGGGAACACAACTGCCTCGCCGCAGAGCGCACCCACCTTGGTGCCGCCGATGTAGAACACATCGGTCAGGCGGGCCACATCGGCCAGCGTCACATCGGTGCCCTCGGCGGCCAGACCATAGCCCAGACGGGCACCGTCCATAAACAGCGGCATGTGGTACTTATGGCAGACAGCGGACAGCGCTTCCATCTCTGCCTTGGTGTACAGGGTGCCGTACTCCGACGGGTGGGAGATGTACGCCATGCCCGGGAACACGAGGTGGTCCACATTGCCATCGGCATAGAAGGTCCTGCACCAGTCCTCAACCGTCCCGGCATCCAGCTTGCCGTTGGTGTGCGGCAGGCCGATGACCTTGTGGCCCGTGAACTCGATGGCACCGGCCTCGTGAGCGGCCACATGGCCGGTGGATGCGGCCAGCACACCCTCCCAGCGGCGCAGCATCGATGCAATGACGATGGCGTTGCTCTGGGTACCGCCCGAAATGAACCAGACATCGGCATCCGGTGCGCCGCACGCCGCGCGGATCTTCTCCCGCGCGCTGGCGCAATAGGGATCGGTGCCGTAGCCGGAGACCTTTTCAAAGTTGGTCTCCACCAGCTTCTGTAAGATCGCCGGATGCGCACCCTCGCAGTAATCGTTTTCAAAATACAGCATATACTTTCCCTCGCTCTGCATTCAAGATAAACCTATTATCTGCTTTTTGCGCAGGGTTGTCAATGTGGAACCCCCGCACATGCGGGGAAAAGTCACTCACCTGTGAGCGGATAGATTTCCGCTTGGGATCACCCCCGCGTAGGCGGGGAAAAGTTCCACAGCGCAGCCGAGATCGATGAAAAAATGGGATCACCCCCGCACAGGCGGGGAAAAGTTATCGTTAACCTTATACTGACCAAAGGGCACAGGATCACCCCCGCACAGGCGGGGAAAGGTCAGGAATGAAAGGAATGAAATCATGGAAGTTAGGATCACCCCCGCGCAGGCGGGGAAAAGATAAGGCAGAGCATCTGGTACAGGACCACATAGGGATCACCCCCGCACAGGCGGGGAAAAGATGTTACCTCTGCGCAAGCACAAAGTCAAGTTGGGATCACCCCCGCGTGGGCGGGGAAAAGTTGTCCGGCCCGATGTCGTAGCCAAAGCTGCGGGGATCACCCCCGCGTGGGCGGGGAAAAGTTGAGTTAGTATAAATTCCCAGTTTGGCCCGTGGGATCACCCCCGCGTGGGCGGGGAAAAGAAGGCAAAAACGAAATTGCACGCACTCTAATCGGGATCACCCCCGCGTGGGCGGGGAAAAGTCCATGATTTCGACCAGATAGGGCGTTCTGCTGGGATCACCCCCGCGTAGGCGGGGAAAAGACTTTATGTTCTGCGGTCAGCATCTTGAAATAAGGATCACCCCCGCATGGGCGGGGAAAAGTACCTGCCGTGCTTCAATGCCGACGGTTTCGTGGGATCACCCCCGCGTTGGCGGGGAAAAGCCGTGAAATTCCGCTGCACCTGCGGGCTGCAAAGGATCACCCCCGCGTGGGCGGGGAAAAGCAAACTGGCACTGTGTACGCCGTCCTGCCCTACGGATCACCCCCGCGCAGGCAGGGAAAAGAACAAGGAGCTGGAGGGCGTATGGCTGCCCATGGGATCACCCCCGCGTAGGCGGGGAAAAGAAAGGAGTACGGCATTGGTGGGCACTCCCACGAGGATCACCCCCGCGTTGGCGGGGAAAAGCTACGTTTTCGGGCCGTTCCGACCCGGGAGTTGGGATCACCCCCGCGTGGGCGGGGAAAAGTTGATTCTTTGTCTCGTCAGCTGACAGGTTCTGGGATCACCCCCGCGTGGGCGGGGAAAAGCAAAGAGCCGTTGAAGATATGCGAAAAGCAGGAGGATCACCCCCGCGTGGGCGGGGAAAAGCTTGACCTTCTAGCTGTAGTCTTTTCTGCTCTAGGATCACCCCCGCGTGGGCGGGGAAAAGATGTCGATTGGCTCGGTTTCAATCAGTTTTTTAGGATCACCCCCGCGTGGGCGGGGAAAAGTCACCTCGGCGTTTTTTTTCGAGAGCCGCACAGGGATCACCCCCGCGTGGGCGGGGAAAAGCGGGACACGGAGTCGAGGGAGGACAGCATCTTGGGATCACCCCCGCGTGGGCGGGGAAAAGATCTTCCTTAGATGGTAAGATGTTCAAAATTTGGGATCACCCCCGCGTGGGCGGGGAAAAGTCTATTTCCTGCTGGAAACGCTCTATGCCCGTGGGATCACCCCCGCGTGGGCGGGGAAAAGTCGCTTATATTGGCAACAAGAACGGCCTTGATGGGATCACCCCCGCGTGGGCGGGGAAAAGCCAGCTGTTTCCATGTTTTGAGTAGGTCTTCTGGGATCACCCCCGCGTGGGCGGGGAAAAGGTGACACCAATTATAAAATACCACGCTTTTTCGGGATCACCCCCGCGTGGGCGGGGAAAAGTTTTTGTCGGCACTCCCATGTAATCCAGAATGCGGATCACCCCCGCGTGGGCGGGGAAAAGCCCAGTACCTATCAAGTAGAGTACTGGGCTTTAGGATCACCCCCGCGTGGGCGGGGAAAAGACGAAAGGAGGAGGCCCGGAGAAATCCGGGCTAGGATCACCCCCGCGTGGGCGGGGAAAAGTTGGCCACTCCGTGATATCCACAATCTCGTCTGGGATCACCCCCGCGTGGGCGGGGAAAAGTTTGTTCGATATGGTTATAAATTCCCTGTTGGAGGATCACCCCCGCGTGGGCGGGGAAAAGTTCCAGAAACCTATAGATATGTTGCAGGATATGGGATCACCCCCGCGTGGGCGGGGAAAAGTCTTGGAATTTGCGC
>UMHU01034794.1_pt1 | contig 50673 bp, 49 predicted proteins | sample 1965591 | NCBI WGS metagenome assembly UMHU01 (sample SAMEA4836101, study PRJEB28245) | human gut metagenome | biome: gut microbiome; material: fecal sample | place: Denmark | collected 2008
TTCGACATATCACTCTCCTTTTAGCGGCCTGCGTTGCACCGCTGTGTTGGTTCTGTTGTCATTTCCATGCTCCTATCGCTATCCAGTACAACGCAGAACTTCCGTCTGTATTGGTGTTCCCGCCTGATGCATACTTAAATCCTGTTGCAGTCAAATAAGCTTCATAAGTAAAGGAATAGCACCACGTGCCAGCAAGGCATTGAGGCATTGACGCAATAATTGGTGATGCGGCAAAAGGGACGGGAAAGGTAAAAGTAACAACCTTCGCGTTATTGCTGTTCGCCACATTCTTACCCCACTGAATCATTAACCCGTTTGCGAACTTCTGGTAGCCCGCACTCGGGCCGCCTTCAGTAATCGCACCTTTGCCGAGATAGTCAAGTACGGCCTTAACCGTGTCCTGATCTACCCCCCCCCCTCTAATAAATTACTCATCGTTTGCACTCCTTAATTCGGGCGGCAACTGACTCCGATTCAGCTCGGACTCGTATGCCTCACGGCAGTGGTCGACCTGCCAAAAGAAAAGACCGTTAATGATCCGAGCTAATCTGGGGCGCCCTTTCAGCTTCCCGCGATACGCCCGGCTCGAAATCGTCTCATCCGCGTAACCACCCGCCAAGGTGTTCACTAGCTGATCGAGGGCTACGAGAACTTGAAAGTAATCAGGATGCCGGCTCATAAGGCGTCGTCCATACCTTTGTCTGCGCAGCCCCTGCCAGTTGGAGAGCGCGGGCAAGCTGTTTGATTGTCGGCTCTGCCACCGTGTTGTCGGCCAGCACCCACACTTGCTTAGTGGTATCGAGGTCGACGCCTAAGACAGTCGCGGCGGCAATCGTGCGGCCCATGCGGGTCTGCGCAGTTTCGTCACCATCGAAGACCATGCCGTCCACTTCGACTGTGATCTTGCTTACCGTGTCAGCGCGTTCCCGCTTAGCCTTGGCAAGCTCTGCCGCGGCCTGCTCTTCGGGCGTAGGCGCGGGTACAGCCACGATCTGAAAGCGCCGTTTGCCGTCTGCGTCCTTGTCAATCTCTTTGATGTACCGATCCCCGAAGCCGTTGCACCATGCCGCGGCTTCCGGCGGGTAGATGCCGACAAAGATTTGACCGATAGAGAACTGTTCGTCTGTCATGTTTGTTTCCTTAAAAACCGACTGCAAGCCAAGAGGCGTATTTCGCAAACGGCGCTGAGTCGAGGTTTTTTTCCAGTGCCACGTTAGTTGTTGTTGGTGTTCCGTTTAATGCGATTCGCTCAATACGCCCCGAGGAGGTGCCCGTTTGACTAAATGCCAACGAGATTGAGGCGGGGTTAGTAAACGGCACAACAAAAGTAATTACAGAGGTCGCCGCCCATAACGGCCCGCCCTGAATCTTTAACCCGTTTGCCAATTCCATACTCCACGACGAGGCCGTGTTCGTCCTGCGCTTTTCAACAAGAAACGTGTTTAAAACCTTGAGGATTTCCGGCGATGCGGATACCCCCCCCCCGTTGATTGGTCATTACTTCCACCTCCCGTAAGCGGTAAAAACAAGGGTTTTGTTTAGCGTCGAGTTTCTAGAAATTAAAAAATTGGTTGTCGTGATTTGTCTCGGCGCGATAACGGTCAGCCAACTAGTTTTGCCGCTCGAGTCGTTAATCGACAAAACAACGTGTGGAGCCTTAGTAAACCCGACCGAGAAAGTAACAGTGCAGTACTCGGTGTTTGCGTCATTGACGTCTTTTTGCATCAGCTCTTGCAGTCCGCTGTTCCATCTGCGGCAAAAATAGTCGCCGCCCGGCGTACCCAAAACTTGCACGACAAAATCAGCGGAACCGCTGTGCAAGGCATTGAGCACCGCTTTAACGGTCCTTTGTGGTGTTAGTTCTGCCATTACGTAATTCCGTTTTCAGTAGCGAATTGGGTGAATGCCGCCAAAATCTCTGCGGCGGTTGTGTCTGCCGGAATAGCACCATCAGCGATATCAGCGGGCCCGACCTTGTCTTTGCTGGCCAGTGCGCCGAGCGTAGGCTTGCCGCCCAAATTCGCCCAAGTGAAATTGACAGTGGCCACATAGCCGGATAGGTCGGGCGCAGGGGCAAGCGTTGTGATTGCCGCCTTCAATGTCGCGGCGCTAATGACGCACCCTGCCGTGGCCGTGCCGGCTTCTGCGGCCGCGTTGGTCATCTGTGCAGGTTTATTCAGCAGGACGCCCTTACCCGTGGTCGCATTCCAGTCCGTTTGCACTTGAGCCGCAGGGATAGTCGGCTTGCCGGAGATGCCGGCCCACGTGAAATCCGTTTTCAGCAGATAGCCGGATAAGTCTTGTGCGGGCGCCCATTTCTGAATCGCGGCCTTGACGCCTGCCGCAGTCACCGTGCCAAACTTCGCCGCCGTGCCTGTCTCCAGTTCTGCTTTCTGCACTGTGTACTCGGCTGGCGCGACTGCCTTAATTGACGCCTTTAACTGCGCGGCAGAGATCGTGCCTTGATCGGTGGCCGTGCCTGCGCTCACTGCTGCCGAAGTCAGTTGAATTGGCTTGTTCTTGATGTAGCCTTTGGAGGCCGTATCCGTCTCAGTCCAGTCGGCCTGAATCTGCCCCGATGAGGCTTGGTTGGCGTACTCCTTCGCCTTATCTTCTGAGGCCTTAGCCGCAGCGGCAGAGGCCGCCGCCGCGTCTTGCGAGGACTTCGCAGCGCTTGCGCTTGCCGCCGCAGCAGCGGCTCGGCCGCCGGCTTCTGTAGCCGACGTGGCTGCCGCTGCCGCACTCTGGGACGCGGCGGAGGCAGAACCGGCCGCGGCTGTCTTTGAGGATGCCGCCGCTGTCTCCGATGCCTTGGCTTTTGCTTCAGAAACCCCTGCGGCTGTAGCTGAAGAAACCGCTACGTTCTCGGAGGTCTCGGCCGCTTTGGCTGCGGCAGACGCCGCATCAGCGAAGCCGCTTGCTTTGTTGGCGCTGGCCTCCGCGGCAGCAGCTTGCGCCGTCGCCTTAGCGAGCGAGTCTGAGCCCGCGGCGATAACGTCTTGCTTCCACCTCTGACCGGTAGCGACCACCGTGTCGTTCCACGTGCCGCCGGTCTGGGTAATGCGGTCTACCTCACCCTGCCCGTTGAGCTTGATGTCCGCGACGACATCTGAGCCGACTGTCGAGATGTGGCTTGCCTGTGCCTGCCCGACTGACTGCACGTTTGAAATCTGCGTGCCGCCTTCTGTTTGGATCGCGGCGATCTGCTTTTGCCCTTCGGCCGTCACCTGCTCTTTCGTGACGTTAATGGCGTCCTTCGACGCTTCGGCTTCCGCCGCTGAGGAGGCCGCCGCCGACGCAGAAGCCGCCGCGTCACTGGCGCTGGCCGCAGAAGCAGATGCTGAGTTAGCGGCCTCGCCGGCTTTTTCTACGGCGGTATCGCGCGCCTCGAAAAGGGAAAGCGTAAAGGCTTCCGGGGTATCGTCGCCAAGCTCCGGCGCCAGTACTGCACGGTTGAGCGTATCGAGCACCTGCTGAATGAGCGCAGTGTTCTTGTCCCACGCGCCGTTCAAGTCCTCTGCGTTAAATGCCCCCTGATTCTGCAAAGCAAGCAGCTGGGTGTACGGAATGTTCGAAAGGATAACAAGCTTGGCACCCGCTGCCAGAGGGGACGAAAGCGTAACGGTGCCGCCGACGGTCTGCGCAGAGGCCGAGGCCAGCGTGACAGAGTACTGCGTCGTATCGAGCAAAGTACCCGATGCCGCGTCGGCCGCGCGGACGTAGACCTTAACTTGGCCGGCGGCGAAGACGCGGAAAGGGAACGTGTATGAATTCACGTCCCCTGTGCCGACATACGTCTGACTGCGCCGAATTTCGGTACTGATCATGTGTGAATCCGGTTGCCGAATTCACGTGCTCTAAGCTCTGATTTTAGCGGTTATTTCTTGTAGCCGAGAAGAAGCGCAAGCCAATTGTCCGTGTCGCCCTTATCAAGCGCCTGCCAACCGGCGATCGACTTCTGCAGCTGAGCCGCACCCGGCATGCCGAAGTCGCCGGCAAGGTTGATCAGCGCCTTAGAAAACGCCACGTCAATCTCACCCTGCTGAGCTTGAGACAAGAACTGTCCCGCGTCAGCAATCGCGCGAAGGCCGGACGGACCGCGCCACGAGAACACTGGATCACCCTTAAAGAAGTTCTCCGTCATGCTCGAGAACTCACGGGCCAAGAAGAACTGCCCGAGCATAAAACCGGCAGAAGAGCCCAGAGCGTAGCGAGCCCCATAAGTGAACTTCTCGGCGTCCGTCATCCGGTCCCACTTATCGTCGTCGTCACCCGGCTGAATGGCCCCGCGAATCACGGACTCGATCATCGGGAGCGCAAGCGAAATCGTGAGTATCTGCGCATATGCTTTCGCACGGTTGTGCTCGCCCAGATAACTCATAGCGGTCAAACCCAGCGCACGGCCCATGAATGAATAGAACACCATGAAAAGGCGTTGAATCGGAGAACCGTTTTCGATTGCCGCTGAGTCAGATACAAGCCCTGAGCCCTGTGTATCGCGGACGACACGATCTGCATACTTCACCGCTTCGGCTTCGTTCAGCCCTTCGACTTCGAGTGCGCGTCGAAACGCCCCACCCCAAACCACATGGTCAACCACCCCCTGTACAGCCATCATTGGCGCATAGGCCACATCGTAGACCGCCCCCTTGATCTTGGTGTAGCGGCCGCCTTTCTCGAGCACATTGCGGGCATCGGCGAGTTCGCGGGTACGGGTAATCTGACGGGCGCGCATGAAGACACTGCGGCGGTTAATTTCCTGCCAAGTCTCCACTGGGTGCGCCATCAGATCCCCGATTCCGGCGAGCACATGCTTAACACCGACCTTTGGCACCGCCGTGATGAGACCGGTTACCTGAATCAGCGCCGTTGTGAGGTTGAAGCCTAAGCCAGCAAGCGAGACACCTTGGCGCATAAGGGCCGATGCGCGGTCCGCCGCCCCCGTGTTAGCCGGACGACCGCCCGTAGCGATAGCCTTGGCCATATTGTCGAGCACCTGCACACCCGCTTCGCCAAAGCGGTCGCGGACTGTATTCAGGATGCCGGGGACAAACACGGTCTTCGGCGGCTCCTTAAGCTTGACTGTATCCGGGTCAAGACCCGCCCGCTCGGCCGCCTCCCGAGCGGCGTTGTACTTCTCTAGCGCCTTGGCATGCTGGCTTTCGTAGTCTGGGTTGGGGATGTGGATGCCTTCCATAATCCGCTTAAAGTCCGCCAGATACTCGCGCCAGCAGACGTCGCGGACTACTTCTTCCGCGCCGTCAAAGACGCCCTGCACGTCCAGACGCAGTACAGACCCCATCGGGGCATCGCCGGCGCGAGCCTTGGTGTAGGTCTTGAGCGTCATCATTTCCGTGACGCCCTTGAGTGCGGCTTCGTAGTTAACCGCATCATCGTCTGTATAGGCCCCGCCGAGCTTCTGCATGGAGGCATTCTTGTCGTACTTGATGGGCACATAGCCGCCCGTCATCTGTACTTCCACGCCGTCTTTTGACACCACTGTGAAGGGCGTGGGCTCGATCCACAACGGCTCTGTCCCAGTCGCACGGCGGTTCATTTCCGCAGCGAGCTTACGGAGCTTTTCCATCACGGCCCAGACCTTATTGACGGTCTGCAGCTGATCTGCCGTCAGCTCTTCGGCGATGCGCATCTGCTTCTCTCGATCGAGGCCGTTGCCCGTTTCAAGACGCTTGGCGTTGCCCTCATTGCCCATATTGAGCACGACGGCCATGATGTTGTGCAGGTTCATGCGTCCGACATCTTCGATCTCCCGGAAGTCGCTGTTAAACGCGCGGCCGGATACCGGCGAAAGCAGATCTGCGAGCTCTGTATCGAACTCCGCCTTTAGCTGTTGCTCACGATTGGAGCATTCGTCCTGACGCCAAAGCAGTGTCTTCGTAAGGAAGCCCTGCTTATTTCCGTCAAGCGCCTGCACAAAAGCGACGCCGGGGATATGCGCGTAGATGAAACTCGCGAACCCCCGCTTAAGCTTTGCCCCAGGACGAGTTTCCGTAATCGCCGAATTGAAATGCCCGCGCTTTACGGCGTTCGCGTTGGCCGTAACGGACGCTGTACCCTCTCGGATCGTGTCGTACAGCTCCATCGTCTTTTCAAGTTCGCGGCCTTTCTTTTCAAGGGAGCCGTCTTTGGTAAGGGCGCCGAAGAAATTATTCAGTTCTTCGATCTGGCGAATCTGCATCGACGGCCAGTCCTGCCCGCCTTTGATCAGCGCCATCTGCGTATCTTCCGACAAGTTCTCCCATGCGAGCCGGATGTTGTCGTGCTTCTCAACAAAGCTCTTCCATGAGGCGGCGGCTTTGTTCTCCTGTGCGTTGAACCCCAGGCGCGCGGCGAACTTATGGATCTGCTCGGAGTACTCTCCGCCGACCGTCTTTGTCTTCAGCGCCGCTTTCACTCTGCGGTTAAATCGAGTGCCTAACATACGGGCACGCTCCACTTCGCTTGCGAGCATCTCTTGCGCCAGCTGAGCGTGCTTAGCGTCTGCCGCCTCTGAAGTCTTGCCTTTGCCGAAAGCCGTAAGTGCGGCCTTACTGGCACGGCGAGCTGCAGACATAAAGGGGTATGAACGGATCGGCAGCCACCGACTGCTCCGTTCGTTGTATCGGGCATAGGTCATGCGGCCGACTGCTGAACGCGCAAAGGCTTTCATCGCCGCATTCACCTGCGAAGCCTTGCCCGCCATGCCTTTAAGCGCCGCGACTTCTATAGAAAGCACACGCAATCTGGCGTCGTTATTAAGCGCAGCCGAGGCCAGCTGTGCGATGGAATCCGGCGAGTATGCCGTGCCGTACTTCTGCAGGAATTCACTTCTTGCGGCCTCATCCGCAGCCTTTCCTAGGTCGACCTTAGACCCGGCAACGACGCGGTCTGCCAAAGCTTCCGGGGATTCTGCGCCGAGTGTCATCGCCGCCTCACCCAGCGTTAGGTACTCGACGTTTGCTTTCCCGCGCTCCAGGGCTACGTGACTGTCAATCAGCGCTTTCTGAGTTTCTTCCGGCAGGTTTTTGATCGTGTCGGCATCGATCTTGCGCCGGATCGTTTTGCCGTTCTGCTTAGTCGAACGAATAAAGTATTGGTATGCCTTAATGTGCGGTTCGTTCAAAAGAAGCTTTTGCGCAGCACGGCGCATCTTTTGGAAGTCCGCCTCAAACCCTCGGCGTTTCCGCAGATCCGCGTCTGTGCCAAGCTTCATATCCTCAGTCAGGTTCTTGCGGATCTTCCCTTCGGCCTGCTGGCGCGCAAGCTCCCGGAGGTCGACAAAAGACCGGAAGTCGTCCTCTGACATGCCCGCCTTAACCAACGGATCGAACACCTCTGCATCATTCCAGCGGTCACGCGCATCCTGCACCGCCTGCTCAGACACGAAAAGCTGATCATAGAGTGAAGCCACTTCCGGAGATAGTTCAACATCAAGCGTTCGGCGAAGGGTAACGTAGACCTCTTTCAACCAAGCGGCAAACTGCTCGAACACTTTTTGGAGCCCTTCGGCCGGAGCCTTGCCTTCCTTGATGTAGGCCTCCATGCCGCGGGCGAATTTCTCTTGGAAAGCTCTCTGCTCGTCCGTTGAGGACGCAAGCCATCGATCGACTGCATCCCGAAACGATAGGTCCGCCTTCGCGTCATATGCCCCGCCCCACTGCATGAACTTCGACGTGAGCACAAGCAGACGCTCGCTTTGCTGAGAGATAGGTCTCTGCGAATCCGCCTGCTGGTCCAGAAGCACCTTGGCCGTACGCAGCATCGTATCAAGCCAGTAGTGCGCAGACTCGTGCAGGAAAGTCGACGCATTCATGCTTGACGCGGCGTCTTCATTCTTGAAGAGCCGAATCATTTTTTCCGTCGGCGTGTAGCTCCCGAGGATCGCTTTCTTGCGCTCTCTCAGGCGGCGATTCTCTGCACGACGGTCTACCGGCGAGGTGTCTTCCTGCCACGCCTCCACATCTGCCTTGTGCTCCGCTTGAGATGTGCGCCGCACGCCGTCCTCGGTCGTCTGCAGAAAGCCTTCCGGTTTGGGCGTCGGCTCGACGTTAACCGTGAAGCCGTGCTCTTTGAAGAAGGCATCGGGCTCAACGCCGGCCATCTCGGCCATATTCTCAAGAATAGAGGCCTGTATGGCGACGGAGGACTGCACCTCCTCCTCGGATCGGCCGGCCGCACGAAGCCCCTCTGCCACGGGCGCTAGTGCCGTGCGGGCTCGCTCCATGCGCTCACGCTTACGCTCGTACCCTTCGACTGTTGCCATGGCCAACTGGTTGACCGCAAGCTCCAGTTCGCCCGTTGCGTCATACGCGCGAGCCTCGCCGATAGACATGCCGTCGCGGTCAAAGCGCGCCAAGGCCATTACATTTTCGGCCAAGGGCTTGTCTTTCAGCCGCAGCTCGAACACCTTGGCAAGCGGAATCTTTACGTCAGCGCCAGTGGCCTCGGCTTCCGTGAGCACTTTAGCAGCGTCAGGGATGAGCTCGCGAAGCTTGTCCATGTAGGGTTCTGCTTCGCGAGCATTGATGATCACGTCCGTAAGCGGCGTGCCTTGGAAGACCGACTGCACCGCCCGAGCCGCCACATCCGGCGCACGCTGCGCGAGGCCGGTTGTCTCCATTCGGTTAAAGGCTTCTTCAACCACGGCGGCGTTATCGAGTGCGCTCTTTGCCGAACTCTGGTCCTGCGCCACACGGCGGATCTGATTGCGCGCAGAGATCATGTCCACGGGGGCAGTGGCAAGATCCGCGATGGCTTCAAGGAATACATCGGCAGTGTTGATCTCCTCGCCGATTGCAACCTGCCCGAGCGCTTCGCCGCCGGCACCAAACGCCGCCTGCACTACAGCCTGCGTGGCATAGTCCTCCGCGACCGCGCCGGTTGTCTTGGCCGTGCGGTTAGCGGCTCTGCCGGCATCGACGGCCTCGCCCAAAGTCTTTCCGGAGCGGCGGGCCCGTACCGCCGCATTAAGTGAACTGATCGGCCGGATGCTCAACCGAGCGGCGCCAAGCGACAACGCATCCATCGCGCCGACGGTGAGCGCGCGTTTCGTCGCCGCGATACGGGCTTCACGCACTAGATCAGAGTTGGCCATAAAGGCTCGAACGGCGTCAGGGTTGGTCGTGTCAACGCCCTGCTTTTCCATCTGACTGATGAAAGTCGAGCCGTACTCGGCCTCAAAGGACGACGCGCCCATAACGGCTGCCGCAGCGCCAGGGCCGGCGACCATACCGGCGATGGGCGCAAGCGCAAACCCAGTCGGGCTGGTCGCCACCGAAGTAGCGAGCGTGCTGACCATCGTGTCTACCGGATGCCGCACGGCGATGCCGATCATGTCCCACACACTGTCCGCGTTGGCGATATCCGCTAGGGCCGGATTAGCCGAAAGGCGCTGTGCCTCAATCTGCGCCTGTGCCAGCTCTTCTGCCGCGTACTTCGTCGCCTCCTTACGCCGAGCGGTCTGCTCAGCAGCAAGCTGAGCCGCCCTTGCCCGAAGCGGGCTGTCTGGACGATTTGCCCAGTCTTGGAGCCACTCGTCCCCGCCGAACGCGTCTGCGTCCCCTTGACGAAGGAGATCCGCCGGATTCACTGCCACGGGGGTCGCGCCGATCTGCAGACGCTTCTGCGCGTCGTTGGCCTGCGACTGCAGGCGCCCGCGTCGTATTGCCTGACCTAACTGGGAGACAACGGAGAGTGTGTCCCAATCCTGCGGGGAATTGGCGATCAGCTTAGAAAGCTCTCGATCCGCAAGAAGATCGCGCACCACCGGTACCTCAGCGTAGCGTGAGGCGTCCTGCGCGGCCTTGCGCATTTTGAGCGCCTGCCACGAGTCCTGATCCTCGGGCACCGGTACGCCCAACGACTGGGCAGCAGCTCGCCGCTGAGCGAACTCGTCCGGGTTGACGCCGAGGTTGGCCGCCGCATTGCGCTGAGCGTCCGTGGTCTGATCGACGCTGCGCATCGACTCGATCATCAAGTCAAGATTCGCCATTAGTAATCTTCTCCGTAAGTATCTTCACCTGACCCGGGCTCACCTTCGGGCATCGGCCCGTCATCGATCTCCACGAAGGGGCGTCCGCCTCTCTGGGTACCCGGGCCTTCTGGGATGTAGTCCGTAATCGAGAGCGACTCAGGCGCCTTCATTAGCCGTGCCGCACCGTCTGCACCAAGGACATTCGCCACTTGGATCTTGTCGCCTTCGGACATGCACGCCGCGAGGTAGACCATGGTGCGGGCATCGGGCAGTTTTCCGAAGGCGCCCTTATACGCCTCACGAATTCGGGTCTGAAGCGGAAGCGGCAGGTACTCGGCCGTGACAGAAACACTGGGCGCGTTTTTGAGCTTCAAAAAAAGGTTGACGCCGGCTCTGCCTTTCAGCGCGGCGGCGTCCTGAACGCCAAACGCCTTCGCAAGGATCTCCTGCGTCGCACCCTCGGTGCTGCCCCAGTTGGCGACGTTCGTCTGCCCGTCCGAGAATAGCCCGCCCGGTTTATTTATCTTTGCGCCAAGGATCGTCAGCACGCGATCTTCAAGCTCGGCGTGCGAAAGCGGCCCTTTCGTGAGCTTAAGCTGCCGGATAACGGGGGCGACATAGCCCGCTAAATACCCCTTGAGCGCCTTGCCGTCTGCTGACTCACGCTGTTCCTTAATGCCCAGATATCCCCAGTTTTCGTCGATGATTCGGTTGATGTCGTCATACGGCACCACGTCGTCCATCTTCACGCCGTTTTTCAGCGCCGCTCTTTGGTTCTCGAGAATCTGCAGCTCTTGAGAATCAAGCTGAGAGGCGAGCAGCATGAACTCCCCGTCGGACAACTTGGCCAACTTCGTCGGGTCGCTGTTCAGCGCCTGAAAAAGAGCCGGATCGCCTACTTTGTCAATGTCCCCGCTGGTTATGCGCTCTGCAGCCGCAGCAAGATGATTCTTGAACGACGGCGGCAGGTCGCTGTACCCCTGCATCGTCATAACGTCTTGCACGGTTCCGCCGTTCTGAACAACGCCGAAAGCCTGCTGAACCGTCGCCCCCCAGACAACCTTCTGCTGCTCACGTTCAAGCTTCAGCTTCTCGAAGCCGAGCTTGGCCGCCGCCATGAGCTCTTCCGGCTGACCGTGCGGGTTCTGGCGCTTCATCGCCGCGTAAACCTGCTCGAATGTCGGATCAAAGTCGTACGTCGACTCTGTGGCATAGCGGTTCTTAGCTCGAGTGAATTTCGCCTTTTCATCCGGGGTTAAGTAGTTGATAACGTCCCGCGCTGTGCCGCCGCTGTCGACGGCCAGCTCGATGTTCTGGTCCATCCACTTCTTTGTCTCGGCCGGCGTCATGTCATTGCGTGCGCCAACGATGGAGGCCGCGATTGCAAGATCCGGGTCACCCCCGTACTGCCGCAGCTGGTCATCCACTGCGTCGCGTACGTAGCTGTCTTTCCTGCGTTGATCGAGCTCGTCCCAGTTCTTCACGCCCATGCGCTCGGCATAGTCCCGCCCCCACGAGTCTGCGATGCCTCCGTTCGCCGCAAGCGTCGTAACTAATCGCCCCGTCGGTGTGCTGGCCGCCTTAAGCTCCGCGACAGCGCTGTCCGCCCGGAGCTTAGCCTGCTTCACCTGCAAAGCAGTTTCCACCTTGTCACGCTGCGCACGGAGAAACTCCCCGGAGGTACCGCCGGTTGTGGACGCTTTGTATAGATAGAGCTGAGCGTCTTCCGGTCTGTTGTCCGCGATCAGACGATCGGTGAAGGCGCTGACGCCCTGCTCAACGGCCTGCTTAACCGCGGAGTCAATAACCCTACGGCCCGACGGCGTGTCGACATCCATGCCGGTAATGCGGCCGTGTTCGATCGCGGCGGCACGAATAGCCGCCATGTTCGCCGTAACGCTTCCGCCTTCGGCGATGTTGAAGGCCGCGGCCGAAGCGCGGTTCTTCTGCACGTCAACCGCATACTTACGTTTTTCGTTCGTGTAGTGTGTTTCCGCCAGCGCAAACGTTTCTTTGTCTGTCGGTCGAACTCTGCGTTCAAACTCCTGCCGCTCCTCGTCAGTAAGCCCGTAAAACTCAGAGATGTTCCCATGCAGCGACCGAACGTCTTCGCCTAATTGAACCCGATAATCTCGGCCGTCCAGATCTTTGCCGAGCACCTGCGACCCCTGCTTCTGCAGCGGTCCTTTCTCCGCCGTCATGTACTGGCGAAGGTCGAACTGGTAGTGCGTTACCGCGTCCTGAATCTTGAGCTTCACATCTGCTCGCCGAGCCTCCTCACGAAGCCGACCTGCTTCTGAAAGCGTCTGCGTGACCTTCAGCGGTTCGCCCGTGTAGTCCACGGCAAAGATCCTCGGCGTCGTATAGCCAGGTCCCGGCTCCGTCGCGGGAAGCAGAGAAACTTCCGGGGTATCAGCAACTCGTACTGCCATTTATGCGCTCCTCAGCCAATTCTTGTCGTTGTAATAGATGTAGTCCTTGATGCCCGTGCCCAAGGCCGTAGCGGCGTTGCCCAAGCCTTGGAAAGCGTTGACTTCGCCTACGGCGGTAGCGGCCGCCTGCGACTGGGCGTTGACGCCCTGCATCCGATACTTGGAGACCTCTGAGTAACCGTTGGCATACTGGTTATCGATCGACCGGCGCTTGTTGATGTCGGTCGAAGCAGTCACTTCGGCCGCAGACCCAACGCCCAGCACAATGCCGTTCGCCGCCATCGCCGCCTTCTGTGAGGACTTCACCTTCTCGAACTTCTCGCTAATCTGACCGATCTTGAAGTTCGACGACATCAACGCCGACTGCGCCGCACGTTCGGCCTGCCGCGCGTTGTATTCCTGCACGCGGATTGCCATCTCCTGCTGTGCCTTCTGAATGCGAGAGTTGTAGTAACCCGTCGCAATGGAACCCACGGCGCCAATGACACCGTTAGCCAGACTCACGTAACCAGTGTTCTGTCCGAAGGTTTTGGCCGCAGACTTCGTTTCAAAGAGCCCTACGTTCCAAAAACTTGCCGCGTCCGGGTCGTATGTGCTGAACGCCTGCTCAAGAGAGGCGTCACTGACGTTTCCTAATCCGTAGTCCATTTACTTGTCGTCTCCGATAACCACTTCTGCCGAGTGGCAGATTAGCGTGAAGGGGAGCGGCTCCGCCTGCCGAATAACAAAAGAGCCATCCGCGCTCCACGTTCCCGTTGGCACAAGATCCGTCTCACCGGACATGAGCTCCGGCGGCTTCCCATACGACTCCATTGAACGGGCCTTCACGGGTTTCATGTGTCCGGTGTCCGGCCCTGCATCGACGCCCGAAGTGTTGTAGAGCCGAAGCGATACGCGCGAAACGTTCTTCACTCGGCCTCGCGCGTAGGAGCCGTCCTGCGACGGGAGCGCCACGGGGAGCGTCTTCAGTTCCGTCACATAAGGGAGTCCAATCCAAACGTCTGCGCATTCCTGCGGAAGCGTCACCTTCCCGTCCTTCACCGTCAGACCGGAAAACACAATGCCGTCTCCTACCGCCGTTACCACCCGGCCTTCAAGCCACGAAAGCCCGGAGACGTCCATCGACTTGGCTGAGCTTGTAAGGCGCCCGGCGCAGTCAAGGAAGCACGTCGCACCACGGTAATCGTCTGTGCGGACCGTCTGGCGCTCAACAAAACGCCTTATCTGACCATTGACCGTCCGGCGAACGACGACGTAGAGATAGTCGTTCAAGCCTTCCTGCACGACTGCGGCCGACTCAAACGCGCCGTCCGTCTTGTACTCGAACCAAGCGGCGATTTTCTGCTCCGGCACATACGAAAGACCGAGCAGAACCCCGTCCTGCCGCACGCACCAAAGCACCGGATCCGGCGACTTCGTGAGCGCCATATCCACCACCACGTTGTCTTCCGTGAAGAGGTGCGGCGCACGGATCGATATGTCGCCGGTGATGTAACCGCCGGCAGTGTAGTCATACGAGAGCTCGCGTACGTGTCCGCCTCGAGCAGCGGCATAAAGCAGATTTGTGTTGATGATCTGCGGCTGTACTGTTGAAGCACCGATGTACGACTGCGGACGCACCGAGATTGAAGACGGTGTGATCGCGTCGGAATTCAAAGGCGAGACACGCCACTCAGCGGCTGAGGTCAAGGCGATCAGCTGCTGCAGCGCGACGATGTGCTGAATCTGGTTCAAGTCGCGGGCTGCCACGGCGAAGCTGATTCGGTCCGTATCCTGCAGAGGCAGGTGGTACGTCATGTTCGACTCGGTGCCCGTGGCCGTCATCCAGATCTGCTGCGGACGCAGGTTTGATCCGGCGAAGATACGGCGCTGCTCAAAGTAGCCGACTGCGGCGGGATAGTCGCCCGCATTGCCAATCGTCAGCCTGAACTCAGCACCGGTGCCGTTAATTGTCGTAATTCGCACCTTGGGGTTGGTGTAGTTGCGCCCCGGCGAAATCACGTAAACGTCGGTGAACGCCCCGTCCGTGATAACAAAGCCAAGGCGGGCGCCATAACCTGATCCTCCGTCGTCATAGACCTCAAGCTCTACCGGAACTTCTTCCGCAAGGCATTCAAGATACCCGACGGTGCAGATATAGTCTTTCGTCCCTGTACGAAATTCAAATTTCAAGACAGGACGCTTGTACCCATAACCGCCGTCATTGGTCAGCCGCCCGCCGTTAATCTGCGTACCAAACCGGCCCCATTGCTGGGTATCAAATTCACCCGTAGCCCCCGTACCGCCTCCTTCGAGGTCTTGAATGCCGAGGCTATGAAATGTGCCGGTACGCCATGTGGCACCTGAATTGAAGCCCGACTCCACGCCCCCGGCAACCCACGGAAGTGTCATAAGCCCCGCATAGCCTTCCTGCGTATTCCAATCGCCATTGCCCCACCAACCGTAATCAAGAACCTTTACAACTCGCTTACCGTTGTCGTACCCCGAACCACCGTTAACGATCGACGCGCCGGAAATGCCGCCGGAGACTTGAAAGACGTCATCTGTATATGGCGGCGTTGTGCCAGTCTCGGGAGCAATATTGTCATCGACGATGCTGTTCTCAACCGTCTCACCGATATAGCCGAAGAGCCCGCCCTGATATTTATAAATGCGGTAATACCGGGCGCCAGTTACCAAATTCCAACTGACCTTCACGGTGGTGCCAGTCGCGTACAGATTAGCCACGACGCTTACTTCCGCCGACGCGATGGACTCCTCAGTACGGTCTTCACTCAATGCGGTAACAACATATCGCTGAGTGTACTTCTCAGAATTCGAATCGCTCGCTGCACTGCTAAGCCGTACCGCGGCCACGCCAGAAGGCGGCAGCAACGAAGTAAGCAAACTCACCCGCACCATGCGCCAGTCGTTCATCGAATACCGGCGAAGCTCCTGCGGCGGATACGCCGGGTGCACAAGCGTCATGATGTCCGCGTTCTGCGTGTAGTGAATCTGAAAGAGGTCGGCCGCACGCCACGGGGTAGCAATCTCGTACGGAGCCGAACCGTCTGCCCGCATCAGCGTCTGCCCTTTCAGATGAAAGCGCGCGTAATACTCACCGAGCTCGACAATAATCTGCTGATCCGCCGAATAAACAAACGGGATCAGCCGCACGGCTTTTGACGAATCCTTCACCGCGTTCACGTACATGAACCCCGCGCGATTGCGCACCGGTCCTTGCGGCGTCGGATAAGCGTTCTGGCAAAGTGCCAGCCCAGCCAAATATTTCGAGTCGTCCACGCGGCCGGTAAGCAGCTCGCCCAGTTCGCCTGCGTTGTACGAAAGTTGTGTCACTCTGGTTGCCATCGCACTGCTTCCTTACTTCCGCATCGCCAGCCACTGCTCGCGGCTCATCAGCCCGCCTTCTCGATAAAGATCCCAAGAACCGCGCTCGATAAAATCCACGGGCTCATACTTAATCGTCCGGCGTTGGCGTACGTCAGCCTGAATCGCCTGCCGCTCGAAGTACTGCGCCTGCTGCAGAAGCTTGGTAGCCACCGTCATCCCGGTCTCGCCCTTGATGATCGGACCGGCGAGAGACGCCGCAAGATGCCACGCAAGAGCATCGACAAAGCCCGGCGAATAGAGATCCGAATTCTCGGTGTACTGAATGAACTTCAGCACGGCGTTCTCGATGTTCGTGAGCACAACGCGATACGCGCCCTGCATCTCGAACACCCACGGCTCCTGCTCAATCACCTCTCCGCGAGTCTCGGCATAGACTGAAAGCATCCGCAGGCAGGCCGCCGGCACCTGATAGCCGAACTGCCAGCCGATAGGCTTCTCAGCCAAAAGCTGCCCCCGCACACGCGTAGTCGCAAAATTCCATGCGTGACGTTCAAGAAGCGCGTCACGCACGATGGGATACGTCTGTTTAGACACTTCGGCATAGGTCGAGTTTTCATTCACGTCCACAAGCAGTGCCATTTCACCCAGTCGGCGAACTGCTAGGTTGCAGATATCGGTTTCCGTCGCCATGGAAAAACTCCAAAGAAAAAAGGGGCGGGGCCATTCAGACGCCCGCCCCTTCAGGCTCTCGCGGCTAGACGAGGGTTAGCTCGTAGACCTGCCCGTACCGCCGTTCGCTACCGGCAGTACTCCGGTAACCTGAGAGGTCAAGTTGACCTTCACCCCGGAAGCAAGCGCCTTAGCCGAGTCGGCCGACGTTGCCGTAGCCGCTGAATCCGCACGAGTTGCCGAGGCCACCGTGCCCTTGGCACGCGTAGCAAGGTCAATCTTGGACGCGTCAGGATCCGGCTTATAGAACTCAACCTCATCACGCCAGTAACCGGCCGGATCGGAGAAGTTGTCGGCGACGGCAAGCGTGCCGGCAAGCGTACTCACCGTACCCGTAACCGCCGTCTTAACGCGGACATACCGGCGGTGGTGGAGCGGGAACGGGAACGCGACATCGCGCACAATCTTCTCAGCAACGATCGGACCGTACGCCGCAACCGACGTAAAATTCTTGCCGTCTTCGGAGTCTTCAAGCGTGAACGTCACGGAGCCCGTGCCGGCTGACACGTCAGACGGAACGAAGACAAACCACAGTGCGCGTTCAAGCAGACCGATATTGGGCGTCTTCTGCCCAAGATCTACAGCCTTCGTCGTAACCGCGGCTTTGAAGTCCTGCTTCTCGGCGAGTACCAATTCATAATCAATCATGGTTCCCTCCTTATGCGAGCTTCTTGGTGTAAGTCGGAAGGACCGTCAGCGGCACCTTGTGGACAGCGATGCCGTCCCAGTTGAGCACCTTCTTGCCTGCAACGGTATCGAACGTCAGGTTGACATTCGGCTTAGCCGTGATCTGCAGACGCAGGGCTGAGCGGAGCTTCTGGTTCATATAGATGCCGCAGCCCGGGAGCACATCGCCCGGCAGACCTTCCGTCGCAAGCGTGAGCGCCGTGATGAGGTCGTACTCACCGGAAAGCGCCTTGTTGACCGGCACGTTCGCGATACGGACAACCTGCGCCGGATCAGGCACTGCAAGGCCCATGTACCACTTGTACCACGTACGGTCCACCTTGAAGAGACGGTTCTTCGGATCGCGGGCGTCCACGTTCTGCTCAAAGTTCTGGTGCAAACCGGCCACGCCGCCTTCCGGATAGATCAGGTGCACCGTGTTCGTGCCCCAGTTCACAAGCCAGAGGTCGGCATACACGGTGTCTTCGACGCCTGCATCGATGACATGTTCGTCGTCGATCTTGCTGTAGCGAGCTCCAAGGCCGTCGAATTCAAACGGATCGCGCTTCTTCGACGCATTGAAAATGCGTTCGGCAGTAGAGTGCGCGAGGCCGCGGACGAACGCCTTATCCTGATTGGCACGCCAACGCGCAGAGTCCCCGTTCTGACGAACGATCTCTACGTCGATTTCGTTGTACGTTTCGATCATGCAGGTGTCGTCCTGCACAACCTTAGAGGCCGCCTTCTCGGCGGTTACGCCCATGTTGTAGCCGCGAGTCTGGCCAACCGGGTACTTCGTGATGACCTGAGTTTTGTTGACTTGGCCGCTGTTGCACTTGATGATCGGCGCCGAGGCAAAAAGCGGCTCCGTGTCTTCAATCGTGTGCACGACCTCCAGCTGAACGCCTTTCAGGCCTGCGACCTGGGCGTACTCAGCAAGCGTGTAGCGATTGTCAGTAGACATTCACTTATCTCCTTAAGGACGCATGCCCTTATAAAAATCGTCAGAGCCGCTCCGATCGTCTGACGAACCCGCCGAGGTGATGAATTTCCCCTCGGAACGTTCTTTGTTAAGGCGGTAGAAAAACCGCAAAACTTCCGGATGCGAGTTGAGCCCCGTCTTCATGAGCACTTCTCGAAGACCCTCCGTCGTCGTATCCATGTAGGTGCGGTTAATGCTTTTCAGATTGGCCTTGAAGGCCGGGCCGCCAAACTCCGGATCCCCCTCAGACTGCGCCGCCCATTCCTTGCGCATCTGCGCATAGTGCTGCGTCATCGCCGGCGCCATTGCCGACACAACCTTCTGGGCAGAAGCCTGCGAAAGGTTCAGCTCTTTGGCCACTTTGCCGAAGGCGTCGAGCATGTCGCCGGACAGCTGAACCGGATTTTTCTCGTCGGCCTCAAACTTGTAGCCGTCTTCCGGTGCGCCGAGGATGCCCGCATTCGGATCTTCGTCCGCCGGGTCCTGCCCCAGAAGGCCGGCGCCGCCCAGTCCCTGAGAAGCGTCGTCTGAGCCCTTATCAATTCCCAGAGCACGTGAATCCTTGGGCTCAGACGACGAATTGGTGCCGCCCGTGGAGGGAGAACCCGTCGGGATGCCCGCTGCGGGTTCGGTCGTCGCAGACACAGGAGCCGCAGCCTGCTGGCCCGCTCCTTCACTCGTGGCGGCGTTAATTTCATCAGCCATCGCGTTTTATTCCTTACCTAAATCACGAACGACGGCGTCGCAGAGATTGGCATCTGCGTCACCCATCGTGGCTAGCAATTGAAGGCCCACATTGCGTGAACCTTCGCGAAACGCCGTAGCGAGCGCGTCGCCCGGCGTGTAAGAGAGCTGGTAGAGCCGTGTCATCTCAAGAATGCAGCGCAGTACACGCATCCCCTCCGCCGTCTCCATCACGCGCACGAAGTCCAAGCGGCGCTCTGCTTCACGCTGCTCACGGAGCTTCTGCGCCTCCTCGCGCTTGAGCTGTTCGTGCTCAAGATCATCAATGCGGTCGTTCGTCATATAGTGTTGATTCTACCGTAAAACACCACGTATAGTGTTCGTATCTATGCGGAATGCTATAGGTTGTGTTGGTAGGGCGCGAGACGTGATGGCCGGAGCACACCGCTCACGCCTCGCTTTTAGTAGCCCTGTAAGCTCTGAATCGACCCGACATTCGGAATGCCGGGATTAGTCGCCTGCATGTTCTTAACGACTTCGCTCATCTGCATGGCCTGCGCCATCTGAGCCTGCTGCGCCTGCTGCTCCTGGCGAGCTGCGCGCATCTTCTGCACGTCCTCGGGGGCACGCAGGATATCTGGGTCAACGCCCTGAGCAATGGCCCGCTTCTGCATGAGCTTGTCCAGATCGACGTTGTCCACGATCGTCTGATCAAAGTTAGCGATTGAGAACGCAGTAGAAAGGTAGCGGTCTTCGGCCGTGATGCCCGCCGAACGAAGCGCCTGCACAAGAATGGATTCGAACGTTACCGTAACACCCTGCATGCCCGAGGGCATGGGGCTGAGTACTTTGGCCTTCTCAAGCGCGTAGAGCCCCATACGAATGAGCGGACGCAAAAGCTCCCCGTTCAAGCGCTGAAGCACTGGGCCCAGAAGTGCCATGCGCTCCTGCGCAACCTGATCGACCTCATAAGCCGTTCGGTTGGTGCGGGGTGTTGACATAATCGCCGTGAACAGATCTTTATAGAAATACTCGTTGATCTTCTGACGGGAATCCTGAATGTCGGCGAGAAGATGCTGAAGATTGATGTTCACCTGCTTAGCGGGATACGCCTGCTGAGGCGTGCCGCCGTCGGGGTAAAACGAAATGCCGCCGGGCGTGAAATCGAGCTGATGATTCTCCATCGAGGCGGGATAGATCATCGCCGGATTTGTAAGCTCATCGATGCCCTGACGCTTGCGCTTTGTCTCAACCTGCAGGCCTTTCACCTCACGGAGCGCCTTCATGCCGGGCGACGTTCCGTAGACCGAACCGCCGTGAATCTCCCATCGAGGACACAACCCCGGAAATGTTGAAAAGCCTTCCTCAAGAAGCGGCGTGCTCGAACCGGAGCTTCGCCCGTCATTCTCGTAGGTCTCTTCAAAGTAGACAGACACCCACGGGAAGTTGCGGTTGTCCTTCTTCTTCGGATCGTAGCCGTCACGCGGGAAAATGCCGTGAATAACCTGAAAACGCTGATTCCGCTTACGGTCGTCCGTCAGGCATTCCCTCACGCCGGAGGAGACTTTTTCTCGCCCGAACTGCTCGACCATCTGCTCGGCCGTCATGCTGATCCGGCGGAAAACCGTGTTCACGCGATTCTCGTAATCTTCGGCAATCCAATACTCACCCACCGTCATCGGGAAGAGATGGATGATGTCGTCGGACTCAGATGGGAGCGCAATGATGCACGCCGTGCCAAAGACGGCCAGTTCCTCATAGGCCTGAATCAGAGCCGGGTAAACGTTGGAGCGCAGAAACACCGTCTGCAAAAGTTCCGTCGTCTGAGAAAGCCACTGGCGATTCTCAAAGCGCTCATCAGCCTCGGGATCCCCCGTCGTCAGACGGAACCACGGTCGGGCGGGGGAAGTGATGCCGCCCAGCAAGCCGGCCGCTAAAGCGCCCGCGGCGTCGGTCGCCGAAGCGTCATAAACAAACGTCCACGGATCCGCCGCCTTGGCCGACTGTGTGGAAGAAGCCTCAAATCGCCCGGAGTCGGGAAGGATATATCGGGCGAGATCACGGTATCGCGCCTCGTATGGGGAGCGCTGATCCTGCAGGTCCCGGAACCGCGCCCGGACCTTGTCCATATCCACGGCCATGTCTTATCGTCCCAAAAGACCGCCTGCGCCAAGCGTTGCGCCGCCGGTGCCGGCTCCGCCGCCCGTGATGTTCGCCGTGCCAAAGCCGCCCGTATTCTGATTCAGCAAAGCGCCGACATCAGCCGTATTGCGATTCTGACGGTTAAAGTTCTGCTGATCCTGCAGTTCAGCCTGACGCATTGCTTCGGCCTGCCGCTGATTAGCCGCCTCGGCGCTCTTGGCCTGGCGGCGCTGCTGATTCGTTTGATACGCGGTGCTCGCCGCATTGAGCACAAAAGCACCAACACCCACCCAAGACATAGTCATTCCTCTTCGGATACGCGAAGAAGCCGTGACGGGTCAGCAACTGCCTCCCTCTCGGCTTCCTCTACAGTCTTCGCGTTGGTCGCGAAGAACGCGGTTATGTATGTGTCTTTGAGTGTCCTAAACACCGCTTGGCGGCGTTGTGCTCCGGCTAGAACCTCATATCCCTGAATTCTAACGGCTTTATCGGTGTCCGTTAGCAAACAGTCGCCAGAGATGACGACGACTGTCGGAACCATTACTTGGTTCGATACAAAAAGGACGCCCGCAGGAATGAAGGCCGTGCGGGCATAACACCCGGCATGAAGCATGTGACTGATGCGAATGCCCGCGTCGCCTGGCGCAGCCGCGGCCATCTCATCCATCAGCGCCTCCATGCGGGCGTGCTGGGCATCAGTCACTGAAGGCACTATATATGGTTGTAACTTACTCATGCAACCACTATATATATGTTTTGCGCATGACGGGCGGATTTCAGCTTTGCAAGCATCCGGTCAAAGTCACTGCCGGTTTGAGCTGAAAAAAGCACAACCGTCGCTCCCGCCGCTCTCGCCGCCTTGCGAAGCGCAAGCATCAGCTGGGCTCCCGTCGATGGGGGAGCAAGTTCACTCGTGTAAAGCGCGTCCACCATACATGTCTTCGCGCTGGTGTGAGGGGATGCAGCGACAAAGAAGCAGGCCAGTCCTAGCGTACGGTCGCCGTCCGATGCAACAAGCAGCGTGGCAGCCCCGGCATCCGTGCACTGCTCGTAGTAGCTTCGCAGCACACCCGGCCCGGCCATCTCTGGGTACGCCATCGCCAGGTACTCGGACTCGAACCGCCCCCAGTCCGGACGCGCAAAAAGCTGCTTAGCCGTCATTTTCTCAATCGTTACCATGTGTCCTCCCGCTCAAGTGCCGTAGTGGGGTCCATATCGCTCGTACGGCGCCAGGATTGCCGACGGCCTGATTCCATATCGTCGGGCACGAGGTCGGCCATCTCGTCGGCGAAAGTAAGCGAAAGCGCATCAGCATGGTCAGGCGAACAGCCGATTCGATCCTTCAGATCCTTCTTGCGCTCGAGCACCATCTGCTGACGATCGTTATACGAGAACTCCGGAGAGATAAGCTCCGTCTTCAAGTCGTCGTTCTTGGGCAAACAGCCGTCGCCAGTGATGAGCCACTCTTTCATGCGCCCCCACATCTCAATGCGCTTGTTCGCATAGACATTCGACTTCTGAGCTTTGGTGCCGAAGTCCACGGGGTAGTACCGGACACGAGGATCGTTGTATTCGTACCGCAGCCAATCCCACACTGATGACCCAACGCCTGCCCGGTCAAAATAGATGCGGACTTCACGGAACTTCAAAGTGTCAAGCAGATAGCCGCAGTGGGCGGCCAACGCCTGCCCGACCATCGGTCCATCGAGCTTGCGGACTTCTTTAAACGGAATACTGGCCGCATCGCGGCCGATGCGGGTCGCAATCACCGAAGCGTCGTCGCCGAAGCGGGCGATGTCTAAGCCCACAATGGCGCGCTTAAACGAGTTGCCGCCGACCCCCGGCGCTTCGCGGCTCATCGCGGCTTCAACGGCAGAAGTGGGGATGAACTGCACTGACGCGTTGTCAGGGAACTCTCCTCGAACACGGACTTTGAAGAAGTCTGAATCCTCGCCATAGACCTCAGCCCACTCGGCAATCTGCTTTTTATTCGGCAGCTGCGCATTGCGGCTGTCTACTTTGAACGTATGCCACCGGGCCGCATCACGGTGGAAGCAGTTGTAGAAGCCGCCCGAAGCGCGAGTCGGGTTGCCGAATGCAATGATCATCGGTTCGCCGTCGGTTAAGCCGCCTTCTGCCACCTCCCAGATTTTGTCTGGGATGCCGGACGCTTCGTCGAAGATATAGAAAGACGTCGAACTTGCCGCGTGCTGGCCCGCGAAGGATTCTGAGTTTTCCTCTTTCGATGTCTGCGCCGCGCAGGCCCAACCTTCGCGAGATTCCTTGGCGTACATCCGCATCGAACCGCGGCCTTGTGTGACCTCAAACCAATGCCCTGTCAGGCAGTCCTTCTGCATCGAGGCAATCTGCGCCCACGTCTTCGCTTCAAGCTGAGGCATGGTGGTCGCCGTAATCGTCCCCTTACAGTTGGGGCGAGTCGTCATAATCCACAAAACCACAATCGCAACTGTAAACGTTTTCCCGGCACCGTGGCCTGACGACACGGCTATGCGTATGGGGTCAACCGCCTTCACTCCATCAAAATCGTTTGCCTGAACCTGAGCGTTTATGTCTTCAAAAATGTCATAAGTCCAGTCGTCCAAACCGAACTCACAATTCGGGAAACGCTCACGCCAACGAGGGCAGCCGCGGACTACGTCATAGCCCGGCGTACCCCAAGGGAACGCTTCGACGGCGAAAAGAATGATGTCTTGCCGCCACGCGTTCACTCGTTCGATTAGCCAGTCGTCCGGCCTTTTTTTCATCTCACTCCTCCACCTTCAGCATTCGGTCAACCGCACAAAGATGCCTGTGCTTCTGCACTCGGATGCCAAGACTCTTCGACAACTGCAGTGAAAACCGCCGCTGCGTGTAGTACGCGTTGGGACAGTTATTCCGGCGCACATATGAAAGCCAGCTGTCATACAGCACCTTGGCATCACGCAGCGGCGCGTTTTCTTCAGTCGCCTCATCACAGGCGACCGTACATTCTTCATACCAAGCACGAAGAAAATCCATGTCCGAGCGATAGCGGTTCACCGCTCGCTGCACCCTCGGAGTTGCCGTAAGCCCTTCCTTTAAGTACAGGCGAACCCCCTCGAGCGCCCAATTGAGGATGCCCGGAAGCTCGGTGCGAAGCTTGCTGTACAGCCCCGTATCCGCCTGCTTTGCAAGCCCCTTCGCTACGCGCTCTGGGTCTTTTGAGTAGCGCTCGCGAAACTCAACAATACGCAAGCGGCGAAACATACCCTCACTCAAATCAACGGTTTGCGGCATGTAGTTGGTGACAATAAAAATGTTCCATGTCGTGTCGAATGTCACGTAGTCCGAATACAGCCCGCGCACCGTCAGCGTAGCGTCGCCAGTAAGCGCCTTAAGTTCTCCGGCTTTAAGTACGTCGCCCTCCTCCGTCTCCGAACAGACCACAAAACGAGAACCCTTTAGCCGCGCTAGTTCCGGCCTCGCACCGCCCGCAGCAGCACCGTTCGTCCGCGAGAAACCGAGAAGCGCCGCTTTATCGATCTGGCGGTAGTACGGTCCAAAAAGCTTCTGCAAAATATCCGTAAAAAGCGACTTGCCGTTAGAGCCTTCGCCCACAAGAAAATGAACAACCTGTTGGTCCGGCTGCCCCAAAAGCGCGTAACCGACGAGCTTCTGCAGGTACCGCATATCCGCTTCGTCCCCTGACATCCATTCGCGCACGGACGCCTTCCACAAAGGGCAGTCCGCGTCTTTGACGTATGCAACCGGGGCGCTTTTGCTCAAAAGCTCCTCGGGTCGCGGCGGGCAGAACTCGCCGGTCTTGAGATCAACCGACCCGTTTGCTACCGGCAGACGAAAGGGAATGCAGTCAAAGTCCGTGCTGAGCTTGCGGATAAGCAGGTTCTTTTCCAAGTAATCTTTGATCGTATTGGGAACCCAGCCCGGCCGATTTGTGAGACTTGCCAAAAGCCTCACCCACGGATCTTTTGCATATGTTTTAGCCTCCTTCTCATCCTGCGGCGGCGGAGGAAGGTGCGACTCAACATGGCGGATCCACTCAGCTCGTGCGAACGCCACGATATTCGTGCGCGGGGCCTCGCCGGTAAACTCATCCCCTAGAAGCGGCCCCTCATCATCCGGTACATACCGCACGCCATTGAAGCTGACGAACCGCTTCGTGTCCGCTTGATACGCAATCCTGTCGCCGAACTTCACAATGAAATACGCCGTCAGCCCGTCTGCTGACGGAGCCTCAGCGCGTGCCGCAAGACTGCCGCTCCTTCGCGCACGAGACTGCACCGTGCGCATCGTGACGCATCCGGCAGAGTTGCGCTTGAGCGAATTCCACGTGCGCGTCACATCCTCTGGCCCTTTATATGTGCCGGGAGCAATCTCCTCCGCCCACTGGGACAGCTCTATCGCGAGCGCCAGCCCCTCATCCTCACGGTTTTGAAACTCGTGTTTGACAGCCATCAGCGCCTCAAGCCACTCGGCACGGCTGACCATTGTGTAGCCCGCCTCGCGGAACAGCTCCCGAACCTCGTCCACCGACAAACCCAACGGGGGTAAAGCCGGCATTAACGCCAGCACTTGCGGATCTGTCTCCTGCGGCTTTGTATCGCGTTCAGACTCAAGTATGCGCAGACCGAACGCTTTGCACTTTTCGTCCGTCATCGCGCGCAGCCGGTCAAGCTCCTCAACCGTAATGAGCGGCCAAGCCGCCGCATCGGTATCGAGCGGAGACGTACGCGGGTCGAAAAGATCCTGCGGCACCCACGCGTAAGGATGCCCTGTACCCGGATGCTCGGCGAATGCGACAAACTGCTGGCCGTCGGCCAGAATCTCAAAGCGAAACTTCACGCAGTCTTTGCTCGGCGTGCCTGCGGGACTGTTCGTCCACATGCATGACGTCATTTTCTTCAGCGGCTCGGCAGTCCGTGCAACAAGCAGAAACTTCGGCGCCTTACCAATACGTTTAGGCAGGGGCGCAATCTGCGGCGCGATACGGCAGGCCTCCGCATAGATTTCATCGGCAAGCTTCTCGTCTGGGATATCGAAATCTAGCCCGATGATATTTTCGCTTTTCGGCCCCGTCACGATGCCCACGCCCCACGCGCCGTCATACGCAGGCCGATTGATGTCTTCCGCCGTAAGTTCGCGAACCTGCCAGCCTTTGCGCTGACTGCTTTTTCCGCCGGGGGCAATCTCTACAAGACGGTAGCCCCGCTTCTGCAGCTGACGCCAGCAGCGCCTTGCATAATTAGTCGCGGCCATGCGTCCCCTCCGAGACCGTGTTGAGGGCGTGCTTTTCACGGAAGGCGCTGTCGGCGGCTTCCGCGGCCCTGTACGTCTCGAATGCCTGAAAGATCTTTTCCGTCGTAGCTGAGGTCAGTTTCCCCGCGCCTTCTCGGCGGCGGCGCTGAAAGTTGTAATAGGTGTGCCGGTCAATGCCGACCAACCGGCATGTTTCTTTAACGGAACCCGTCCGCTTTACGAGGTAGTCCAACGCGGTGTCTGCGAATACTTGCATGTTTTGTGTGCTTATATAGTGTAAAATGTGTGTAGGTAAAAGCGGTGTGTGTTATCACACACGCGAACTATAGCACACACGGGTGCGTACATGACACACACAAAACTCGGCAGCGAACTGCAGCGGTTGATGAAGCTCCATAAGTTCACCTACCGCAGGCTTCGTGACGCAACCGGCGTCAACGAATCACAGATCCGGTACATCATCCGTCTCGGCGGTACACCCACGGACGCGACCGCCGCAAAACTCGATAAGGCGCTCCCCGGTTTCTTTGACTATTTGCAGAACGTGTGGCGCCCGATGCAGGAAGCCGCGGCAGAAAAAGACCGCGAAGACGACTGCACCCACACGCATGCGGATGTGCCGCCTGCCAAGCGAGAACGACTGATCCCTCTCATTGATTCGTGGGCCATCCACGATCTGCCCGCAGAAGGCTACGACACGGAATCGTTCAACGACCAGATGGCTGATTACTGCGTGAGCGAATGGGTTCTGCCGCCCGCCGGCATGCCTCTTGATGATGATGATTTCCTCTACTGCACGCATGTGGAAGACAGTGAAATGCGGCTGCTTCCCGTAGGCACACTCGTCTATGCCAAGCGCAACCAAGTGCCGGTGCCCGGCGATTACGTTGTCGCCCGCGATGCCGAAAGCATGACAATCGTTATCCGGCAGTTCAAGCGCAAGAAGGACAAGGACACGTCGGTTATCGCCGCGGACAACGGAGAGTCCGTCGAAACCGGCGATCTCTACGGTGTCGTCGTTGCGTGGACCGTCGTCCTCCAGCGATAAACGAAAGCCCCGCCGGTGATAAAACCGACAGGGCTTTCGAGTGTCTCACTGAGGAAAAACAGTTCGACGCAACCAATTCTATACGATTGGCCACCTGGCGGGAATCGAACCCGCTTCTCCTCCTGCCGCCCTTGTACCTCGGGGGCTGCCATGAACTTCACACAGCCATGGCGGGTGTCTTAATCAATAGACGACCGGTGGTGCCTGCGCGATTTAACGTCCTGCGCAGCTGACGTCAGCTCTTGACTTCGATGTCCTCGATCGGCTCCGCAGACCGCGTGCGCTGACGCGCCGCAATAATGCGGGAGGCCAGACTCTCGTCCGTCTTCACCTCGAGCTTGTCGCCGTACTTCTCCGGCGCCCACTTCTTTGCAATGTCGAGCCTTGTCGCCACTGCGAGCTTGCGGGCATAGATGGCGTCGGCACGCCGAACGTCCTTGCGCTTGAGCCTGCCGTCCCCGTCGAAGCTGAGGAACACCTCCTCCACAATCTTCGGGTTCTCGGAAATCTCGAGCGCCTCTTCGATCAGCGCGTCTGCCCCCAGCTTCTTCGCCGCCTCATAGTCCTCGGACCACTCCGGGTCACGACGGATCCATTCGTTCAGCGTCGAACGCGAAAGGCCTACGGCTTCGCCAAAAAGCTGCAGCGTACCGCCTGCCACCACGAAGGCCTGCAGCGCCGCCCGAAGTTCGGGAGACTTGGCAGGCGCTCCGTCCGGTCTGCGCGGAAGCGCATCCAAGACGGACGGCGGAACACACAGCTTTCTCGAAATCGCTTCAAGCGCGGCCAGGTTTCTGCGGATTCCGCGTTCACCCGGCTCCCGCTTGCGCGGTTTCCAACTGCGACGATCCCACTCCGAATTCGGCGTCGGATCCTTCGCCCATTTTGTTTTCGACTTTGTCGGCGGATACACATCCGGCCGAACTTTGACGATCTTCGCCGCTACCCCGTCGGGCAGCTTCTCGGGATCGTACTCTGCGCCAATGACACCGGCCAGACCTTGGGCGCCGGACGGGGCTCCGGCAAAAAGGCTCTCCTCATCAGGCTCAGCGTCTGTAGCGGCATATGCGGGCTTCGTGGCTGGCTTGCGAGTGCTTGACATGGTCCTCGACCGTGTGGTTGACAAAATCTTTGTCGCAACTGTAGCACACAAAGAGCACACAATGTCGGCGCTTACGCGCGGCGCTTTCGGGGAAATTAAAAATTTTCTAAAAATTTTTTGAAAAATCAAACTGGACGGGGAACATGTAATAGTTTGTAAATGCGTTCCCGTCGTTTCAAAAACTCCAAAATTTTTGTACCCCCTTCCCGGGGCGCGGCGCCGCGGGTTTTTGGCCCCGGGGGGCCTCGAGCGCCGCTCCCCCGGGTCGTTCGATATCGAACCGAACGGGCTCCGGCGAGTTTCGGCAGCGCAGGGGGCTCGAATCCGCCGTGTAGGCGGCTGAACTTCGCTAGCTCATGCGGCCTGTGGCCGGCAGGGTCAAAGTTCATACAGTTTTGTTCATACAGCCGGATTAATGAACATGTGTTTATTTAGCCGGCAAAATATCTGCGCGCCGGTTGACGAAAACGCCTGCGGCAGTAGCGGATCCCCCACGTTGTGGACACGCTCCAAGGGCTCTGCGCATGCCGTAGACAAGGGTGCGGCCACGGAGGCCGCCGGGTTCCGCGGCCTTTCTCCACGGGTCCAGCCGCCGCAAAGCGCGTTTTGTACGGGTTAACCCTTATGCGTCGCGTAGTCGCGTCGTTAAGCGTTTTAGGGCTTCTTTTCTATATGACTTTTTATCCTTACTTTTCTCACGTAAGGATCAACATATAGAACAGCTAATAACGCGACTACGCGACGCCTCCAGCATTTTTTCATAGGGAAACTACCCGCCTTTTTTGCTTTTTTCCGCTTTTTTCTCAAAAGCCCGCCGCGCCCCCCAACCTCGAAGAACGCGGCTTCATTGGGGTTTCTACTAACCCAATTCGCTTCTAGGGTTTCCACTGCTTCGTTTTGAACCTCGGGTTTTCACCTATGCGGCCGTGTGCGCACACATATTGCTTATGCGTGCTATGTGCGCTATAGTGTGCACATACAGATAGAGCACATCCGGTGCTCGATCGTCACTGAGGAAGAAAGCTATGACAACCAATAACGCATTGATCACAAGATCGGATATCGACCAGATCATTCGCTGTAATGCTCACGCTGGCCGCGCCTCGTGGATTAAGCACCCCCGCTCGAAGGTCCTGGCCGCGGCAATGTTGCGGGAAGAGGACTTTCAGCCTGCGCAAATTCCGTTTGTCGGGTTCTATGAAAGCAGCATTAGTGCTGTCTTCGACGACGCAGTTAACAGCGAACTCGATCGTTACAAAGACGAGGGCGGCTGCGGGCTGACCGACGAAGAGCTTGAAGACTGCGTCCGTGGCTGCACGATCAGCAAGGCCGACGCAGCCGAAATCGCCCGTGCGTGGGTCGATCGTTACGAGGACTATCTGAGCGACGCGGCGAACGACCTTGCAGACGAGAACGATCAGCAGGATCAAATTCGCCTGCACTTCGCTTCATACAACGCTGAAACGAACGCCTGCGGCTTCTGGCCGTGGGGCGATGACGAGCGGCCGGTTGCGTATATCTCTAAAGCGGATTTGCGGCGGCTGCGCAAGCTCGCAGCGCAGGCGCCGGCTGGCTATTACGAAGACATTTGCGAAGCCTGCGACTTCGCAGGGTACGTCCGCAGGCGATTCGCGCCTGCAAGCGGCTGGGTTCCTTTTTACTCAGAGGACGTGCGCCGCTGGGGTCCGGTCACGACGTGGAATGCGGCACAAATCGGCGTCCTTCTCGATTTCATTTGTCCCGACCGTCGTTTAACTGAATACGGCCTTGATGATCGTATCCGCGAATGCGTCCAAGAGCTCGCGGGCGCGACATTTGATGAGCAGATCGAAGCCCGCAAGGCCGCCTAACTAACGCAACAACTGAGGAAAAAATCATGTTCGTAAACACACTCTCGCAAAAGACGTTTGAAGCTCTTGACGACACGGCCCGCGCATTGCTCGAAAACGCCGTCACACCAGCCGGCACGCGGTTCAGCTTCTCGATTCTCGACGGCGGCGATGCTGAAACGCTTTCGCGGCTGATCCTTAGCGCAGCGTCTTACTTAGATCGCGACGAGAACGACGAGATCGATTTGCTCAGCTTGGACGTCTTCAAGAGCGAAGAAAGCGGCGATTTCATCGTCGACGCTGACCTTGCGGTCGGCGGACCCACGATTCGCGCTCGATATGAGTCGCGTTGGGACTCTCTCGAGATAACCGCGTGCTGGGGTTCCGACACGGTTCAGATCTACCAAGGCCGCGATGCGACCTCAGATCTGAAAGACCAGCTTGCCGAGTTCGGCAGCATGTGAGGGAGGCGGATCATGAAAGTAATCGCAAAGCTCAGTACCCGCCTTTTCAACTCAGATGCCGTCCGGGACGCCTTCGTAAACGGGTGGGTCGATGCCGGCGGCACGACTGGCGACTGCGAAAGCGAAACGCCGTGGTGCGCACCATGGCTATGGGCCGACTCCATCCGCGTCGAATGGGATACGGACGAGCCCACGCCAATGGGCCTCACTGATGCGGTGGCCGCAGCGTACCAAATCGGCGCGGCCTACTGGCGAGCGGTCGGCCCCGAAGTGCTCGCACTGATCGAGGAAGAAAAAGCGTACTGCGCTTGAAAACACTGAGGAGAAAAAAAGATGTCGAAAGTTTACAAAGTCTCGGACGACGGTCAGCTGATCGAGCACCTGACAGTCGAAGCGGTGAAGTCGATTGCACGTGAGCAGCTGTCAAACGCCCCCCGCAACTCAGAAATCACACTCGAAGAAGCGAAAAGTCTGATCGCCGCCTCAGAAGCGGACGATTGTCAACACATTTGCTTCAGCTTCGACGAAGCGAGGAGCTTCGCGAAGGCTCTTCGCGAAATGCGCGCTGCACGTGACGAAAGGAACTTCGCAGATGAAACACTCGCGGCACTCGTCGCACGCGAGGCTCGCAAGGCTGCGGTCAGCGTTCGCGAAACTTGTCAACAGTCGTATGACAGTACGCAGCGCTGTACGTATGCGGATGGGTCGGTTCTCTACATAGACAACCCGCAGCAATGCACATACCCGCTGCACGTCCGCACTGAGTAACCCAGCGCGGCGGTTTGACTCAGCCGCCGTGCCCTTTTTCCTCCGGCCGCATCGCCGGAGGCTTTTTGAAGCTTTTTCGCCGGCGCGTGAGGACGCTTCAAAAAGTCGCAGGACTTTCGTTCTTTTTAAAAACTTGGAAACAGGAGGCCGAACGGCCTCATTTATCTATGGACTTTCGCGCGTCTTTCGGGTATAGTTGACTTGCGTCGTGAAAAAGACGACGACGGGCTTCGAACATCCGAATGAACAACACAAGCGCGAAAGGCGCCACGTGCATTTTTTGCACATAGTGGCTTTTCTTTTGCTTATCTCTTATGGGGAGAGCTGCGGGCCGCGTAAGCGGGCCGGAGTGCTTGTGTTCCGGTGTTCGAACCCGCAGTTTCTTCCCGCCACCTTCGAACAGTGCTCGGGAAGAGTTTTTCAAACTCTTAAGATAGGATCACAAGCAATGTCCGATCTTTCCCCCGCGCAAATGCGCCAAATCACCGCGGCGGTTTACGCCGTCGCCCCCAACCGTGCTGATCGCGGCCGCGTTTTCGCCGGCCTGCGTAAGCATTTCGCCGTCGCGTCGTATCGCGACATCCCCGCTGAAAAGCTGGGTGACGTGCTGCGAGTTATCAGCGCATACAAGCTGGCAAAAGATGCACCAGCCCCGCAGCCGAAACCAAAAGCGCAGCCGAAGCCTGAAACGGCGGCTAAGCCTGCGAGCACGCGGGAGCAGCGGCGCAAGCAAATCGTCCTCGGCACTATGACAGCCTTCGATATCGTCTACGATCGTCTAGTCGATCTTGTCTGTGACGATGAAAAAGACTGGCCGCCGCAGAAAGTTACGCGAGCGCTTGACGATATGAGCGCAAATGCGAGCATTTTAGAAGCGTGGTTAACACTTCAAGCCGCACGCTAAAAACAAAGTCCATAGATAAATGAGGCCGTCCGAAAAACTTCGGGCGGCTTTTTTGTTTCCTTTTTCTCTGAAACCGGAGCGTTTTTCTATGGAAATTAAACTCACAATCGATGCCACGCCGGCCGCCGTGGCCTGTGCGGAAAGTTTGAAGCAGCTGGGCATAGGGCTCAATGCCTTCTCGAAGATACAGCTAAAAGTGCCGAAAACCGGCCCCGCAGTCCCTTTCGCATGCCCCGCCGGCGAGACTGAAGAACCCGCCTCCGCTGCTGAGGAAACGACCCCGCCTATTACAGCTACGATCCAGCCAGTAGAGAAACCGGCCCCCGAACCTGCGGAGGAACCGGCTTCCAAACCTGCCCGACAAGCCGCCGCGGGCCATAGGGAGGCGCGGCAAAATTCTGGCAGTGCGCCTGCGCCGCAGGGAGGCGCGGCAGCTTCTCCGGCTGAGCTGCATACGCATGCTGATATTTTGACGATTTGCGCGGCCTTGAAGCGTGACTACCCCGAAGACTTCACGCCGGCCGCAGGTCTTCAATTTACGCGTGATGCCTGCAAAGCCGCAGGCGTCGATTCGATTAAGCCGACGGAGCCCGAAGCGGTGGAACGCCTTTATCAGGCCGTCGCAAAGATGGCCGCCGACTTCCGCGCGTCACAGGGAGGTGTGGCAAATGACGAAGCATGCCCTCCTTTCGCCTAGCTCGGCGCATCGATGGTGCAGTTGCCCGGGCTCCGTCGCACTCACCAAAGACCTGCCGAACGTGTCTAGTCCTTACGCAGAGGAAGGCACACGGGCGCATCGCCTTGCGGAGCTCGCTTTAGCGTACTGGCGCGAGGCGGAGCGCCTTACGGACGGCTATGGCTTCGCAGGAGATCCGAGCTATGCCGCCGTGCGGGACGAGTATTTTGCGCTTCGCGACAAAGCCGGTGAGGAAATGGATGCTGCTGTCGGCACGTATCTTCAAGTTATTGAGAACAAACGTCCGTACAGCTGGCTCAAGGTCGAAGAACGCTTGGACGTTTCGGGCATCACTGGCGAAGAAGGCGCGGCAGGCACTGCGGACTGCGTGATGCTTCAAGGCGACACGCTTTGGGTCATCGATTTCAAGTACGGCAAAGGCGTTCAGGTGGCTGCTGAGCATAACGATCAGCTTTCGATTTACGCGATTGCGGCTTACGACCAGCTCGATTTTTTTGTGCAGGCCGGCGTGCAGCAGATTGGTCTTCAGATCGTTCAGCCGCGCCTCGGCCACATCGACGAATGGGTTTTCCCCGTCTCCGAGCTTGAGGGCATGCGTGCCCGCTTCAAGGAGGCAGGAGCCGAAGCGCTCAGGGAGGCGCGGCAATACGACGAGGACCACGGGGCGGCGCTTCAGCTTAACCCGTCTGAGGGCGCCTGCCGCTTCTGCGGTGCGAAGGCTGCGTGCCCGAAGCTTCGCGAGCAGGTGACAGAGCTCGTCGAAGCGCAGTTCGAAGTACTGCCGCCTGAGATGCCTCCGGCACCCGAAGCGATTCCAGTCCCGCAGGAGATTGATGAGCTGGCTAAGGCCTTGAAGTGGGTGCCGCTCGTACGCACATGGTGCGACGCCGTCAGCGACGCCGCCCTGTCCAAAGCCTCTGCAGGCGAGGACATCCCGGGCTTCAAGCTTGTTGCAGGCCGCGCCGGCCCGCGGCAGTGGGACAAGGCGCAGCTCGAACAGGTCACGAAGCTGCTTAAGGGCGGACTTCGCGTGGCCGATCTCTATGAAAAGAAACTCATTTCTCCGACCTCGGCGGAGAAGTTGATGAAAGCCGGAACGCTTGGGGAGGCGCGGTGGAAGAAGCTCGGGAAGTTCATCACGCGCTCTGAAGCCAAAAACGCCCTCGTGCCGGAATCCGATCCGAGACCCACACTGCCGAAGGTGGAAAGCGCCTTCGACGTGCTCCAGTAACAGCCGACAGCTATATAGGAATGAAAGCAAATGGCGATTAAAGATCCTTGTGTTGCACTCATCAAGTGCCGCCTGCAAACCCCTCATCTCTATGAGCCGTACACCGACAAGTACGGAAAGACCATGTACTCGTGCATTCTGCGCGTATACGACAAGGCCGAGTGGGCAAAGATTGAAGCGGGCAAGCGCGCTGCCTGCCAGAAGAAGTTCGGCGTCGATGCCGACAAGAAGCTTAAGAAGATCAACGGCAATCCAAACTGCTGCCTGCTTCGCGAGCCCGACGACGACGACTCTTACAAGTTTATGAAGGCCACGCGCAAGCCCGAAGACGGCTGCCCCAAGCTGATCGACCGCGCCAAAAACGGCGTTCCGCAGTCTGCGGGGCTCTTTGTCTCTGGCGCAGAGGTTTTCGCCCTTGTCTCTTTCTGGGCGTACGACAACCAGTCGACGGGCGTAGGCGCCACGATCCTTGGCCTGCAGTGGGTCAAGGAAGGCGAACCCTTTGGCGGCGCACCGATCGCCAGCGACGACGATTTTGACTCGCTCGACGATACGGGCGGCGACGAAGCGGACTCGTACTTCTAAACGGCCCTTGCCAGAGCGTCTTCATTTCCCCCGTGAGGACGCTCGAGCAAGGGTCGTGAGGCAAAGCTTCTGACCGGGAAACCAGGAGCGTCGGGGTTATGGGTCGCGTAGCTGCAGTCTCTCCTCCCTCGATACCAAAGGCGGCGTGCGTTCCGGCGCAAGAGAGTTGACTGCGATTCGCCTCCTCACGATCCCATTGATTTTTAAGCATTAACGATAAGGCCTCGCGAGTGTATGACATTCGTTCGAGACTTGATCCTTTTGCCTTAAGGAAAAGACATGTACTTGATCTACGCCGACACGGAAACTTTCAGCCCGCAGGATCTCTCGCGGGTAGGCGCGGCGCGCTATGCCGAGGATGCCCAGATCATCCTTTGGAGCTACGCGGAGAACGACGAACCGGCGAAGGTTTGGGACCGCGTGAGCAATCCGCAGATGCCTGCCGATTTGAAACGCATGTGGGAAAGACTTTTCGCTGACTCGGACGCGAGAGTTGTCATGCACAACGGCATGAACTTTGACCGTCGGGTGTTTGCGTCCAACGGTTTCGGCGAAATCCCTGCCGAAAAGATCATCGACACGATGGTGCTGGCCTATGAGCATGCGCTGCCCGGATCTTTGGAGCAGCTTTGTGAAGCCTTTCGTCTCGATGCCGACCACGCCAAAGACAAAGACGGCAAGCGCCTGATTCAGATCTTTTGCAAGCCCTTGCCGGTGAACTACAAGCTGACTCGGGCCACGCCGCAGACGCATCCCGCCGAATGGGAGCGCTTTAAGAACTACGCGCGGCTCGACATCGAGTCTATGCGCGTGATTTACAAGAAGCTGCCGAAGTGGAACGCCACTGCGCAGGAGCGTCGTCTGCAGGCGCTCGATGCCGTGATCAACTCTCGCGGCATGTGCATCGACCTAGAACTGGCGAAGGGTGCGGTGGAGACAGCGGCTCGGCATCGTACGCATCTCGCGGCCCGCACGCGGGAGCTGACGGGAGGCGCGGTATCGGCTGCCACGCAGCGCGATGCGCTTCTTGAGTACCTCCGCGCTGAGTGGGGGCTCGATCTTGTCTCAGCCACACGGGCTGAGGTAGAAAAGCGCATTGCTGAGCCGGGCATTCCGGAACCGGAGAAAGACCTTCTTCGCGTACGCATCGCTTCAACCAAAATCAGCGTGCAGAAATTTCAGTCAGTGCTGAACGCCGCCTGCGAGGACGGCCGTCTGCGCGGGTGCCTGCAGTTCCGCGGCGCCAGCCGAACCGGGCGATTTTCGGGACGTATCTTCCAGCCGCAAAATCTGGCTCGTCCGACGATGCGCAATGATGAGATTGAATTCGCCATCGAGGCCACTAAGGGAGGGCTGTTGGATACGTTCTATGAAGACCCAATGCCCGTCCTTTCAAATCTTTTGCGCGGGCTCATCATCGCACCCAAGGGGAAGAAGCTCGTCGTCGCTGACTACTCAAATGTCGAAGGCCGTGTGCTGGCATGGCTTGCCGGAGAAGAGTGGAAGCTTAAGGCTTTTCGCGACTTTGACGCCGGAGTCGGACACGACCTGTACAAGCTGACCTATGCCCGTGCGTTTAACGTCAAACCGGAGACCGTTACGAAAGCGCAGCGTCAGATGGGCAAAGTGCTCGAGCTTGGCATGGGCTACGGCGGAGGCGCCGGCGCTTTCCGTACGTTCGCTCTCGCCTACGGCATCGACCTGCACGACATGGCGGATGCCGTGAAGTCTTCGATCAGTCCGTCTATCTGGGCAGAAGCGTGCGAGTGGTACCCCAAGGCGCTGCTAGGCGGCTTCACCGAAGGCATGGACAAGGAAGTTTTCCTCGCCTGCGACTCGGTGAAGCGAGCCTGGCGCAAAGCCAACGCCCAGATCGTGCAGTTTTGGTATGACATGGACGCCGGTGTTCGGCAGGCTGTTATCGAAGGCGGTCCCGTGCGGGTTGGCCGGTACATTACCGTAGACAAGAAAGGAAATTACCTGCGTGTACGTCTGCCTTCCGGCAGATATCTCGTCTACCCCTCTCCGCGTATAGACGACGACGGGATCAGCTACTTCGGCGTTGCTCAGGTAAGCCGAAAGTGGGCGCGTATTCGGTCATGGGGCGGAAAGTATTGCATTGCCAAAGGGACTCCGGTTTTAACGCAAGAAGGATGGCGGCCGATTGAGGCCATCACGGCGGCAGACAAAGTATGGGACGGCGTGGCTTGGGTTCAGCAAAGCGGGGTGGTTTGCAACGGCCAAAAGTTTTGCATTAAAGCCTACGGCGTATGGATGACGCCAGATCACAAGGTACTTACTACTGAAGGGTGGAAGGATGCGAAAGACCATTCGAGATTTAACCGGGTTCCGTGTCGGCTACCTGACAGCGTTGCGCTTTGTTGGGACGGACGGAAAGAAAGCGCTGTGGGAGACCCGCTGCATTTGCGGGCGGCACAAAGTAGTTCAGGGGACGGAACTTACGAGGATGGCAAAACGCGGGATTACCGCATCTTGCGGATGCAAACGGGCGGAGACCATCGCGCGGAAGAATCGAACACACGGCATGAGCAAACACCCCGCTTTCGGGGTGTGGCACTCGATGAAACAGCGTTGCGAGGATCCCAGGCACCCGGCATACAAAAACTACGGCGGCCGGGGGATAACAGTTTGCCCGGAGTGGGAGCACTCTTTCAAGGCGTTTTGGGCGGACATGGGGGCTACTTGGAAAAAGGGGTTGGACCTAGACCGTATCAACAACGACGCGGGGTACAGCCGGGAGAACTGTCGGTGGGCAACACGAAAAGTGAATTGCAACAATCGCCGGCGAACAAGGAAGGTAGATGGAAAGCCGCTAACGCAGTGGTCAGCCGAAACCGGAATCGGGTTAACCACGCTGTACTACCGCTTGGCGCACGGTGTTCCGAGGGGACAGCTGTTTGCCAAGCCGGACGTGTCGAGACGGTTTACGACCTCACCAACTGCGGCCCCCGCAACCGCTTCGTCGTCCTCGGCGAAGAAGGCCCTGTGATTGTTCATAACTGTGAAAACGTTACCCAGGCTGCGGCTTGCGACCTTCTGTGCGAAGCGCTTCTGAACTTGGAGGCTGAGGGTTATCAGACCGTGCTCACGGTCCATGACGAAGCGATTTGTGAGGTGCCCGACACTGCCGCGTTCAGCGCTGAGCGCATGGAAAAGATTATGTGCCGTCTTCCGAAGTGGGCGGCCGGACTGCCGCTTGCCGCGGCGGGGTTTGAATCGCTTCGGTATCGGAAGGACTAACCATGTACCACACAACAAACGATACGACTACCGTGATCGGCTGTGCAACCGCTACGGTAATCGCTGACACGATGGCCGAGCGCACGGGCGGCCGCATCATGACACTCGAGCTCGTTTATCCGCGCATTATCCACGCGGAGTTTCTCACGCACCGGGTGTTCAGTCGCAATGCGGCCAGTTCTCGTGCGACGCCCGTCGCCACCTGCCTCGAAGAGGTGGAGCGCCGCCCCTACGTCCCCTCCCAGTGGCTTAAGAACAAGCCGGGCATGGCGGGCGGTGAGCCGTTCGGCGCGGAGGATGCGGCGGCCATCGCGTCGGACATCAAGCTGCTTCGGCAAATGACGACTTCCGTCGTGCGGCGGCTTATGGAACGCGGCGTCAGCAAACAGCAGGCGAACCGTTATCTTGAGCCCTTCATGTATATCCGCACGCTCGTCACGGCGACCGACTGGGACAATTTCTTCAAGCTTCGGCTCGATAAAGCGCACGTTCAGCCGGAAATGTATGACCTTGCCCGAGCGATGCGTATTGCTATTGATAAGAGCACGTCTGTCGTCGGCCGCATTCATCTTCCCTACATCGACTGGGATGTCAGCGGGGCCGTCGGAGACGAAGACTGTGTGGCCGCGATGATCAGCGCAGCGCGATGCGCACGAGTTTCGTATCTCACGCACGACGGGAAAGCGCCCGACAAAGAAAAAGACTTGGCGCTCGCCAACCGTCTGTGGGAGGAAGGGCATCTTTCGCCCTTTGAGCATCAGGCATGGGCGAAGTTTTCCCCTTACTACTCCAGCAACTTCCGCGGCTGGTCAAGCGCACGCCGCTATTTTTCAGGGCAGGACTAAATGGGAAAGCCTAGAAAAAAGTACAGGCCGAAGCCGGTACGCATCATGCCGGCGATCGCTGACGTAGTGCTCGGGGATTTGTCGGACGGCGAGCGCGAGTTTCTGCGGGAGGCCGCGATGCATTCGCTCGATTTAGTTCAGCTTGGCACCGAAGACATAGACGACTACGCGAACATCGATGCGGTTTTGCGGAACCTGTGGGTGTATGCGCTTCAGTTCGAGGAGACGGCGATTGTCCGAGTGCTGACGTTGATGGCTTCGTCGTGCCTGTCCGGACTATATGCCGGAGCGGGTGACGCTTTAGCAACCCGCCGTCCCGGTACGGCAGTACGCAAGCCGCTCACGCATGAAGACCGCGTTGCTTTAGTGCGGCCGATTCAAGCGGCAATCGATATGTACTTCGAGCTTACGAAGACCGCTGAACGCAGAAGCGAGCTCGTCCGCAGCCAGTATGCCGCGGGCAAGATCAGGCTTCCGCGCGTCCATGAATTTTATTTAGTTGACAAAAGCTCCACATCGAAGGCGGATCAGAAAGCTTTCTGGCGCCGACGCGGCGTGGCCTTTGTCAACGGCCGAGCAGTGCCCGGCTATTACAAGACCGATAGCTTGGGGCGTCTCATCTGGCGCATACCGCTCGAGCAGGCCCAAGTTGTCATCACCGACCCAACCCCTACTTATTTCATTAACGACGAGAGACTTTCAGATGCCGAAGAGGAAGCTTAGTTATCCCCCAAAACTTGTGGCTGAACTTGCCGTCGCGCTGCGCGCAGTGCCTGGCGCCGCTGACATCAACAATGACGATCCTTTGGGCGGAACGCTGTGGACGCTTGCGATGATTATCGGGGCGAGTAAGGAGAAGGACCTTGTAAAGGCCGCTGAACGCACGACTGCCGCAGTCGGCATTCCTGTGGAGTTGGCAGACGGGTTGGTCAGCGTCGCCTACGCCTTCGTTGAGGCAATGGCCAAGGTGCGAGACAAAGCCAACACCCGAAACGCAGCTGAGGCCTAATCGGAGAAAAAGAATGGATGAAGAAAAGACTGACATGGTGAATCATCCCTCGCACTACACGGCCTGCTGCATTGTGTTGGAGCCGGTCGACGCGACTGAGCTTCTCCCGCACCCATTAGCGTCGGCGGTGGAGTACGTCCTGCGGTCCCCATACAAGGGTTCGGAAAAGCAGGATCTCGAAAAGGCGGTGTGGTGGCTGAAGCGTTTCCGTGACGTGGCGATGTATCGCCTCCCCCACTACGACGACTCGTACAGACTGCGTGAAACCGCAGGCGTGTATCTCCAGATGTTTTGCTGGCATTTCCCCTTGCTTTTGGGGCTGTGCAAGCTTCGTCCAGATGGCTTCGTCATCGAAGCTGATGCAGTAACTGAGGTGATTGAAGGCATCAACGCCCGCATCAACAGGCTTAACAGTCAAGAGGAACAGCATGTCTGACAACAAATTTGCGCAGCGCATGGCTGAGGCGGGCATTGTCCCCGAGGAGTTTGCGCTGGCTGTCTTAGGCGGCGACTGCAAGTCTGCGGACAAAATGCTGCGGGAGGTCTTCCCAGAAGGTATCCCGGCGGAAACGCTGCGGGAGCACCAGGCGTATCTCAAGGCGGTCATTGCCGTGACTATGTGGGCGGCCGCAGGACTGGGACGGCTTGCCGGGGAACGTGAGTGCAAGGAGAAGTCCGATGGCAGCAACGCCTGAAGGTGAAGTCGTACAAGCGCTCATCCGCGAGTGCAACAAGCGCGGGTGGGAACAGAGAAAGATCACGTACGAAGGGCGCGTCGGTGCGCCGGACCGCATGGTGCTGGCGCCGAGCACGCTCTTCTTTGTCGAGTGCAAGGCGCCCGGTCAGGTGCCGACGCCAGTACAGGCGCGTGAGCATGAGCGCATTCGACGGACCGGCACACGGGTTTACGTCTGTGACTCGGAGTGCTCAGTGGAGTATGTGTTTCGACATATCGCGAACACGATAGAGCAGCGATCAATTCATCCTGATTGGAGGTAACCATGGGGGATCTGCTTACCCTTTTCCTGCTTACCGTCGCGGCCATTGGGTGCATCGCATTCGGGTTCTTTTGCGGAGCTCAGCTGTTAGCGGCCATTTGGCTCCGCGATTGGCAAAGCATCGTCGCCAACACGGTGATGCTTATCCTAGCGGCTTGCTCCTTCTTTTCCGTATTGTCGATGTCGATGGGCGTGTTATGAAATTCGTTCCTCGGCTTTACCAAAGCATGGCGATCGACTTCCTCCTCAAGCACCAGCGCTGCGCGCTTTACGCAGGCATGGGGCTTGGGAAGACGGTCTCCACACTGATGGCCGTTCGGCACCTGCAGGAGTGGTGGGGCGAAGGTCCCGCCCTCGTCCTCGCTCCGCTTCGCGTGGCGCAGTCCACGTGGCCGGATGAGGTCGCCAAGTGGGATGATCTGCAGGGCACTCGGGTCTCTGTCATCTGCGGCTCGGCCGTTCAGCGTCGTGCGGCGCTTGATAAGGACGCGGATATCTACACGATGAACTACGAGAACTTGGGGTGGCTTACCTCTGAGCTCGAACGTCGCGGGAAGGAGTGGCCGTTTGCAATAGTTGTAGCCGACGAAGCCACGCGTCTGAAAGGTCTGCGTGCCAGACAAGGCTCCAAGCGTGCACGCGTGCTGGCTAAGGCGCTCCCGAAGATCCGCCGTTTCATCGAGCTTACAGGTACGCCGGCGCCCAACGGACTTGAAGATTTGTGGGGGCAGATCTACTTCCTTGACCAAGGCGCCCGACTGGGAAAGTCGATGACGGCCTACCACGAACGGTTCTTTCGTCAGGTGCGCGTGGGCTCATCCCCGTTGGCCGTGCGCTACGAACCACTCCCCGGCGCCGACCGCCTGATCCACTACAAGATCAGTGACATCGTGCTGAAGATCAATGCGGAGGAGTGGTTCGACGTGAAGCAGCCGATCTTCTCCACCGTTGCGGTTGACCTGCCCGACACGGCAAGGCGCCTTTACACAAAACTCGAGCGGGAGTTTTTGGCCGAGCTTGAATCCGGCAAGGAAATTGAAGCAATGAACGCCGCAGTTAAATCAGGCAAGTGCCTGCAGCTCGCGAGCGGAGCGGTCTATACCGACGGGGAATCCTTCGAGGAGGTCCACAAGGCAAAGCTCGAGGCGCTCCGGTCCATTGTGGAAGAAGCCGGCGGCATGCCGATACTCGTGAGCTATCAGTTTAAGCACGAGGCAGTTCGCATTCAGCGGTCCTTCCCGAAAGCCAAGCTCCTCGACAAGAATCCTAAGACGCTGCGCGATTGGAACGCAGGGAAGATCCCCCTTCTCCTGGCACATCCCGCATCGTGCGGCCACGGGCTCTCAATGCAGGACGGCGGAAACATCCTCGTCTTCTTTAGTGCCGGGTGGAATTTGGAGCACCACGACCAGATCATCGAACGCATCGGCCCCACTCGCCAGAAGCAGGCAGGGCACGAACGTCCGGTTTACGTTTACTACATCGTCGCGAAAGACACGATGGATGAGGTGGTACTTGAACGATTGAAGACCAAGCGAGACGTGATGGACGTCCTGCTCGAGAAGAAAAAGAAGGAGGCTCAGCCATGAAGCCGTTTGAACTAATGACAAAAAAGCAGGTGGCAGCCCTGACAGGCGTCAATGTTTCAACCGTCGACCGGCACGTGAAGGCCGGACGCTTTCCGGCGCCTGCATATGTGTTCGGTCGCCCCCGTTGGCGGCGTGAGGATGTGGAGCGCTTTCTGGCGCAGGCATTCAAGCCGGTAGAACAGCACAATAAGGAGGTTAAAATGGTTGGCTAGAGCACGTGGTATTTTGGGAGAAGCTCCATGGAAGCAAACGACGTGCTCTCCGGCCTTGGCGACACTGTCCGCAAGAAGGCCGAAGCCTACCTCGCTGAGCAGAAAGCTCAGCTTGATACCGAAACACGGCGCAAGGTGCGCGTCTTTTGGGTGTCTGTCTGCGTTGTGGCGTCCGCGGTATGCGGCATCGCCGGTTGGTATCTCCACGGACTCGTGGGGTAAGGCATGCTGCACGACCTCCTTCCGCGGACAGTCGAAGGGGCGCTGGCAGTTTTCGGCGGCTGGCTTGGACTGATATGGAGCGCAACGCTCCAGTCAGTTGCGCCGCTGGCATGGTGGTTCGCGATCTTCGTGCTCACGGACCTCATCACGGGTGTGTGGGCGGGAGTTAAGACGACCGGCTTTTCTTCGAAAGTGCTGTACGCCGGCATGTTCAAGAAAGGCATTGCCTTCGCAATCATCATCTTGGCGCACGGCCTTGACGTCAGCTTTTGGTACGTGCTCAAAGATCTCCCAGTCTTTCAATCCGTTGTGCTCTGCGCCTACTGCTGCGGGGAGTTCGGCTCGATCGTAGAAAACATCGAGCGGGCTGGGTACGGAGATGCACTGCCGCCAACGCTGAGGAAGCTTTTCCTCTCCCTCGAAGAACGGCTCGCCAACGCCGTCGATAAAAAGCTTGACTCAGTCGGGCTTGAAGGCAAAGAACACCACAAATGAAAAACTTTCTAGAACACTTCGCTTCCGCGGCGTCGCCCTTCGTGCGCCACTGGGAGGGCCTGAGAACCTCTGCGTATAAGTGCCCCCTGGGTGTGTGGACGATTGGTTACGGCCGCACCAACGGCGTGCATGAAGGTGACACCTGCACCAAGGAGCAGGCAGCCCAGTGGCTGCTTGAAGACCTGACGGACACGGCTTCGCGGCTTGCCCGTTATGTCAATGTCCCGGTTACGGAGAACCAGTTCATCGCACTCGTATCCCTCGCATACAACATCGGTGTTGACGGTCTTGCCCGTAAATGCCCGAAGCTAATGCGGGCGCTGAACGAAAAAGACTACGACGGGGCTGCTGAGCAGTTTTTAGACATCACCAACGGCGGGGTTCCCGGACTTATAGCTCGGCGCAAAGCCGAAGCAGAACTCATGAGGAGTTAATCATGAAAGAAAAGAAAAGCAAAGACGACTACTACATCTCTCCCGAAGTCGAAGAGCAGGATGCCCGCATCCGCAAGATGACGCTCGCGGATACCGCGGAGCTGATGGAATCAGACGACTACAAAGATCGCTTTAAGGCGGAGTTTTATCAGACGCGTATCCGCATGCTCAAGCTCTTTGACATGCTCGAGAAATGGGACGCCGGCACGCTTGGCTTCGTGCCCGCCAGCGCCCGCTATCTGTATCTCATGCAGGTAAAAGGCATGGGTATCCAAATTCGAGCGATGCGCCGCAGGGCCAAGTTCGAAGGTATCGAACTGTGAACTGGCAGGCCGTCGGTGCGCTTGCCCTCTTGGCCGTCGGCTTTGCCGCAGGGTATGGCGTGAGGGACAACAAGGCCGACGCGGAGATGGCCGAGCTGCAGAAGTCAGAGGCCTTAGCGCGTGCGGCACAAGGGAGAAAGGACTATGCAAAACTTGTTGCCGCTGCGGATGCTGCCGCTTCTGTCAGCGGCGATCTTGATCGTTCTCGCGCTGACGCTGAGCGGATGCGCCAGTCCTTCGAGCGTCGCCTGCGAAGAGCCGAAGCCCTTGCCCAAGACGCTGACGGAACCGAGCTTGCCGCGTGCACGAAGCTACTCAGAGAAAGTGTCGATCTACTTTCAGAAGGTCGAAGCCTGGCTCTCGAAATCGGAGCTAAGCACGACGCCGTAAGCACGCTTCAAAAGTAAAAGAACCCCGCCTTTACACCAATTTAACGCCACTGTTAAAAAGGCCAAAAGGCGGGGTTGTCGGATCAGCGAACTTCCGGCAGCAGGTAGTCCGCCCACTCCTGAAGAAGCGCACGTCTCTGCTCGAGCAAATCGTCACGTTGGTAAGCTCTGAATACCTGATTACCGACTGCGTGCATCAGACACTTCTCCGAGACGAGGAAGTTTTTCTCGTTCTTCGCGCACCAATCTGCGAACGTCGATCGCAGCCCATGCGTCGTGATGGGCTGACCCGTGGTGGACTTGAATATTCTTAACACCGTTGCAAGGTCTAATGGCCTGCCGTCCCGGCAGCTAAAAAGAAATGCGCCTGATGTATCTAGCCGATACAGCAGCGCCTTCGCCTGACGAGACAGAGGCACGACGAAGGGGTACGGTTTCTTGTCTTTTCGCCGGGCAGGGGGGACAGTGAACGTCGCGGCATCTAAATCGATCTCGTCCCACTGAGCACACCTAAACTCAGATGCACGGCCGACTGTCAAACAGCCAAAGACAGCGCAGAGCGCGCTAACGGTATCCTCCTGCCATAGCCGCTGAACGACCCGTCGGAGCTCTTCCGGGGGAACTGCTGAGTGATGGTTCTCGGGCTTGCCGCGCAAAACGACGGCTCGACTTGGAAGCACTGCGTCGAGGTTGTTCTTCCACACGGCGGGGTTCTTCTCAATCCACCCCTTCAGGACCGCGTAGTCGAACACCGCCAGCAGGCGGCTCTGCCAATCTCTTGCGATCCGCGGCTTAGTGGTCCACACCTCTCGCAGCACGGCGGCGCAGTCATCCCGTGTGATTGCATCGATTTTTTGTGTGCCAAACCGCTCAGCAAGTTTACGAAGCGAACGCCTCCAATCCGTGGCGGTATATTTGCCCTGAAACTGCCGCATGGCTAGAACATGCTCGAGCGCCTCCGGGGCGAGCTCCCCAAACGTGGGCATTTGCTTTTTCTTTTCTGCGCGCTTTTGTTCTGCCCGTACTTCAGCTCTTTGCTCGAGCGGGTCGATACCCTGTGCAACCTGCGCCTTAGCTAAGTTGGCTTTGGCCAGCACTGCCGTGATCGCCTGAGCTGTTCCGCCGAGACCAAGCTCACGGCGACGGCCGTTGATGCTGTACTTTAAAAGCCACGACATTCCGCGGGGCGTGACGCGAAGATAGACCCCTCGATCGTAGCAGTGGATGCCTATGGGTAAACGATTGATATCCTTGAGAGTGAATTTCATACAGGTTTCATACAGAAGGTTGCGTTGAACTGCCTAGCATTGCAGTGAAATACTAGAGCACCGTGAAGCTAACCATATGAAACTGCTTAAATTTACCGCGTTATGCAGAGATTTGCAGACACCTGCCTACACGTGCTTTTGGCGTCAAGCGATTTCCTTTCGCTTAAAAATGATTAGAAGGCATAAAGAACGCTGATGCTGCCGGCGGCACCGCGGCGATCGCCAACGTAGCCTTTAACGCCGATATCTGCCGTCCACGGACTTGCTGCCGAAGGCTTCACGGAGAGCCCCAACTCAAGAATGCCGGTATTGCCTGAAAGCGAAGGCACATCCAGCGCTGCAGCTGAACCGCCGAAAAGAATGTCAGCCTCTGCATCACCGTCAAAGACATGTTCGTATGCTGCGCCGACCTTCCACGAAGTCGTTGCAGAGAAGTCGCCCGTCAGACGGCCGCCGATACGCAGTGCATGCGTTGTGGCTGAACTCATCGAGAGCGTTTCGCCGTAACCCGTGCCGAGATCGGTGTCATCGTTGTCCAGATAGGTGACCGTATAGCGGCCATAGAGGTCGAGCTGTACCGGATCGAGTTTGAACACATATCCGCCGCCGAGATGCGCGGAGGCATAGAAAGCATCGGACTCAAAATGTGCCGAAGCGTTCCCGAACGCACCGTCAAAATCGGTCGAAGCGGAACCCGCCCGCACGGAACCTTCAAGATAGAAGGGCGTCGAGAAGTCATAGCGCAGGGCCGCGCCGACGCCATAGTAATCATGGTCGGCATCGCCTCGCGCACCGTTAACATGAGAGTCAGAAGACGCCCAACCAGCTTCCACAAAACCAGCAATCAAAGCGCTGCCCACTCGGCCTGCCGCACCGGCAGCCAAGGAAGTGCCGCGCAGGTCAACATGAGAACCGGTTTCATAGCGAGACTTTCCGCCGTGAATCGCGCCGAAGGCCGTAAAGCCGGGTGCGCCCTGAGCGGCGCGAACTGCTGCATGCAGACCTTCGTCGGCAATGAACTCTGCACCCTGATTCACAAACGCCACGGAGCCCAGGAAGGCTTCGGAAAGCGTCTTGGAATTGGTGTTGGCTTCACCCTTGCCACTGATTGTTGACTCACCGATCTGAAGGCCGCCGGAGGTGATGCCCATGCCGTCACCCGTACCAGCTCCGACGTTGTAGGTAAAGTCACCGGTCGGCGTTTCAACAACAACAACGATGTCTTTCTCGGTCTTCACGGAACCATCAATCAGCGTCTGACCGGCTTTGGCTTTCGCACGAATGCTCGTTGCAGCACTCAAATCGATGGTTCCCGTACCGTCACCAACGGTAAGCACTGGGTCGTTCTGGTCGTCGGCAGCATTAAAGGTATAAGACTGTGCGGTGCCAGTCACACTGCCAACAGAGTTGACGCCGGTGAAGACGACGGCTGTTTCCGTGGCACCGGAAAGATCCAATGCCTCGGAAATGGTCACGTCCGTTAAAGCCGCGCTGCTCGTGCCGACCGTACTGTTAGTGCCAGAACCGCCTGTGTACACAGACCCCGACACCGATGTTGCCGTGATCTGCAGCTGGGCGGATTCGACAGAAGAACTCTTTGCATTGTCGGAAGCAAAACCGCCAGCGTAGACATTGACTTTATTCGAATCAGAGCCCAATGTGGCATTGGAAATTGAAAGCGAAGCGTTTTCTACTGAAGCTGTCGAGCCCGTCTGATAAGCATATCCGCCGCCGACAATGTCATCCTTGACCGTTGCACCGTCGATTACAACCGATGAAGAACTGGTTGTTGTCGTAAGTTCAATTGGCGGATTATCTCCTGAAATGGTGTCTTTACTCCAAGAAACACCGCCGCCGACGATGGCTACGGGAAGAGTCTGCTTAGGTCCGGTGGCAACATAATTCACAGCCTCTATGGTGCCGCCAGTGATGATCACCTCTGACTTCCCTACAGAAGCTGTGGATTTCCAATCTGCTCCATTCGTTCCATAGGCATAGCTCAGACCGCCGCCGATTACACCGTTGACGGTCCCGCCGGTGATCTGAATTCTTGACGTGCCCGTAACATCGGCAGACATATCCCCGGATGTACCGTCCCCTATCTTGGCGTGCCCACCGCCGATAACAGCTCCGTTTACAGTTCCGCCAAAAATCGAAATTACAGTATCGCCGTCAACTGAACTCTCTACCGTTCCATGCTTGCCGTTAACTTTGCCACCGCCGACAACGTTACCGTTAATGGTTCCTGCTTTAATGGTGACGGAGGTTCCTTTCACGGAAGCCGATGCATCACCAGTGTCCTTTTGAGTACGCACATAACTGCCGCCAATAACTTCATCACCCAAGACAGCATTCGCGGCATCGATGACTATTTCACTTGTTCCGCTGATCGTAGAGGATGATTCTTCGTCTTTCTCCAGCAGATTCAGCAGACTGCCGCCAATGACAGATTCACTAGTCTTAATCTCCCCAGACCCCGTGATGGATACCGAGGTACTGCCGTTGATCTTACTTGAAGTGGCGTTTTCGCCAGAGCCGCCGTATGTCAATAGATCCCCGCCGACTACGCGGCCAACAATGTCGATTAAGGTCTCCGAGGTGTTGTTAATAGAAACAGAAGAGCCTGAGGATGTTGTAGCAGATTTCATCCCTATAGCGGCGCTCCCTCCGAAGACGCCGAATTTAGACGACTCAAACTTTCCTCCCTGAATTTTTAGTTCGCTGATTCCTGAAATATTCTTAAGTATTGGTTTCTGCCCTTCCGTCGACCCGTAGTTATCAGCAACGCTACCGCCAAAAACAGCGCCATAAAAGGTTCCGCCAGAAATACTAAGGGAAATATTCCCAGTTTCTGCAGTAGTTGAGGCCGGAGTGCCTTCACCCGGATTACCTGTGGATTTCACATACGATCCACCAATAGCACTTACAGGATATTCACTCGTTGAACTTTGGTTGCCAATAGAGCCTCCTGAAATCACAGCCGTCACATCCCCTGTAATCAAGGTGGTCTTGTCCGAATTGTTGGCCTTGCTGCCGCCTATAAAGTATTCAACACTTCCGCCAGTCATAGTGACTTTGGTATCGCCGATTGTGACGTTGTGAGTGCCTTCTTTATAGGTTGGTTGTTTGATGTGATTGCCGCCAATTAATTCATCGAATGATCCGCCCGTGAGTGTGATATTGGTGGAAACTGACCCGTGGTTGAGGTCAGTATTCTCCTGAACATTTTCTTCCTGGTAGTACCATCCGCCGGTCAACTTCCCTTTTTGGTTGTCCGACTTTTCATCGTATGTCGTCTCTTTCCCCATGGCTTCGTTGTGAGGATTAATGGCAGCAAATGCAGGTCCCATTGCCAATGCTGTCAACGAGGCAGCAATAATCGTTTTCTTCATCAAGCTCTCCAGTGAAAACAAGGGTTGCAGTCTTTTTTACCCCCCCCTTCTTCTGTCAAGCGCCTTGGTTTTCCTGATGAACTCGGGCGTACTCTCGGACGAAGAAAAAGAGCTTTCCAGCGATGAAGCAAAAACCATTATGATTGGTGTTCCGTGAACATCAATCATATTGATTATCCGCTAAATTTGATTGTATTACAGTAATCAAATGAAAACTATTGGCATTGCCTCTGCGCAATGGCTGTCGTTTAGCGGATCTGTCTTTAAGGGCCCGTTTGGTATACGCAAACAAGTGATTGTATACACTTGAAGCTGTATGATTCATCTTCGTATAACCATTGAGCTCAGACTACGTAACTTCTCTCACTTTTCCAAAATTAATCATGAAAAAAGCACTAATCGCCATTACTGCATTGACTGCATCCGCCCTGATCGCCGGCTGTGCCAATGTCCCCCGGGAAGCTCATCGCATCAATTTGATCACGCTCGATGAAGCAGAGGCCAACCACTGCAAGAGCCTCGGCTGGGTTGGATCGGTTTCGGTTCTCCTCATCAACGGCAAAGCCCGCAACACGGCCGTCATTCTGAAGAAAGCTGTCAAGATGCCCGGCGCGACGCACATTGCCTATACCAAAGGCGAAGCCGGCTATGCCACGACTCGCGCTCAGGTGCTGAGCTGCCCGAACCCCGCCCTGAAAACAAAAGATCCGGAAACGATGGCTTATCAGCGCGAATACCTAAAGCACAACTAACGCTGGAATCAATCTGCTCGACCGCTTTCGCGATCAATCAGCTCTTTCGGGCCTGAGTACGATTCAAAACCATCCGCCCGCTGATTTTCTTCAAATCAACGGGCGGATTTTTGTGAAATTCAGCCTTTGCAATGAAAAGCGAATTCCGGAGACGAGCTCAGTTTGATACGGGTCTCCAGCGGAGAGACAGGCTCATTAATCCTTCTTTTTACGGTTGGCGAAGAAGTTATCCTTTTGGATATCTGCAGTACGGATCGTGAAGACTTGATTCATCAAATCTGCGGTCAGCGCCTCTGCATCCGCTATCACCTGAATGTTGAAGTCGTCGAGCGACTTCTGAGCAGCCGCAGGATCCTTTTTCAAGGTCTTGACATAGCTGTCCTCAAAAGTCTTCATCCGGCCTTCGACCTCTTTTTCAAACTCCGCATAAGCCTTCTTCACAACGGGGGCGAGCGTCGGATAGTCCGTCATAACAAGCGTCTGAAGCTTGCGGAACTTCCAGTAAAGGCTCTTGTCATCGGCCTTGTCGGTACCCATGCCGAAGTGTTCCGGATAGGCGCTCACGCCCGAATACACCGGGAAATAGACTGAGAGATCAGCCATGCCCATCGCCAGATAGGTCACTTCGCCGATCGCACGCGGCAGCCATGGGCGCACCTGCA
>UMHU01070728.1_pt1 | contig 49500 bp, 50 predicted proteins | sample 1965591 | NCBI WGS metagenome assembly UMHU01 (sample SAMEA4836101, study PRJEB28245) | human gut metagenome | biome: gut microbiome; material: fecal sample | place: Denmark | collected 2008
ATCGTCACCGAAAACATGTTCGGCGACATCCTCACCGACGAGGCCAGCGTCATCAGCGGTTCGCTGGGCATGCTCTCCTCGGCGAGCGTGGGGGCCGAAGTGGCCCTTTTCGAGCCGATCCACGGCTCCTATCCGCAGGCCGCGGGAAAGAACATCGCCAACCCGATGGCCACGATCCTTTCGGCCGCGATGCTTCTGGAGCACCTGGGTCTCGATGCCGAGGGCAGGGCCGTGCGGCGTGCCGTCGATCGGGCGCTGGCCGAAGGCGTCGTCACCGAGGACCTTGCAGCGCCGGGCGAAAAGGCCCGTTCGACTTCCGAGGTGGGGGATTACGTCGCTTCGCAGATTTAATCCCGTTATTCCGAATTGCCGGCAGACCGTTTTTTCGCGGTCTGCCTTTTTTGGTGTCGTAACGACACTTTTATTTTTGTTGCGGCGTTTTACCGAACTGCATGCGAATCAATTTTGTTCTCGTCCGACTTTTATGTACCTTTGTCGCTTCAAGAACAATGAATGACATGGCAGGTTCCAATTTCGTAGATTACGTAAAGATATTCGCCCGCTCGGGGCACGGCGGCGGCGGCTCGACGCATTTTCGCCGCGAGAAATTCGTGGCTTTCGGCGGTCCCGACGGCGGTGACGGCGGCAAGGGCGGGAGCATCGTCCTGCAAGGCGACAAGCAGTACTGGACGCTCATCCACCTCAAATACCAGCGTCACCAGTTCGCCGAGGACGGCGAGCACGGCTCCGGGGCGCGCTCCTCGGGCAAGGACGCCCGCGACATCGTGATCCCGGTTCCGCTGGGCACGGTCGCCAAGCGCGTTTTCGAGAACGAGGACGGGACTGCGACCACCGAAACGGTGGGCGAGGTGACGGCCGACGGCGAGCGGCTCGTGCTGCTCCGGGGCGGCCGGGGCGGTCTGGGCAACTGGCATTTCAAGAGCGCCACTAATCAGACGCCGCGCTACGCCCAGCCGGGCGAGGAGGGTGAGGAAGGCACGTTCATCCTCGAACTGAAGGTGCTGGCCGACGTGGGGCTGGTGGGCTTCCCCAATGCGGGCAAGTCTACGCTGCTCTCGGTCGTTTCGGCCGCGAAGCCCAAGATCGCCGACTATGCCTTCACGACGCTGGAGCCGAACCTCGGTATCGTCGAGGTCCGCGACCACAAGTCGTTCGTCATGGCCGACATTCCGGGCATCATCGAGGGTGCGCACGAGGGCCGCGGTCTCGGAACCCGTTTCCTGCGCCATATCGAGCGCAATTCGGTGCTGTTGTTCCTGATTCCCGCCGACAGCGACGACATCCGCCGCGACTACGACGTCCTGCTGGGCGAACTGACGCAGTACAATCCCGAACTGCTGGACAAGGAGCGTCTGCTGGCCGTCACCAAATGCGACATGCTCGACGAGGACCTGATCGCCGAGATGCGCGGCCACCTGCCCGAAGGCGTGCCGTCGGTCTTCATCTCGTCGGTCTCGGGGCTGAACATCCCGCGGCTCAAGGATATGCTGTGGGAGGCGTTGCAGCGGTAACCCCCGCCCGCGTTGTCCGCGTTGTCCGCGCCGGACGCCCGGCGGTTCGGCGTGTTGCTGCGGAATGCGCTGCCGTGCCGGAAAACTCCGCTTCGCGGTTGGTGACGCGCAGGGTGTATTTCCCGGCGAAATAGTCGATGATTCCATACAAGGAGCCTGTGCCCTGGGGCAGAGGCTCCTTTGCGTAGACGCAGGTCGCGGCGGTCCGCACGGTGAAGGTTCGGCCCCGGGTGTCGACGATCTCGCGCTCGGTGGCGACGGCGCGGCCCGTCTCCGGGTCGGTGTCGCACCAGTTTTTCCCGGCGTCGGCGAAACGCACGTCGTCGAAACGGACGCGTGTGTCGATGTGCCGGGCCGAGACGGCGTCGAACGTAAGGAGCTGTGCGGAGGGTGTCTCGCCGCCGGGCGGTTCGGTGCGGATGTACCGCGCCAGCTCTTCGCGCGGAATGCACCCTGCGCCGCCGTCGCCGGGTGTCGTTCCCAGCTGGATTTTCCCGCCGTAGTCGCACAGCGTAAGGCCGTTGCAGCGTACGGTCGCCACGATGCCGAACGGATAGAGGTCTGCCAGCGGGGAGCCTTCCGCGGCGATCGAGATGCCGCCCGAGGCGTCTTCGACGACGATCGTCCTGTGAAATTCGCCGTAGAGGTCATTGGCCGTGACGAATCCGCGGATGGTGATGTCCTGCGCTATCGCGACGCTGCTCTTCCCGTCGCAGAGCGATTTGAGGTAGGCGACCGAATTCTGCGGCTCCGGAGGACGGACCGTGAATTCGGGCTGCGTGGCCCGGTCGCATCCGGCCGGCAGCGTCAGCAGGACCGGCAGCGTCAGCAGGCTAATGCGTGCAGTCGTTCTCATCGCGCAGTTTGAGGATGTAACGCCCGTCGCCCGCGGCGTCGTACTGGAGAATGCCCGTCAGCGAGACCGTGCCGGCAGGCACTTCGGCGTCGGCGAAACGGGCGTATCGGCGGACGTAGGTGTAGACGGCGTTGCCGTCGGCGTCGGTGAAGCGTTTGTAGCCCGCCCAGGTTGCCGCCGAAAGGTCTTCGGGGGTGTAGCGCACGCCGTCGATGCGGACGAGCGTGCCGCAGCGGCTTTCCGTAAGCGCGGGAATGACAAGCGGGGCAGGGGAGGGCGCAGCCAGGGCTTCGCCGCTGCGGACCAGCACGGAGCCGAGCGCCGCCCGGGAGCCGATGTAGTCCGTTGCGTAGCCGCTTCCGGCGGCGGGCGGACGTCCCGCCTGCAACACCCCGCGGCTTTCGGCGACGGCGAGTCCCCGGAGCGAAAGCGTTACGCGGCTTCCTATGGGGAAGTCGTTGTGCAGATGGTCGATACCGGCCATCACTTCAAGTCCCGCTTCAGCGTCGCAGATGCAGAGCGTGCGGTAGAAATTCTCCGCGCGGTCGCAACTCGCGACCCTCCCCGTGACGACGATGTCGCCCGTAACGGTGAAGGGCGTGCCCGCATAGCGGTCGCGCAGCGCGGCGATGGTCTCCGTCGCGGGTTTCCCCTCGCCGTCGTCGTCCGGTTCCCCGAACCGGGAGTCGTAGCACCCGGTCAGCAGGAGCGCGGCGACGGCGCCGAAAAAAGGTATGGGACGGAAGTGAAGCATATTTTTACGCAATGCGGTGATTCATACGGACCCCGGCCGGTTTGCCGTTAAGCCCTTCCCCGGGAGAGGGGCGGACCGGTGAACGACGCCGGAGGCGGCGATAACGACCGGACCGAAGCGGGATGCGGCGTGTCGCGCGGAAGCGTATCCGGCAATGTTATTGTTCGATACGCGAATCTTTCAGTCCCAGGAAGTAGAGGATGCCGTCCAGCCCGATGGTCGAGATCGACTGTCGGGCCGTGGCCTTTACCTTGGGTTTGGCGTGGAAGGCGATGCCCAGGCCCGCGAGGTTGAGCATCGGCAGGTCGTTGGCGCCGTCGCCGACGGCCACCGACTGGGCGATGTTGATCTCCTCGAACTGGCACAGCAGCCGCAGCAGTTCAGCCTTGCGGCGTCCGTCGACCACCTCGCCGACATAGCGTCCCGTGAGGCGTCCGTCCTCGATCTCCAATTCGTTGGCGTAGACATAGTCGAAGCCGTATTTCTGCCGGAGGTAGTTGCCGAAATAGGTGAATCCGCCGGAGAGGATCGCCGTTTTGTAACCCACGCGTTTGAGAATGGTCATCATGCGCTCCAGCCCCTCGGTGATCGGCAGGCTGCGGGCGATCTCCTCCATGACCGAGACGTCCAGTCCCTTGAGCAGCGCGACCCTCTGCGAAAAGCTTTCGCGGAAATCAATCTCGCCGCGCATGGCGCTGGCCGTGATTTCGCGCACTTTGTCGCCCACGCCCGCGCGCTCGGCCAGTTCGTCGATCACCTCGGTCTCGATCAGCGTCGAGTCCATGTCGAAGCAGATCAGGCGGCGGCTGCGGCGGTAGATGTCGTCCTTCTGGAACGAGACGTCGAGACCGATCTCCGAGAGGTTCATAAATCCCTCCTGCATCGTGCTGCGTTCCTGGTCGGTGAGCGATCCGCGCACCGAGAGCTCGATGCACGACTTGGCGGCGCGGTCGTCCTCGCAGAGGGGCATGCGGCCCGTGAGGCGTTTGATGGCGTCGATGTTCAGCCCGTGCTCGGCCACGACCTTCGTCACCTCGGCGATGTGGCGTGCCGTGACGGTGCGGCCCAGCAGGGTGATGATGTAGCGGTTTTTGCCCTGACGGCCCACCCAGTCGTTGTAGCGTTCCTCGGAGATGGGCGTGAAACGGATCATCACGCCCAGTTCCGACGCCTTGAACAACAGCTCCTTCATGATGCTTCCCGACTTGTCGGCCGTGGTCTTGATCAGGATGCCGAGCGTCAGCGACTGGTGGATGTTGGCCTGTCCGATGTCGAGGATGAAGGCGTCGTAGCGTGCGAGGATCTCGGTGAGCGACGAGGTCATGCCCGGTTTGTCTTCACCCGAAATGTTGATCTGGATAATTTCAACGTTGTTCTGCATCGTATAATGTATGGTGTTTTCCGGCGCTTTCTGCAAAAAGCGCAGACAAAGTTAATAAAGTTCTCTTTTTTTTGGCTATTTTTGCCTCACAAACTTAAAAAACGGAATTATGTGGACATTTTTAGCGGCCGAAGAACCTGCCTCGCTGATCGTGCCGGACAGTGTGCAGAAAGCGAATCTGGCCGAAGCGGTCAATAAGATCGTGAACATGGATTTCAGCACTTTGTTCGGCTCGCTGATTCGTGAATCGCTCTGGATTCTTGTCAAGGTTCTCATTGCGCTGGCCATCTATTTCATCGGACGCTGGCTCGTGCGCCGCTTCCTGCGGCTGATCGACGTGGCCATGCAGCACCGCAATGTCGACATTTCGCTGCGTTCGTTCACGCGTAATACCGTCAGCGCGTTCTTCACGCTGCTGCTCATCCTGATCGTCGTGTCGACGCTGGGCGTCAACGTGACATCGCTCATCGCCGTCGCGTCGGCCGCCACGCTGGCCATCGGTATGGCTTTGAGCGGCACGGCCCAGAACTTTGCCGGCGGGGTGATGATCCTGCTGATGAAACCCTACCGCATCGGCGACTACATCTCGGCGCAGGGACAGTCGGGAACCGTGCGCGACATCAAGCTCTTCTCGACGGTGATCGCCACGGCCGACAACCAGACGATCTACATTCCCAATAACTCGATCGCGACGGCCATCATCGACAACTATTCCACCTCCGAGACGCGCCGCGTGGACTGGACCGTGGGCATCTCCTACGGCGACGACGTGGATGTGGCCCGCAAGGCCGTCCTTTCGATGCTGGCCGCCGATCCGCGCGTCCTGCCCGATCCCGCCCCGGTGGTGTGGGTCGCTGCGCTGGCCGACAGTTCGGTGAACCTCTCGATCCGCGCATGGGTCAAGAACGCTGACTACTGGAACGTCTTTTTCGAGCATAACGAGCAGTTCTACAAGGAGCTGCCGAAGGCCGGCATCAACTTCCCGTTCCCGCAGATGGACGTGCACCTGACCAAAGAGTAGGGTATGAAAACGCGCCTTCTCACCGTTCTTGCGGCAATGAGCCTTTCGGCCTGCAATCCTGACCGGGGACCCGAGTATACGACCCCGGCGGAATTCGGCGAGGTGACCGTGTCGCCGCAGACCATGGCCTTCGATTCGGAGGTCCGGGTGAAGGTGTCCGTTTCGTGCCCCTACGGGCTGCGCAACGTCTGCATTCTCTACATGCTCGACGGCGACGAGTCCGACGTGAGGACCGTCGCGAAGACCGAGCCGCCTGCCGACGTCACCTCGTTCGATTACGAGGGAGTCATTCCCCGGCAGAGAGCCGGCCGGAAAGTGACTTTCCGGATACGTGCCATCACGGCATACAATGTACCCTCCTATACGCAGCTTCGGGAATATACGGTTCCCGACGAAGAGGAGGAAGAATCCGAACAACCCATTTAAACAACGAAATAGCAATTTTATGGAACTGAAAGAGATTCTGGCCATTTCGGGCCAGCCCGGACTTTATAAATTCGTGGCGCAGTCCGTGCGCGGCGTGATCGTCGAGTCGCTGCTCGACGGACGGCGCATGAATGCCTCGGCGAATGCCAAGGTGAGCGCCCTTTCGGAGATTTCGATGTTCACCGAAGGCGAGGACATTGCGCTGGCCGACGTTTTCACCCGGATCTACGCCCACACGGGCGGCAAGGAGGCGATCAGCCCCAAGGAGTCGCCCGAGAAGCTGAAAGCCGCGTTTGCCGAGGTGCTTCCCGAGTACGACCGCGACCGGGTGCATGTTTCGGACATCAAGAAGTGTTTCGCGTGGTACAACACGCTGGTCGGGGCGGGATTCACGGAGTTCAAACTTCCGGCCGAGAACGAATAGCGAAAAATATCCCGGCCCGTGCCGGGACGAACCGAAAGCCGCTGCGGCTTTCATAAAGACCTGTCGTTATGGAGAGGAAAACGAAAGTGCTGGCACTGGTTGCCCACGACAACATGAAACGCGACCTGGCGGAGTGGGTCGACTGGAACAGCCGCAAGTTGAGCCGCCACCATTTGGTATGTACGGGTACGACCGGCAAGATGGTCGAAAAGACCCTGCGCGACCACCGGGAGGAGCACGAGGACGAGACGGAGGAGAAACCCGAGCTGAAAATCACGCTGCTCAAGTCGGGTCCGTTGGGCGGCGACCAGCAGCTGGGGTCGCTCATCGCCGACGGAAAGATCAATGCGCTGATTTTCTTCTGGGACCCGATGTCGGCCCAGCCGCACGACGTCGACGTGAAGGCGCTGCTGCGTCTGGCGACGCTTTACAACGTCCCGACGGCCATCAACCGTTCGTCGGCCGATTTCCTGATCTCCTCGCCGCTGTACGAGGACGACGGCTACGAACCCGTCGTGAAGGATTACAAGGCCTATGTCGAGCGGGTGCTGAAATAGGCGATGGATTGAAAAGGGAACGGGCGTGAATTTCACGCCCGTTCCCTTTTTCGCTATTAAGTGTACGCAGAGGTTGTTTTTGCAGGAATCCGGAGCGTTTACTCCATGTCCAGCGGCATGGATTCGATGACCGCTTTGTTGGCGGCCTTGAGCCGTTCGGGAAGCACCTTCATCACCTTGCGGTCGTAGGTGAACAGACCGTTCACTTCGCCCTCCACGTCGGTGGTCTGGGTGTAGACGGCGCCCGAGAAGCCCAGACGCACGTATTTGATCAGGCTTTTGGCGTATTTCTCATACTCTGCCGTCACCTCCTCCGGGGTCTTGAACTGCACGTAGCCCCAGTTGCGCTTGTTCCACCAGAGGTGTCCCTCCATGGGCAGCCCGATGCCGCCGTATTCGCCCAGCACGTTCACGCGCTGCGGATCGAAGAGTTTCATGGCGGGACCCGGGTAGTTGTGCAGGTCGAGCATGTGGCCGCAGGGACGGTGGTTGCCGCCGCTGGCGGGGTTGACCAGACGCGAAGGATCGTACTCCATGGTCCAGTTCACGATGCGCTCGGTGTCGAACTGGCCCCATGCCTCGTTGAAGGGAACCCATACCACGACGCTCGGGGAAGACATGCAGAAATCCATGATCTCCTTCCACTCCTTGCTGAAGTTGTCCTTCGACTCCTGCGTGCGGTTCTTGTCCGTACCGCCGTTGTAGGTGTACATTTCCCACTTGTTGCCCATGTCTCCCGAGGGCATGTCCTGCCATACGAGGATGCCTTCGCGGTCGCAGTGGTAGTACCAGCGCGCCGGCTCGACCTTCACGTGCTTGCGGATCATGTTGTAGCCCAGCTCCTTGGTCTTCAGAATGTCGAACAGCAGCGCTTCGTCGGTCGGTGCGGTGAAAAGTCCGTCGGGCCACCAACCCTGGTCGAGCGGACCGAAGTGGAAGAGCGGTTTGTCGTTGAGCGTCATGCGGAGGATGCCGCCCTTGTCGCGCTTGGTTCCGATCTTGCGCATGGCGGTGTACGAATCGACCTTGTCGACGGTTTTCCCGCCCTGCCTGAGCGACACTTCCATGTCGTAGAGGAACGGCGAGTCGGGGCTCCAGAGTTTCGGCTCGGCGATGCCCAGACGCAGCGGGTTTCCGGGAAGTCCCGTCGCCGAAGCCACGAGCTTGCCCTTGTCGAGGATCTTCACCTCCACCAGATCGCCCGTCGTGCAGTTTTCGGCCGCCACGGTTACGGCGATGTTCTTCTGGTCCAGGTTGGGAATGGCCTTGATGCCCGAGATGTGGCTCTTCGCAACCGGTTCGATCCACACGGTCTGCCAGATGCCGCTGACCGGCGTGTACCAGATGCCGTTGGGGTTCAGCACCTGCTTTCCGCGGGGCTGGTATCCCTTGTCCGTGCCGTCGAACACGCGTACGACCAGCTTCTGCTCGCCTTTGGCCTTGAGATAGGGGGTGATGTCGAGCGAAAAGGGCGTGAAGCCGCCCGTGTGCGAGCCTGCAAGGATGTCGTTCACGAATACGTCGGCTTTCCAGTCCACCGCGCCGAAGTTCAGCAGCACGTTGCTGCCTTTCCAGGCGGCGGGCACGCTGAACGTGCGGCGGTACCAGAGTTCATCCTTCTCGGTGAGGCCCTTCTGCACGCCCGACAGCGAGGATTCGACAGCGAAGGGGACGAGGATCTTTCCGTCCATCGTTTTCGGTTCCATGGCGCCGACGGGTTTGATGGCATAGTCCCACAGGCCGTTGAGATTCACCCACTGCGAGCGTACCATCTGCGGACGCGGGTATTCGGGAAGCACGTTGGCCGGGTCGACCTTTTCGGCCCATGGCGTCTTGATTTTGTCGCCCACGGGTTTCCACTGGGCAAAGGTGCACAGCATGCTCAGCGCTGCCACGGTTGTCAGAATTGTTTTTTTCATTACTGATTGATAAAAGGATTGAATATAGTGTTTACTGTCTCTTCTTCTTGAACTGTCCGGGGTAAGGCTCTACCATGCAGCGCTTTGCCCAGGCTTCATACGCTTTGGCCATCGCTTCGACCTTTGCGGGGGCCTGCTCCGGATTTTCGAGCACGTATATCTGATGGTTGCCCGTATTGCCGTCGTCGGCGCTCAAATAGATATACCATCAGGTTCGCGATCCGGCGCAGCGACATGGCGTTTACGGGAGCTTTCATGGTTGGGTTGGTTTTAAGATCCTGATTTACGAATACAAATTTCGTAAATTAAAATTTTTTACCTGCCATATTTTGATCAGAAAAAAGCAAGATTTAGTCAAAATGCCCCGCAGGGGTCCGGTTGGCGAAAAATTGTCGTCGATTGGTCAAATATTGGTGCCCCGGAACGGCTGATGTATTTATATTTGTATGCCAATCGAAATCGTGCATTATTTTATGCTATTCTTCAAACGCCCGGCTTTCGGCCGAATCTACGCCTTCGAGGTGGACGGCTACGGGAACCGCACCGGCCTGCTCAACAGCATTACGGTCGAGTAGGGACCGGTATGATTCCGATGAAAAAGCGGGGCCGCACACATTGCGGCCCCGCTTTTTCACAGGTTGTGCGACAGCGGTGCCGGAACCGCTTCGCTCAAATCGTAGCCGCCCCAGCGGCAGGCGATCTCGTCGAGCGTGGCGAACAGCTCGGCGGTGTCGAGCGATGTCACGAGTTTCAGCCGTGTGGACTTGAAGTCGGGCAGCCCCTTGAAATAGTTGGTCATGTGACGCCGCATTTCGAGGATTCCGACATGGTCACCCTTGATTTCGAGCGATTTCTGTAAATGTTCCTTCGCGATGGCCACGCGTTCCGCGACCGACGGCTGCGGCAGCGCTTCGCCCGTCGAGAGGTAGTGCTTCACTTCGCGGAATATCCACGGCCGGCCGTAGGTCGCCCGGCCGATCATCACGCCGTCCACGCCGTAGCGGTCGAACATCTCGCGGGCTTTCGGACCTGAATCGACGTCGCCGTTGCCGATGATCGGAATGCGTATCTGCGGGTTGTTCTTCACCTTGCCGATCAGCGTCCAGTCGGCCTCGCCGCGGTACATCTGCGCCCGCGTGCGCCCGTGAATGGTGAGGGCCGCAATGCCGACATCCTGCAACCGCAGGGCTATCTCTTCGATGTTTTTCGACTCCTCGTCCCATCCGAGGCGGGTTTTCACCGTCACGGGCTTCTTCACCGCCGCGACGATCCGGCGCGTCATCTCGACCATCAGCGGCACGTCGCGCATCATCCCCGACCCGGCTCCGCGGCCGGCGATCTTCTTCACCGGGCAGCCGAAATTGATGTCGATCACGTCGGGACCGGCCGCCTCGGCCATGCGCGCCGCCTCGACCATCGGGTCGATCAGGTGGCCGTATATCTGAATGCCCACGGGGCGTTCCGTGTCGTCGATTTCGAGTTTCTTGAGCGATTTCGCCGCGTCGCGGATCAGCCCGTCCGACGAGATGAACTCGGTGTAGACCATGTCGGCGCCGAAGCGTTTGCACATGTAGCGGAACGACGGGTCGGTCACGTCCTCCATCGGAGCGAGCAGCAGGGCGCGTTCGCCCAGTTCTATATTTGCTATTTTCATGGCTGTTGTTTCTGGCTGACGAGGATTTTGTCGATGCGCGCGCCGTCCATGTCCACGATTTCGAACGTGAAGCCGTTCCATTCCAGTTTCTCACCCGTGGCGGGAATGTGGGCCAGTTGGTCGAGGATCAGGCCGCTGACGGTGTTGTAGGCGTTGCAGGGCAGGGCGTTTTCCAGACCGAACCAGTCGAGAAAGTCGTAGAAAGGGCATTGCCCGTCGACCAGACAGCTGCCGTCCTCGCGCCGGACGATGTCCGGTTCCTCGCGCGGGTCGGGCAGTTCGCCGACCAGGGCTTCGAAAATGTCGCGCAGGGTGATGATGCCGCGCGTCACGCCGAATTCGTCGCAGATGATGCCGTAGCCCAGCTGCTCCGTGCGCAGCTGTTCGAGGGCGTTGTAGACCTCGAACCCTTCGTGGAAGAATTTCGCCGGAGCGACCAGCCTGCGCAGGTCGAATTCCTCGTCGCCCAGGTGCAGGAAGAGGTCTTTGAGGCAGACCACGCCCAGCAGTTTGTCGAGACTTCCCTCGCCGACGGGGTAGCGGTTGTGGGGCGCTCGGGCCACCGTCTCGCGGATCTGCGCCGCGGACGCCGCCGCGTCGATCCATGCCAGTTCGCTGCGGTGGGTCATGATCGACTCCACGGTGCGGTCGCCCAGCGAGAAGACGCGGCCCATGATCTGCTGTTCGACCGCCTGCACCTCGCCGTCCTCGGCGCCTTCCTGGATGATCGAACGGATTTCCGCCTCGGTGACCTTGCTCTCGGCCCGTTGCAGGCCCAGCAGGCGGGCGACGCCCGCCGTGCTTCTGGAGAGCAGCCACACGAAGGGCGACGCCGCGACCGAAAGCAGCCGCATCGGCCGCGCGACGATTTTTGCGGCCCGCTCGGCGGCGTTCATGCCGATGCGTTTGGGGACCAGTTCGCCGAATATGATCGTGAGGTAGGTGACCGCGATGACGATCGTGACCTGCGCCGTGACGGTCGCCGTGCGCAGCGGAATGCCCAGCCGGGCCAGCTCTCCGCCGAATTTCGCCGCCAGCGTGTCGCCGGAGTAAATACCCGTGAGAATGCCGATCAGGGTGATGCCGATCTGTACGGTCGAGAGGAACCGGTCGGGGTCTTTGGCCAGTTTCAGGGCCTGGCGGGCGCCTGCGCTGCCTTGCCGGGCCTGCATCTCCAGATTCGAGCGGCGGGCCGATATGAGCGCGATCTCCGACATGGCGAACAGCCCGTTGAGCAGGATCAGCAGCAGAATGACGAGAATTTCCATGGAATGTCTTGTCGGTTTGTGTCGCAAAGATAATGGATGTCGGGCTAAAACCAAAGAATATGGTCCCGGGGGAATTGCTTATTCGCTGAAAAACGCTAAATTTGCAGGCAAAATCTATTGGATATGAATATCGAAACCTTTATTTCGGATGCGGTCCGCCGGTCGGTGGAGGCGCTTTACGGTGAGCTTGGCGACGAGCAGTTGCAGATTCAGAAGACCCGCAGGGAGTTCGAGGGCGACTATACCCTCGTAACCTTTCCGCTGCTCCGGCGAAGCCGCAAGTCGCCCGAAGCCACCGCGACCGAAATCGGCGAATACATGGCGGCCAACGTCCCCGAGATCGCGTCGTTCAACGTGATCAAAGGTTTCCTCAACCTTTCGCTCGACAGTGCGTTCTGGGCGGCCCGCTTCGCCGAGGTCGCCGCCGACGAACGTTTCGGGCAGGCTCCCGCGACGGGCCGTACCGTGATGGTCGAGTACTCGTCGCCCAACACCAACAAGCCGCTCCATCTGGGGCATATCCGCAACAACCTGCTGGGTTACTCCGTGGCGCAGATTCTCAAGGCCAACGGCCATACGGTCATCAAGGCCAATCTGGTGAACGACCGCGGCATCCACATCTGCAAGTCGATGCTGGCGTGGAAGCTCTACGGAAACGGCGAAACCCCGGCATCGTCGGGGATGAAGGGCGATCACCTCGTGGGCAAGTACTACGTGGAGTTCGACAAACACTACAAGGCGCAGATCAGGGAGCTGGTCGCGCAGGGACAGCCGGAGGACGAGGCCAAGAAAAACGCCCCGATCATGCTCCAGGCGCAGGAGATGCTGCGCAAGTGGGAGGCCCGGGACCCCGAGGTGTACTCGCTCTGGGAGACGATGAACGGCTGGGTTTACGAGGGCTTCGACGTGACCTACAAGGCGTTGGGCGTCGATTTCGACAAGGTCTATTACGAGTCGCAGACCTACCTGCTGGGCAAGTCGCTCGTCGAGGAGGGGCTTAAAAAGGGTGTCTTCTACCGCCGTCCCGACAATTCGGTGTGGATCGACCTCACGGCCGACGGACTGGACGAGAAACTGCTGCTGCGCGGCGACGGCACGTCGGTCTACATGACGCAGGACCTCGGCACGGCTTTCCGCCGCTTCGAGGACAATAGGCTCGACGACATGATCTACGTCGTGGGCAACGAGCAGAACTACCACTTCCAGGTGCTGAAACTGGTGCTCAAGAAACTGGGCTACGCCGACTGGAGCGATCATATCACCCACCTCTCCTACGGCATGGTGGAGCTTCCCGAGGGCAAGATGAAGTCGCGCGAGGGTACGGTGGTCGACGCCGACGACCTGATCGAAGGCATGGTCTCGACGGCCCGCGAGATGTCGGCCGAGCTGGGCAAGCTCGACGGATGCTCGGAGGAGGAGGCCAATGCCGTTTCGACGATGGTCGGGCTGGGTGCGCTCAAGTACTTTATATTAAAGGTCGATCCCAAGAAAACGATGCTGTTCGATCCCCGCGAGTCGATCGACTTCAACGGCAATACGGGTCCTTTCATCCAGTACACCCATGCGCGCATCCGCTCGGTGCTTCGCAAGGCCGCCGAGGCGGGCATCGACTTCGGAGGAGCCGCCACGGCGGATTACCTGCGCGAGGAGATCGACCTGGTGAAGTCGCTGACGGAGTATCCGTCTGTGGTGAAGTCCGCGGGCGAGAACTTCGCGCCGTCGGTCGTCGGGGCCTATGTCTACGAGCTGGCCAAGCAGTTCAATGGCTATTACCACGACCATTCGATCCTCAAGGAGGAGAACGCCGGGGTGCGCACGATGCGTCTCCAGCTGGCGCAGCAGGTCGCCCGCGTCATCAAGGAGGGCATGAAACTGCTGGGCATCGACGTCCCCGAACGCATGTAACGCATTCTGTGATAATGAAAAACGGAGGTTTCGCCGAAACCTCCGTTTTTTCGTGCCGTTAGCGTGGTACGAATCTTGCGAGAGACGAGGACGTTAACTAACACTATTTTAGCGTGAAAACATTTGCATCAACTTTCGCTCTTTCTCTCGCGTTGTGTGCCGCTGCCGGAGCGACGGCCCAAACCAAGAGTGCGGTTCCGGCTCCTGCGGCCGATACCGTATTGCTGTCGGAGACTGCCGACGGAGACTACATCGTTCGCAGGTTCATCGTCAAAAGCCGCGGCGACGCCGACTATTCGATTCGCTACCAGATCAATCTGGCGACGCTCAATGCCGCGCTCAACGGCAATCCGCAGGAGCTGGACGGACTCAACGCCTTTGTGGACAACCTTGTGAAGGATACGCTCCGGCAGGTCTGCGCCGTGACGATCACGGGCTATTCTTCTCCCGACGGTCCGCTGAAGTTCAACGAAGCGCTGGCTGCCAAGCGGGCCGGCGATTTCAAGGCGTATGTCGACAGGAAGTACGATTTCTCGAAAAAGTACAAGGTGACGGTGAATTCCGTCGCCGAGGATTGGGAGACGTGCCGCGCGCTGGTCGCGCAGTCGTCGATGCCCGACCGGCAGTCCGTGCTGAACGTCATCGACGGCAAGCAGTCGTCCGATCAGAAAGAATTGGCGTTCAAGAAGATGCCGGCTGCGTGGAGCTACCTGAAAAAGAACGTTCTGCCGAAACTGCGCCGTGTCGAACTGACGATCGGCTACGGTGCGGGCAGCATCGTCGAGCAGCGCACCATGATCCCCAAACCCAAACCGGCTCCGCAGCCGCAGCCCGCGCAACCCGCTGAACCGTATGTCGTTGTCGACGAGCAGGTGAACGGAATCATCGTCGAGATGCCCGACAGGCACGAATACAAGAAGGAGGTGCGCGAGGAGTCCCGGGAGGTGAAGAAGGAGGCGAGGGCCGCCGAGCGGCTCGCCAAAAAAGAGGCCCGCGAAGCGCAGAAGATAGTCCGCCAGCAGGAGAAGGCTGCCAAAAAGATCGCTAAAAAGGAGGCCAAGGCCGCCAAGAAAGCCGAGAAGGCCGCCAAAAAGACCTACAAGGAGCTCGAAAAAATGTAATGAAAAAGGATTCCGGATTTCCGGAATCTTTTTTTGTCCGCCGCCCGCCCGGGAAATAATTCCCGGGGCCGCAGTCCGAAAATGTTTGATAATCCGAAACGTTTTATTACCTTTGTCAGAGCAAAAATTTTAAAATCGACTGAATATGGCAAATTTACGAAACCTGAAGAAGGAGATTGACTACCGCCTTGAGGAGGTTGTTTTCGACTGCGATATGGCTATCTGTTTTCAGCCTTCGAAAGAGAAGGAGATTTTCGAGGTGATGCAGGAGGCCGTCGGCGTTCGCAACGATCTGTTCGCCAAAGTGATGAATCCCGCCGAGCCGCACAATCCGTCGCTCGTCCGCAAGCACTACGCTGCCCTGCGCGCCGAGATGGACGACGTTTTCGGCAAACTTTTCGAAAAGTTGAGCAAGATCAACGAGCAGAAATAGGGTAGTCCCTTTCGCTGAAAAACAACGGAGCGCCTCATGCGGGGCGCTCCGTTCGTTTTATTCGTGGTCGCGGCAGCAGTCGCCGGGGTGGTGTTCCAGCACGGTGTGGGGGATGTGCCCGTGCGATACCAGTTGAATCGGGCAGTCGTAGTTGCGCAACTGTTCCTCGGTCAGAATGTTCGAACGGTGGCGGTGGACCTGCCGGTTGACGCAGACGATCTCCTTCACGACGCTGGTGATCGTGCCGATGTCGTGCGACACCATGACGATCGCCATGCGGGCGTTCAGTTCATGCAGCGTGCGGTAAAGCTCCTTCTCGAATTTGTTGTCCACGAAATTCGCGGGTTCGTCCAGGATCAGCAGCTTCGGGTCCGAGATCACGGCCCGGGCCAGCAGCGCCCGCTGCATCTGCCCGCCCGACACCTCGCCGATGGGGCTGCGGGCCGTGTCGGCGATTCCCGATGCCGCAAGCAGTTCCATCGCTCTGGCACGGTCCTCCTTCGTGTAGCGGGAGCTGAATCCGCGGCGGCCCTGCAATCCCGACAGTACGACCTCGAGGACCGAGATCGGGAATGCGCGGTCGAAATCCGAAATCTGCGGCATGTAGCCGATCAGCCGTTCCTTCCCGCGGAACAGCTCCGGGGCGAGAGTCAGCTCTCCGGTGTGGGGGACGGTTCCCAGGATGGCCTTTACGAGCGTCGTTTTTCCGCCGCCGTTGGGACCTATGACCCCCAGGAAATCGAGGTCCGCAATCTCCAGGTCGACGTGCCGGAGGGCCTCGTAGCCGTCGTATGCGACACTTACGTCGCGCAGCGTTACCAGATTCATTTTGCCGTGATTGAATCGGTCATTGCGTCGATGGCGCCGATGGCGTCTTCGTCCAGCGGGTCGATCTCCACGTATTCGGCGTCGATGTCGCGGGCGATGATCTCCACGGTCGATGCCGGGAACTGGTTCTGGTAGAAAATCCGCCGCACGCCGTCCTCGCGGGCCTGTCGGATAACCGCCGTCAGCTGTTTGGCCGACGGTTCCTTGCCGTCGGCCTCGATGGCCACCTGCCGCAGTCCGTAATCGCGTGCGTAGTAGGTGAGTGCGGGATGGTAGACGATGAAGTACTTCACGCCGCTCCGGGCGATCTTCTCCGCCGTGCGGATGTCCAGTTCCTTGAGCGTGCTGCGCAGCCGGTTGTAGCCGGCCTCGTATTTCACCGAGTCGGGATAGGCGTTGCGAATTGCCTCGTAGGCGTTTGCGGCCATCGTTTGCAGGGCTTTGGGCGAGGTCCAGACGTGGGGGTCTACACCGTGGGCATGCCCGTGGTCGTGTCCGTGGTGGCCGTGCGAGCAGGAGCCAGCGATCAGGTCGATACCGCGGCTCAAGTTCACGACTTTCGCCTGATCCCCGACTTTGCCCAGCAGGGTGGTTTCGAAGTCGATCAATCCCACGTTGAAAATGAGCTGTGCCTTGTTCAGCTCCACGAACTGCCGGGGCGTCGGCTCGAACGTCTCGGGACTTGCTCCGGGCGGCACGAGCACCTCGATTTTGAAATCGTCGCCGACAATCCCCTCCACGATGCTGCGCAGCGGGGGGATCGAGACGTAAAACGTATTCTCCCCGGCGGGTTGTTCCGGCGTGCAGGCCGCGAGCAGCAGGGCTGCCAGTAAGTATGCCGATAATTTACGCATGGTTGACAATCAATGATTTGTGATTTATACGGTAGGGTAGTCCCCTGTATTTTGTGCAAAGGTAGTAAAATTACCCGTAGCGGCGGGATTTTGCGGCTTGTTTTGTCGTTTCGGCCGAAATGTTTATCTTTGGCCCCCGATTAAAATCCCCGTATGCCGATAAACAATCCGAAAGAGGTCCTCGCCCTGGTGGAGAGGGCCGCCTCCGACAAGATTTCGCTTCCCGTTCGCAAAATATTGATTTTAGCGTTTTTAGCTGGCGCCTATATTTCTATGGGAGGCTTGTTTTCCATCGTGATAGGATATGGCTTTCCGTCGATGGCTCCTGCTCCGGGATTGCAGCGCCTGCTCTCCGGACTTGTCTTCCCGCTGGGGCTTATGCTGGTCGTTTTCGCAGGAGCGGAACTCTTTACGGGCAATAATGCCGTGCTGATCCCCGGTGCATTGGGACGACGTTATGGATGGCGTAAGGTGTTGTTAAATTGGATGTTGGTCTATGCCGGAAATTTTGTCGGGTCGCTGTTTTTCGCCTGTTTTCTCGTGAAACTTCCCGGCATGCTCTCTGCCGAGGCGTGGCGTTCGGCGGCCGTCGGCATTGCCGAGGCAAAGGTCTCGATGCCGTGGCTCACGGTGTTCCTGCGGGGTGTCGGCGCCAACTGGCTGGTGTGCCTGGCCGTGTGGCTGGGTTTGAGCGCCAACGATGTTGCGGGCCGGCTGCTGGGATTGTTTTTCCCGATAATGTGTTTTGTGGCAATCGGTTATGAACACAGCATCGCCAATATGTTTTTCATTCCGCTGGGCATGATGCACGGTGCATCGGTCACCGTGTCCGATTTTCTGCTTGCCAATCTTGTTCCCGCGACTTTGGGCAATATCGCCGGCGGAGCGGTCTTTGTCGGCGGTATCTACTGGTATATTAATAAGTAAAAACGGTTGATTATTAATCAATTAATATTCGGATAACGACCATAATTTAACATAATGACAATATTAATTCATTGTCAGCCTGTAAGCCTTTAACTGTTCGTATCTTCCTTTACAACTGTAAATTACATTTTCAATGTCTAAACTTCTCGCCTTGCTGAAGTCCAAAAAGTTTTGGACTTTGGTAACAGCCATTGTGGCTGCTCTCTCTGCCTTTTTCCTCACGTCGTGCGTCTCGGCTGGCTCTATTCTCCGCCGTGGCGTTCACCATGACACTGTGGAATATCAGTTCAAAATCCGTTCACGTAATTTTCAAACTTTCGCCCAATGTCAAGAAAGGTTTTCGACGAACTTTCAAGTTCATTCGATCCCGAAATTCTTCCCGTCTATACCTGCGTTCGGGAACTCTACCAAATCTGCGATGACTACATTTCAGACCGTGGCTGTATGCAGTGGCGTTTTTCTTCTGCCAACCCTTCGATGGTCAAGCTACAGCAGATCCTTAAGTCCTTCCAGCATCACGAAGTTAACTTCTTTTACCACACTGACCCCCTTCTCTTTGGCGACGGTTCCGCAATATTCGTCGAGGCCTATATGTCGCATCTTTGGGGAAAAATGTTTGGCACTATTCTTACCGATCGCGTTCGTGAAGCGATCTCGCCGTCGCGGCGGCCGAAAAGGTCGTCCCAAAGGCACAAAAACAATTCCCCTCGGCGGTAGTCATTTTTGATTTTAATCATGTGTAATAATCAGCTTACCATTACAAATCCCCGCTATCTTAAGTATGCGCGAATTACTGGAAATCCCGTTCATGTCTATTCTGGTCGTGACGATTATAGACTTCGTGTCCCTTGTGGACATTGCGATGATTGCCTGAAGCGTCGTCAGCAACAATGGATTTCCCGCGCTCATCATCTTATGGAGCGTATGGCCTTACGGCCGGATCAGTGCTTGTTTTGTACTTTCACCCTGAAGCCCTCTGTCTATAAGCAAGCCAAGGAAAAACCTTATATCCCTATTCGGCAGTTTTTAGATCGGCTTCGCAAACATCCTCGCTTTCGTGAAAAGGATCCGACTACTAAACGTTACCGTTATCGTAAGGTTAGATTTCCTTATTTGTTCGTTGTCGAATTTGCTGATGGCAAGACCGCTTCCAAACGTGGTCGTGTTTCCACCCATCGTATGCACTACCATGCCATTCTTTTCGGTTGTCCTCTTTATTGGTGGCAAGTCCGCGATCTTTGGCAAGGTGATGTGGTTGATGAGGCTAAAGGTTGGTATACCGGCATGGGCAAAGCGGAAGTTGATCCGCTTGAATCCGAATCCGGTGTTCGCTACGTTCTTAAGTATATGACTAAGGATTGCGCCGCACATCAGTATATTTCGGATGTCGATGCCCGTAAAAATGGCAAGTTGATTGTTTCCCATGGCTTCGGCCGTCTCTCGAAGGAAGATATTAAGATTATGCGCAAAAATATGCTTAAAAGCGCATCTTCTTGGTTCTGCCATTTCATTAATAACTATCGCTATTCGATTCCGCGCTATTGGAAAACCGCGTGTTTTTCCCCTAATGAAATCCGGTGCCGTAACGATTCTCTTGTCCCGGTTATTCTTCGGGACTTTGTCAAGAAGCGCCATCCGTTCCCGGATTTCACCTTTCGACAACAACAATTAATTTATAATTGTCTTTTATGGCCTTAATGTTTTTAACTCGCAAGCGAAATCGCAAGTCGAATGTAAATCTTTCGCATGTCTCCCCTACTACGCTTGCCCCGGGTAATCTCATTCCTATCTCGTTTATCCCTATAGTTGCTGGTGATAAACTTCGCTTTTCTCCTTCGGCATTCGTTCAGGCGTTTCCGATGAATGCCCCCCTTATTAACGGATTCAAGATTTGTTTCGAGTATTTTTTTATTCCTACGCGCCTTTATAACTCGAACCTGCTTTTGGATTTTACCGGTACTACGGATGACCCCGATTCGGTTAAGTATCCTGCCCTTTCTGTGGGATGGGCGCCTGCTTCCATCGATTTTTCTACTCCTGAAAATCTCACAACCGCGGCCGAAACTCTTACTACTCCCGGCTCATTGGCTGATTATATGGGGTTCCCCGTTGGTTTTGGAATTCCGTTTAACAAGGTTACCACTCCGCCGGCTTTCAACATGATTAAGATGCTTGGCTATCTTGACGTTGTGTATAATTATTATATCAATCAGCAGATTGATTCGATTCCTACGGCCGCTTGGAATCTCGCTGAAGATGGCGAAGGCGCTACCCAGGCATCTTTTCTTGTTTCCGACATAGAGGCTCTTCTTCGTGCCGTGAAGACCGCCGCCGATCCTGTTGTGGCTCTTACAAGTTTTATAGAATCGAAGTATCTCGGTTCTTGGGCTTGGCTGAATTCTCGTTCTTCGATTTTCCAGCGTTGCTTACCTCCGTATTATCTCGAATCGTGGTTGAAAACCTCCGGCTATGTCGATGCTGAAATTAAAGTCGACTTGGAAGCCGATAACAAGACGATTTCGATGCGTAACATTTCTGCCATGTCGCACATTCAGCGTTGGCTCGATCTTGCGCTGAACGGTGGTCGCTGGTCCGACTTCTTGAATTCGGAGTTCGATGTTTCGCGTGTCAAGAATCATTCGACGCCTATTTTCCTCGGTGCTGATCGGCAGTACCTTGGTTCGAACGTTATCTATCAGACGACAGGCGCGGGCGATTCTTCCAGTCCGCTCGGCGCTTTTGCCGGACAGGCTTCCGGTGGCGAGCAGTTCCGTCGTCGTGTCTTCAACTTCGACGAGCCCGGCTATTTTATGGTGATGGCCTCGCTTGTTCCCGATGTCATCTATTCGCGTGGTCTTGATCCGTTCCTTGAGGAACTGAATCTTGGCGATTCATACGCGCCCGCGCTCGATAATATTACTATGGAGCCGCTTCTACTTCAAACACTCGACGCTATACCGCAGGGTGTGGCGGACTCGCCCGACGTTTTTTCCTTCACGTCCACCAATTACGGTAACGGCGTTGGTATCGGCTTTGTCCCTGCTTGGTCGAAACTTATGCAGCTTGTTAGCCGTTCGCATGGTCGGCTCACTACCGAGTTGTCTTATTGGCTTCTCAATCGCGACTATGGCGATGAAGCTAATTCTTCTCAAGTTGATTCGCTTCGCAACACGATCGCTAATTATCTGAAAGATGGTTCGATCACCTACGAGGTCGCCGAGACTATTCTTGCAGTTCTTCAGCGTTCGCGTCCGTCTCCCGATTACTCGCCTTATATTCGTTCGGACGCTTATAACAGCGTTTTTGCGGATATTTCCAACGAGGCGCAGAATTTCGTTTTAACGTTCTCGTGTTCGGCTTCGGCCTATCGTGAAAAATCAAAAGTTAACGTAGCAACAACACTCTAAGTTATGGGAAAGACAAAGAAGATTTCGAATAATGAAGACCTTCAATTTTTTGAGGACTTCGACTTTTCTAAATTACCCTTGCGTATGTCTCGGCGTCGTCGCTGTTCTCGCCGCGGTTTTTGTACTCCTACCACCGATGAGAATTTGATTTACGGCGTTAAGCCTCTTTCCGATCAGATTCGCTCGATGCGCAAAGGTGGTTTGCCGCTTGCTTCTCGGGAACTCGGAGAATCTTCTTATGATGAGGATAATTCCGAGGATATTGACCCGACGTTTGAACCCGGCTTTGATCGCTTTGAGAAGTCTGAGGCGCTTCGTGATCGTATTTCCGGCCGCATGAAAAAACGTTATGAAGAGAAACTCAAGCAGGCTAAAACTGAATAATTATGCCGTTCGCTGAAACCGCCCTTGGAATCGGCGCCCTTTTAGGGGGCGCCGCTTCCGCCGGTTCTGCCGCTTCCGCTGGCAGTTTAAACCGTAAAAATCGTAAGTGGCAAGAGAAGATGTATAATCTTCAAGTTACTCAACGCCGTGAGGACGCTCAAGCCCAGTACGAACGCATGAAAGATTATGCTTCTTGGGCTTATAACAAATTCGAGTCTCCCATTGCACAGCGTTCTTTTATGCAGGCCGCTGGGATTAACCCGTTTTTCCAAGGTTCTTCCATTCAACCTATGGGCACGCCGCAAGGTAATGTTTCACAGGCCGACGGTGGTTCCATTCCCTCTCAGGGTCCCTACCAGAATAACCCGATGTCTAACATTATGGCAGGCGCTTCGTCCCTTCGCGAAGCCGCTTTGCAAGGTGTTCAGGCTGAAAATATTCAGGCACAGACCGAATATACTAACGCCCAGCGTTTGAAGACTATCGCAGAGACTAAAGGTATCGAGAATACTAATAGCCTCTTTGATTTCGTTCGTTCGGCCGCTGAGTCTGACGCTCTTTCGAAGCGTTTTAAGGCTAAGATTGATCAGGTTAACGCCGAGTTTGCCGAGATTAAGGCTATCCAAGATTCTGAAGAGCGTGATGCTCGTATTGCTGAACTTTGGTCCCGCGAAGAGAATAATCTTGCCCAGGCCGCTAAGACTGATGCTGATCGCCTTACTGTTGAAACTCTTCGTGATGGCATGAAGCGCTTGCAGGATGCTCAGATTGCGAATACTCAGGCTCAGACTGAGACCGAAGGTGCCAAGAAATCGAATCTTGAGGTGTCGACTGATCGCATTAAACAACTTACTCCGCATGAGAAGAGGAATCTTCAGAATCAAGCTATTGAAGCTCTCAATCGTGCTAAAGTTGCTAGCCACGATCAGAAGCGTAAGGATTTGGATTTACTTATGGAATCGATGGGTTTGAAATCGCAGGGAGAGCCTTTACAGCTTACTGGCTCGCTTATCAAGGAAGTTAAGAACGCGTTTCGAATGCTTGAATTTGGTGAAGCGTTTGAAAAATTATTCGAGGAAGTTTACGGAGTCAAATTATAATTGTATCTTTCGGCATGGATACTTTGTTATTTGGCCAGTTCTTCGTCATTTGCGTTGTACTGGCGCTTTTAGTCCCGTTCTTGCTCCTGATCCGCGCTATCATCCGTTGGCTTAACCGCCATTAATCAGTAATCCCGGCCCTTTGCGACCGGGGTTTTTTGTCTGTAATACCGTCCTATGCGTGACCAACCAGGTACCGCAGGTATATTCAATCGCGCTGCCGTTAAGAACAGCCGAGTGATGGTTTCCGGAGCCGAAGATATCGCGGATGCGAGATCGAGGCCCGAAACCGCGCAGGCCGTTTAGGCGCGCAGTTCTCGCGCTCGAAAGTACCGTCTTTCGAAGCGCATAGGTTGCAAAAAGGCATCTCCCTCGTCTAATATATGCCAGATGTGGAAACGCCCTCCCTGGCGTGGCTCCATATCGGTTTTTGCTGTAAAATAAAATAAGTGCTCCGGTGCTTACAGCTCCGACCGTTACCGCTTGTCCGTATAAGGTCGGAGCCATTAATATCAATATGAGGATGGCTCGCCCGTAGGTGTGAGCCTGTCCGAATAGTTCTCTCTCTCTCGCTGGTCTGTCGCTTTTCTGCGCGCGTGCGCGTTTCGTGCTCGCGTGGTGAAATGCGGTCATGTCAGCGAGAGAGGCTCCGAGAGCGCTATTCGAATATTGCTCTCGTTTCTCGTGTAGCCTTTAGCCGTTTCCAATTCTTGACAGATAGCTCTGTATCCTTTTATTGCGCCCCTGTGGCGGACCGCCTCGTGTAGCGTTGCAAGAAAAAAAATAGAAATAATTTGCAAATGTAAAATACTTTACATATGTTTGTGCACTGTTCTATTTGTCATGTTCTTTGACGTAATGCCTCCATTTTAAACCTCTATTCTACTGGTTTACAAGGCATTATTTAACATATAGACAATATTAATTCAATTACCTTTGTACTGTAAGGATGCTTTTTTTATGGTCGCCGGTCGGACGATTGGCCGGCGGGTTAAATTCATTTTGGATTTTAAGCTTCGGCCGGCGGCGGATTATCTTCCTGTGCGTGCAACATTCACAAAAATATTCCGGGCGATGGCTTTTAGCGCTTTGTCGGCGTGAAACTCTCGAAGGTAAGGTCATCGTACAATATTACGATTCGCCGGACGGCGACGTCTGTCCGTGTGCCGGAAAATGGAGCCGTTGCCGGCGGCGCCGGATTTTCGGACGTTGTCGAAGCCGGCTCCTGATGCGGCGGGTTGAGCGGCGTATTCCGGGTCGGACCGAACAATCCGTCGGAGATCGACGATTCGACCGCAGTGGCCGGTGCGGATTGTTCGGGTTCGCTGTCGCGATACATCTTGTCGGAATCGAGCAGCAGCCAGTCGGGATTGATTCGCGGGAACCTCCGGAGAATCTTTTGTAACAAATCGAAGCCCGGTTTGTTTCGCCCGGCGAGAATATGGGAAATTCCCGCCGGATTGATTTCGAGCAGTTCCGCGAGCTGGCTCGGCTTCAATCCTTCGTTTTTCATCAGATCGAGCAATTTTTCCCTCATCAGCGCAAATTTTTACAAATATAAAGTTTTTTCTTTTGTAAAACAAGTAAAATCTACATTTGTAAAATGTTAATAAGTGTCGACAAAGTTTACAAGTGTAAATAAGTCGATATGGTTAAATTTGCATGCAATCTATTTGTTAAAGCGTTATTTTAGATAAATAACGATAAATATATGGTATTTGAATATTTACGCTGTGCACTATTGGCGCAGTCTACTTGTAGCTGGTTATTGATGGATTAGACTATATGATATTGAATTGTTTCTTTAAGTAATATTCGTAAATGACTGATTAATGAGTATATATTGCTCAATGTTTAATATTTTAATCGCTTGTTGATCGCTCTGGAATTGCAGTTTATTTAAAGGATGTCGGATTATTACAATTGTAACTATTGACATCTTTAACAAACAAATGTGATTTACAAATGTAATTACATATGGAAATAACGCGGACATTATGTGTTTACATTTGTAAATACACTACCCTATTTTGTAAAAATGAATGCATTTTCAAGCTATTTCCGAACCCTTATCAGACATTTTGTTAACATCTCCGGATTTCGGATTTATTATGTTAAATAAAAAGAAACCGGATAGTGTTGATAACCCACTATCCGGCTTAAATACAGCTTGTTGTAGATTTGTAAACAGCCTTCTATTTCGAGAGTTTGTCGGCTATTTCGCAGAACTCTTCCGGCGTCAGTTTGAGCTTTTCGCGGTGGAAATCCACGTCGTTTTCGCTCTGAATGGGGATCAGATGAATGTGTGCATGGGGCACTTCGAGGCCTAAAACGACGACTGCTACCCTTGCACACGCTATTTCCCGCTTGATTTTGGCTGCGACCTCTTTGGCGAAAAGCATCATGCCTGCCAGCGTTCGGTCATCGAGGTCGAAAATGTAGTCCACCTCCTTTTTGGGGACGACCAGCGTATGGCCTTTTGTCAGCGGATTGATGTCGAGAAATGCGTAGTAGTCTTCGTTTTCGGCTACTTTGTACGAGGGGATCTCCCCTGCGATGATGCGTGAAAAAATAGTTGCCATATCTTTTGTTTTTAGGTTTTGCCTATTTAGCGACCGGGGCGTCTTCCGAAGTTTCGGCTGCATTTTTTTCTGCGGCGATTCGTTTATTGCGGATCAGTTCCTTGATGCTGTTAAATACATTGACAAGAATCATTATCAGCAGCAGACTGTCGGTGAATGTGAACTTGTCCGGTTCTGCGAAAAGCCCGAAAATCGCCCATGTCGTGAATAACGCACCCCAGAACCAAAGCGCCCTGCGCTGCATTCGGACCGTTTTCGCGGCTTCCCGCCGGCGGTATTCTTCCAGCCATTTATTTTCCCGAGGTGTCATTTTCGTCATTTATCGAGGTTTCTGCTGTGGAGAAAGTGGGGCAGAGATCGCCCCACGGCCTCTTGTCCGCCAAAATACGCCTGTTATTGACAATGCCGAGAAGGATGCTGACGAGGGAGAGGGCGATCCCCAACGCTCCCAACCAGTCCGACCGGGAGATGACATCGGTACGGAATAAGTAGATTCCCCATCCGATACTTGCGGCGATTGCGCATCCGAGCAGGATGTATTGCAGTTTCAGATTGCGTTTTGCCTTGTCCGGGTCCCGGGCGGCGGTCCGCCAACGCAGTTCTTCGGGCGTCAAGGGGGCTTTAGGCTTGGTTTCAGGCATCCTATTCCTCGAACTTGGGTTTCAGTATTTCCGAGTAGATAATCGCCTGCCGGAGGTTGAATTCTTCGGTCTGGGACGTTGTTGCCGCATCCGGTGCATTGTTTGTGAGGGAATGCGCGGCGATTTCGTCATTCCCGCTGTCGTCCATGAGCCGGTTGACGGTCTGATGGCGTAAATGCCCCCTCCCGGCGGCTTTCGGCGTCGTATGTTCCGGTGCATATTCCTCGGCGGGAATCTCCTTCAGACTCTGGCATTCGTCCGGAAAAACGGGTGCAACGGGCCACGGCGCAGGGCGCGGAGCAGGCATCGGGGCCGGTTCGGACTCCGGGTGTGCCTGCGAGGGCCACGCCTCTTCGTGGCCGGGTGTGCGGGCGCCTTTTCCGCGGGCCTTGCGCGATTGCGATACGACGTTGAATATCATCGCTCCGGCGATGATCACGACCCATATTACCGTTGCGAAATCATCCATGTCTTTAACTCAATGTTCGTTTGACACTCTCTATACCCTTTATCTTGCGCAGTTTGTCCATCACGGCGTGGAGACTTTCGGCGTCCTTCACGTAGAGGCTGACGTTGCCTTCGAAAATGCCGTCGTGGCTGTGGATGTTCACTTCGCGGATATTGATGTTGAAATCGGCGCTTACGACCTTCGCCAGGTCGAGCAGGATGCCCTGCCGGTCGATGCCGCGCAGTTCCGTGGTCACCAGGTAGGACATGGCCTTGTGCTGCGACCATTTGATCTCCTCCTTGACGATGTTGCGGCCGAACTGTGTCGCAAGACGGTTCAGCTCGTCGCACGTGGCCTTGTGTACGATGATGTTTCCCGAGGCGGGGTCTCGATACCCTACCACCTTGTCGCCCGGAATGGGCTTGCAGCACTCCGCGATTTCGAACTGCGGTTCCGTGGCCGGAGCCTCCTCTGCCGGGGCGATTTCGCCCGGAATTGCGGCATCGTCCGTCTCGTCCTCCTTCTTCTGGGGGATGAAGAGGGTCCAGAATTTGAGTATCTTGCTCTTGGAGTTGACCTTGAGGGCTTTGTCCAGGTTGTCGAGCGAGACGATTCCCGCTCCGATCTTACTGTACAGCTCCTCCTTGTTCTTGCTGTCGTAAATGGGCGTGATCTTGCGCAGTACGCGGCCGCTCAACTTGACGTTCAGCGACTTCATCTTTTCGTCGAGCATCTGCATGCCCCGCTCGATGTTGTTCTGCCGTTCGCGTTTGAGGAAACTCTTGATCGACTGTTTGGCCTTGGCCGTGGTGACCGTTTCGAGCCATTCGGGCTTGGGACGGGCGTTGTCGGCCGTGATGATCTCGATCTGGTCGCCGCTGTTGATCTGCGTGGTGATCGGTTCGAGTTTGTGGTTGATCTTGGCACTGATGGCGCTGTTTCCGATCTTCGAGTGGATGTCGTAGGCGAAGTCGAGGGCCGTGGCTCCGAACGGCATTTTCCGGGCTTCGCCCTTGGGGGTAAATACCACTATTTCCGACGTATACAGCGATAACTTAAAGTTGTCCAGGAAGTCCACGGCGTTCTCCGTCGGACTGTTCAGCGCCGCGCGTATCTGTTTCAGCCACTTGTCGAATTCGTCCTCGTCCTGCGAAATGGTCGCATGCTTGTATTTCCAGTGGGCGGCGAACCCGCGTTCGGCGATGTCCTCCATGCGCTGCGTGCGGATCTGCACCTCGACCCACACTCCGTCGGGTCCCATCACCGTCGAGTGCAGCGCCTCGTAGCCGTTGGCCTTGGGCATCGAAATCCAGTCCCGCAGCCGGTCGGGCTTGGGGGTGTAAATGTCGGTGATCGTGGAGTAAATCTGCCAGCATTGGGTTTTCTCCGACGGAAACGGCAGCGGCTTGAAGACGATGCGGATGGCGAACAGGTCGTAAATCTCCTCGAAAGGAATCTGCTTGCGCTGCATCTTGCTCCAGATCGAGTAGACGCTTTTCACGCGTCCCGAAATCTCGTAGTTGATGTTGTCGCGGTTGAGCGAGGCGATGATCGGGGCGTTGAACTTGTTGATGAACTCCCGGCGCGAAGCTTCGCTTTCCTGCAATTTCTGCGTGATTTCGGCATACTGCTGCGGGAAGCGGTACTTCATGCAGAGGTCCTCCAGTTCGCTCTTGATCGAGTAGAGCCCCAGCCGGTAGGCCAGCGGCGCGAAGAGGTAGATCGTCTCGCCCGTGATCTTGATCTGCTTGTTCATCGGCATCGCCCCCAGCGTGCGCATGTTGTGCAGGCGGTCGGCGATCTTTATCAGGATCACCCGTACATCGTCGGAGAGCGTGAGGAGCACTTTACGAAAATATTCGGCCTGCTCGGAGGTGTCGGCGTTGAACACGCCGGACATTTTCGTCAGTCCGTCGACCATCGAGGCGATTTTCGGGCCGAAAATGCGTTCCATGTCCTCCACGGAGTATTCCGTGTCCTCCACGACGTCGTGCAGCAGGGCTGCGACGACCGATTTCACGCCCAGCCCGATCTCCTCGATGACGATCTTGGCTACTGCAATAGGATGCAGGAGGTACGGCTCGCCGGAGCGGCGCCTTACCCCCTCGTGTGCCTCCTTGGCCAGGAAAAATGCACGTTTGATGAAGTTCCAGTCCTCGTCGTTCTTGCAGATCTTGGTGCACGAGAGGAGCAGGTCGTCCCATTTCTCCTTTATAAGGTTCTCATCCTCGGCAGTATATCCCATAGACTACTCCTTTTTGGTGGTCTTCATGGCTTCGCGGACCTTGGCCTCGATCTCGTTGCGCAGCTCCTCGTCGTTTTTCAGCAGCTCCTTGACGGCGTCGCGTCCCTGTCCGATCTTGCGGTCGCCGTAGGAGAACCACGATCCGGCCTTCTTGACCACGCCGTAATCGACGCCCAGGTCGACGATCTCGCCGATCTTCGAAATGCCCTCGCCGAACATGATGTCGAACTCCGCGCGTTTGAACGGAGGGGCCACCTTGTTCTTCACGACCTTGACCTTCGTGCGGGTTCCCAGCTGGTCCTCGCCGTCCTTGATGACCGACATGCGGCGGATGTCGATACGCACCGAAGCGTAGAATTTCAGCGCATTGCCTCCCGTGGTGGTCTCGGGGTTGCCGTAGACCACGCCGATCTTGTCGCGCAGCTGGTTGATGAAGATGCAGACGGTCTTGGTCTTCGAGATGCTCGACGTGAGTTTGCGCAGCGCCTGCGACATGAGGCGCGCCTGAAGACCCATCTTCGAGTCGCCCATTTCGCCCTCGATCTCGGCCTTGGGCGTCAGCGCCGCCACGGAGTCGATGACGATGATGTCGATGGCGCTCGAACGGATCAGCGAGTCGGCGATTTCGAGCGCCTGCTCGCCGTTGTCGGGCTGCGAAATGAGCAGGTTGTCGACGTCCACGCCCAGTTTCTGTGCGTAGAAACTGTCGAAGGCGTGCTCGGCGTCAATGAAGGCCGCGATGCCGCCGGCCTTCTGCGCCTCGGCGATGGCGTGAATCGCCAGCGTGGTCTTGCCCGACGACTCGGGACCGTAGATCTCCACGACGCGGCCCTTGGGATAGCCGCCTACGCCGAGCGCCATGTCGAGCGTGATCGAACCCGTCGGGATGACCGGAATGTCGTTCACTTCGGTGCTGTTCATGCGCATGATCGAGCCTTTGCCGAAGTCCTTCTCTATTTTCTGCATCACTGCGTCCAGCACTTTGAGCTTGTCCGCGTTTATCTGTACTTTTTCTGCCATTATGGTTTTGTTTTGTATCATTAACTTTGTTTCGGTCCGCTGCTGTCGAACTTCGCCGAGCGGCGGGAGCCGTTGTTTCGCCGCCTTGCGGCGTCGGGTCCCCGCCCGAGACGGGGATTTAGGGGGGGGTGGGTCGGATTCGTAAACGACGCTTCAGGCGGCGAATACGGCGGTCGGACGCACATCGGCGGGACAAATTGTATCCTGTCCTTACTTGTAGGAATCAATGATCTGCCGGTAGTGGTTCTTGGTGTCCACCTTGGTGAAAATCTTCTCGATGCGGCCTTCGGCGTCGATGACGAACGTCGTGCGCAGCACACCCATGTACTTGCGGCCGTACATCGACTTTTCGGCCCACACGCCGTAGGCTTCGCACACCGAGTGGTCGGTGTCGGAGAGCAGCGTGAAATTCAGGTCGTGCTTGTCGCAGAAACTGCGGTGCGACTTCTCGCTGTCGGGGCTTACGCCGATGATCCGGAATCCCATCCGTGTCAGTTCGGCCTTGCCGTCGCGCAGGCTTTTGGCTTCGAGCGTACAGCCCGAGGTGTTGTCCTTGGGGTAGAAATAGAGTATCGTGCGCTGTCCTCGCAGATCGGCAAGCGTCAGAGGCTCACCGTCTTGGGTCGTGGACTTGAAATCGGGGGCCATCTCCCCCGCCTGCAACTGTGTCATAGCGTTTTCCGAAAAAGAGATTATTTTCTCAAAGGTATGAATTTTCCGGCGATTTTCATGCTTCCCGGGCGACTTTTTTGCGGCCTAATCCCATTGGTAGGTCACTTCGATCTGCTCGTTGAACTCCTCCTGCGTGGTGTTGAGCCGGTGCAGGCAGGCAGGACACCGGATGGCCGTTTCGGTCTCGACGTATTCGCCGCACCCGACGCACATCGGCAGCAGGCCGTAGCCCGGCTGCATGGAGTGCTCGAACTGCGCTCCGCAGTGCTTGCACCTGATTCTGTAAGCTGTTCCCATTGTCGTTTTGTTTTTGGTTCACGCTGCAAAGGAACGGTCTGCGAGTGACAGGTTGTGACACAACGGTGAAAAATGTAAAATAAACCCGCCGACAGCTGTCGGCGGGTCGTTCGGCTAATGGTGGTGTTCGGCCTCCATGGCCTCCTGCCGGGTCTTGTGGACCGTGCCGTGGGGGTGTTCCGCCGGGGCGTAAATCGAGTAGATTTTCAGCGGTTTGTCACCCGTGTTGACGATGTTGTGCCATTTTCCGGCCGGGACCAGGATCGCATAGTCGTCCGAGACCTCGCGCACGAAGTCGAGGTTGTCCTCGCTGTCGCCCATCATCACGCGTGCCGTGCCCTCCTCCACGCGCAGGAACTGGTCGATGTCGTGGTGTTGTTCCAGCCCCACGTCGCCGCCGGCGGGAATCGCCATCAGCGTCACCTGCAAGTTGCTGCCGGTCCACAATGCGGTCCGGAAATTCTCGTTCGCGAGCGTGTGGCTTTCGATGTTCAGCACCGTCGGTTCGGCTCCGTGATCTTTCAGCGAGACGGGTTCGGCGGAGGCTTTTGCCTGCGGGGCCGGAGCTTGCCGGCAGCACGATGCGGCGGCGAGTGCGAGGCACAGCGCGCCGGTCGTCAGGAGGTGATTTCGTTTCATGCGGTTTGCTTTCAAGGTTTGTGGAAATATAGTGAAAAATTTACATTTTCGGGGCGTTTGCCGCAATATATTCGCGGATATAGCCTGTCAGCTCGGGGGAGTCGACGATGCGGATGTCGTCCAGCAGCCCCACGACGAAGCGTCCCACCCCGGCCATTCCGGCCACCTCCGTGTCGAGCGACCAGCGTCCCCGCCCCAGCGGTTTCACATCGCGTTCGGCCAGCGGATACTCCTCGCACAACAGGTTGTAGGCCAGCGTTCCCAGTTCCAGCCGCACGCGGCGTCGCGCCCCGCCGTGCATGCGGAAGGCGTCGATGAATCCCTCGCTGTGGGCTTCTTGGTGCTCCCACGCCGCTTCGGACAGCTCCACGGAGCCGATACGCGAGGTTTTGAAGAGTTTGTTCGTGTGGCTTTCGAGGTCGTAGCACCACACCTGCACGTAGTTGGTCGTGAAGGCGAAAGGCTCTACCCTGCGGTCGCGGACCCCGCCTCCGTGGGCCGACAGGTAGCCGTGCAGCACGGCCTGCCGCTCCTGCTCGATGGCCTCGATCAGCCGCCGGATGTTCGGGGCGTTTTTGCCCCGCACGACGGTGTCGGCCAGCGTCTTGTTGTCGTAGACGGAGTAGAGTTTGCGCTTGAGGTTCTGCTTGAGCATATTGGTGTCGTCGATGTTCTCGATGGCGTTTTTCAGGATCACGGCCTCCTCCTCGGTGAAGTGCACCAGCTGCGAGATGTCGCGGAAGTGCGGCGACTCCTTGTCGAGACGGATGCAGTCGCCCGATTTCTTGATCACGAACCCCGCCTCGCGAAAGGTGTCGATATACCGGTAGACCGTGCGGCGCGACATCTGGAGCCGTTCGGCCAGCTGGTCGACGTTGTAGGTGGTGTTGGCCGTCAGCAGCTTCATTAGCCGCAGCAGGCGTTCGAGTTTGGGTTGGTCCATAATTATTCGGCAGCAGACGGCCGTTCGCCGTGCAGAGGTCGTAAATTAGCCATAAGAAAGTCGGATGTTCTTTTTATGAAGTCATCGAATGCAATCAGCATCGGGTCTTCCTTTCCGCCGTGAGCGGCATTTTCGACAATCATCAACTCTTTGGGTGTCGTTTCGGGCAGCGATTCGATTATTTTCCTGCTCATCCAGACGGGAGTGCGGAAATCGTTCTCGCCTACGATCAGGAACAGGGGTTTTTCGAATTCCGGAGCGATATGTACGGGCATCAGTTCGGTCGGAAAATCATCCGGAACCAGCAATTCATTGCGGGTCTTGTTTTTGTACTGCATGACCAAAGGGATGAAATCGTCGAAATCCGTCGGAAGGGAACGGCCGATGAAAGCATTCACCAGATTGTCGGTGTGTGCCGTAATCATGGAGAGATAGGCGCCTGTCGACCAGCCGACGATGGCCGTCGCTCCGTCCAGAACTTCCTCCTGTTCGGAGGTCTTCCGTATGACAGCCCGGTAATCTTCCAGCATTTCCGTATAACACAGGTAGTTGCGATCCATTGCAAAGGGTGAGCTCTTGCCGAATCCGCGCCAGTCGAAAGTCACGACATTGAACCCCCGGGAGGTCCAGTTCTTCGCCAGATAAAGTTGGAAGTAGGACATATTGCCTGCATCGCCATTGCATATGATGATGGTCGGGCGCTTTGCCTCACCCGGCGCTTCGTGGGTTCGGCGGTTTTCGTTCGGATTCCGCAGCTCGCTCTCGGACGGCGGGTTTTGTGCAGGGAAAAACCAGGTTTCGATTTTATAGCCGTCGTTTGTGATGACTTCTAAATTTCTATATATCAGCCCCATGCTTTCCGGCTTCCTGATATATACGGTATCCGGAATAATTGCATGGCAGTTTGCGATTCCTGAAAAGGACGCAATCAAAAGAGTGACGAACGCTTTCATGCTGTTTTCGGCAAATATACGAAAAAGTCGTGACATTGTCTGTCACGACCCGCTTTCGGGTTGGTTCATAGGCGGTCAGTCGAGCAGTTCGGAGAGTTTCTGCGCGAGGGCTTCGCCCCGCAGTTGTTTGGCTATGATCTTTTCCGTCGCACAGTCGATCAGGAAGCAGGAAGGGATACCGCCCAGCGTATAGTCGCTCCACGCCTGTGTCTGGCGCGGGTGCAGACCGAATCCCTGATGAATCTGCGTCCAGCGCATGCCGTAGGTCTCGATGCATTCGAGCCACCGTTTGCGGTTGGCGTCGTAGGAGACGCCGAAGATGTCGAATCCCCGGCTGTGGTATTTCTCGTAAAGCGCTGCGAGGTTCGGGAACTCCGCCCGGCAAGGCCCGCACCAGAGGGCGCCGAAGTCGAGCAGCACGTAACGGTTGCCCGGTTTACGGACTGTCGCGGCGAGTGAAACGGTATCCCCTTCGGGCGTCTGTCCCGTGATGTCGGCATAAGATGTTCCGACATCGGCGCGCATCCCGGCGATCGTCTTGCGCAGTCCGAGCAGGGCGGGATGCTTTTGAAATGCAGCCGGGAACGAATCCAATAATGGCAGAAGCTCGCGTCCGGGACGATTGGTCAGTAATTCGTTCTCCAGCAGGGATAGCGCCAGGGCGTTGCGGTTCTCGAGAACGACCGCGCGGAATAAACTGTCGCAGGCTTCGGCCGTACGCAGCGGGGAAAGGCCTTTTTGCCTCAACCCGGCGACTTTTTGCGGCAGTTCGTTCCTGAACTCGTTCTGCGGCGTTCCGGTCAGGATGAATTCGTCTTCATTGCGCTTTTCAACACGGATCTCGCCGGTTTCGAGGATGAAATCCGAGTCGCTGATTTGTTCTCCGTCGGCGCCTCGTCCCATATAGAGGAAGGCGCTCACCGGATAGGGCCAGCTTCCTTTCATTGCGAAGGACGAGTTGTCGATTCGCGCCGAGTCGATGATGGTCTCCGGGCCTCCGGCATAGGTGATGATGTACATGTATTTTCCGTCGGTAAACGCCGGGTCGCGGCCCGTAAGGGTGAATTTTACGGCTGTCGATTGGCTGCAACCCGCCAGAATCGCGGTTGCGGTGATGATCGAAAGGGGCTTTTTCATGGGTTTGAGGGTTAGTGACTCCAAATATACGAAAAAGTCGTGACATTGTCTGTCACGACCCTCTGTTTGTACCGACGGTATGTGTACCCAATTTATTGGGCGAGCACCTTTTTTTCGATCTCCTCGACCTGGCGGCGGAACGCCTTGTCGGTCTCGATCAGATTCGAGACGGCCTTGCACGAGTGGAGCACCGTGGCGTGGTTGCGGCCTCCGATGGCCGTGCCGATCGTCGTCAGCGGCGCCTTGGTGTGCTGCTTGGCCAGATACATGGCGATCTGCCGGGCCTGGGCGATTTCGCGCGTGCGCTCCGTGGAGTTGAAGCGTGCGAAGTCCAGATTGAGGTATTCGCACACGACCTCGATGATGTGGTCGATGGTGATTTCCTTCTGGTAGAGCTTCACGTAGACCTTCAGAATCTCCTTGGCCAGCGACGTGGTGATCCTGCGTCCGAGGAACGAGGCGTTGGCCACCAGCGACGACAATGCGCCTTCGATTTCCCGCACGTTGGCCGAGATGTTGTCCGCCAAGTACGCCACCACGTCGTCCGTGATCTGCGCCCCGAGTTTCTGCGCCTTGGCGCGTATGATCTTGAGCTTCGTGTCGTAGTCCGGCGTGTTGAGCTGGGCCGACAGTCCCCATTTGAAACGGGTCAGCAGTCGCTGCTCGATGTCCTTCAACTCGACGGGCGGCTTGTCCGACGTGAGGATCAGCTGCTTGCCCGCCAGTTGCAGGTGGTTGAAGATGTTGAAAAACGCGTTCTGCGTACCGGTCTTTCCCGTCAACTCCTGGATGTCGTCGATGATCAGCACGTCGATCATCTGGTAGAAGTGGATGAAGTCGGGAATCTCGCCGTTCTTGTAGGCCGTCTGGAACTGCGCCTGGAACTTGTTCATCGAGACGTACAGCACCTGCAACTCCGGGTGGCGCTGGCGCACCTCGTGGCCGATCGACTGCACGATGTGGGTCTTTCCCAGCCCCGAATCCCCATATATATAAAGAGGATTGAAGGGGTTGTTTCCCGGGTTCACCGCTACGGACATGCCCGCCGAGCGGGCCAGCCGGTTGCACTCGCCCTCGATGAAGGTCGCGAACGTGAGGTTCGGATTCAGCTGCGGATCGACGATAAGCTTCTTGACACCCGGAATTACAAAAGGATTTTTTATATTTGCGGTGTTGGTCTGCGCATTGAAACGCGAGATGGCTGTCGTGTCGGCGTCGGCCGCTACGGGAACCGCCGGAGCCGTCGCACGGGGCACGGCGTAGTGCAGTCTCGTCTGCTGCCCGTAGAGCTGCGAGATGATCGGTTTGAGGAACGGGATGTAGTTCTTCTCGATTTGGCGGACGTAGCTTTCGTTGGGAACCCTCAAGCGAAGCGTCGTGCCGTCGAATTCGAGCGGGACGATGGGCTGAAACCACTTTTCGAACTCCTCGGCGGAGGTCCGGGCCTTGATCTGGTCCAAGCAGTTTTGCCATATATCGCTATATGTCCGTGTGTTGTTTAACATGACAGAGGGTTGCACTATTTTTGATGTGACAAAGTTGTGAATAATTTTGCAAAAAGATTCTCGATTTTATGTTGCAGTTCTCCTTTTTTTGTATATAGAAAAACAACGGTTTCCGGGGTCTCAATTTTAACTCCCTGATAGTGAATTATCGAATTTTATTTCGTATATTTGCATATAATTTTTTTGGGACTTCCGAAGTCAAACTATAAATAAAACTAATAAACTTATGGCAAACGAATTGGAACAATTGGTTCTGAAAAAAGCCCAGAGTTGGCTCGACGGCCACTATGACGAGGCGACGAAAAAGCAGGTCAAATACCTGATGGACAACGATATGAAAGAGCTTGTCGAGAGTTTCTACAAAGACCTCGAATTCGGTACGGGCGGCCTGCGCGGCATCATGGGCGTGGGTTCCAACCGCATGAACGTCTATACGGTGGGCGCCGCCACGCAGGGTCTTTCGAACTACCTGAAGAAGAACTTCGCGGGCGAGCGGGTGCGTGTGGCCGTGGCCCACGACAGCCGCAACAATTCGCGCATGTTCGCCGAGCGTGTGGCCGATATTTTCGCCTCGAACGGGTTTCAGGTTTTTCTGTTCGACGCGCTCCGGCCGACGCCGGAATTGAGCTTCGCCATCCGCGAACTGAAGTGTCATTCGGGCGTGGTCGTCACGGCCTCGCACAACCCCAAGGAGTACAACGGTTACAAGGCCTACTGGACCGACGGGGCGCAGGTCACCGAGCCGCACGACAAGAACATCATCGCCGAGGTTGCGAAGATCACCGACGTGGATATGATCGAGACGGGCAAAAATCCCGAAAATATCACCATCCTCGACGAGAAGTTCGATGAAATCTATTTAAATAAGGTGCACGAGCTCTCGCTTTCGCCCGAAAGCGTGAAGAAGCACCACGACATGAAGATCGTCTATTCGCCGATGCACGGTGCGGGCGTGCGGCTGGTTCCGGCGTCGCTGAAGAAATTCGGCTTCACGAACGTGATCATGGTGAAGGAGCAGGCTGTCATCGACGGCGACTTCCCCACCGTCGAGTCTCCCAACCCCGAGGAGCGCAAGACGATGGCGATGGCCATTGATCTGGCCGCGAAGGAGGGCGCCGACCTGGTTCTGGCCACCGACCCCGATTCGGACCGCATCGGCGTGGCGCTGCGCAACAAGAAGGGCGAATACGTGCTGCTGAACGGCAACCAGACCCTCGTGCTGCTGTTGAGCTACCAGCTGACCCGCTGGGCCGAGCGCGGCGAGCTGGACGGCAACCAGTATGTCGTGAAGACCATCGTCACCTCGCAGATGGCCAACGCCGTGGCCGAGCATTTCAAGGTGAAGTGTTACGACTGCCTCACGGGCTTCAAGTATATCGCCAAGATCATCCGCGAGAACGAGGGCAAAGCCAAGTACATCGGCGGCGGCGAAGAGTCGTTCGGTTACCTGGCGGGCGACTACGTGCGTGACAAGGACGCCGTGTCGGCCTGCTCGCTGGCCGCCGAGGCCGCCGCATGGGCGATGGATACGATGGGCCTGACGCTCTACGAGTGGTTGCAGGAACTCTACGTGAAATACGGTTTCTACCGCGAGGGCCTCGTTTCGGTGGTCCGTAAGGGCAAGGAGGGCGCCGAGCTGATCCAGAAGATGATGGTCGATTTCCGCGCCAATCCGCCCAAGGCGATCCTCGGTTCCGAGGTGGTGAAGATCAACGATTTCCAGACGCTCGAAACGCTCGATGTGAAGACCGGCGCGAAGACCGCCATCGAGCAGGACCGCAGCAACGTGCTGCAATGGTTCACCGCCGACGGCACGGCCGTTTCGGTGCGTCCCTCGGGCACGGAGCCTAAAATCAAGTTCTACTTCGGCGTGAAGGCGCCGCTGGCTTCGGTCGCCGATTTCGACAAGACGCTGGCTGAACTCGACGCCAAGATCGAAGGCATCAAGAAAGACCTCAAGCTGGAGTAGCCCCCTGCTTTCGGGGCGGTTCCGTCCCGCCGATACCTCCGAACGATCCCGTTCGGAGGTATTTTTTTGTTCCGGGGCGTTCCGGGCGTTTGCACGGCCCCGAAAAGGGCTGGCTCCGCGGGCATGAAATCGCCTTTGCTCTATATTCTCGAAGTGCTCTTTTGTAGCGGACTGCTCCTGGCGTTCTACCGCCTGCTGTTGGTCCGCAAGGTTTCATTCAGGGCCTGCCGCCGCTATCTGGTCGCTGCCGTATTTCTCTCGGCGGTCATCCCGGCGCTCGACATTCCGCTCTACCCTGCCCGGACGGTGGTCTATCCGCTGCCGCTGATTGCCGCGCCCCCGGCTGAAAACTTCGTGCAGACGACCGGGGAGCTTCCCGTTGCCGTTCCGGTCGTCCCATCCGGCTGGCGGCGCATATTGCGCCCGATGGCTGTGGGTGGCTATCTGACGGCGGTGTTTCTGTCGCTTGGGTTTCTTGCGGTCCGCATGGTCGGAATTCGCCGTCTGCGGCGACGGTCGCGTCTGACCGATTGCGGGGCGTACACCCTTGCCGAGCATCCGCAGATCGCCACTCCCTTTTCGTTCCTGCGCACGGTTTTCCTGGGCGGAGGATACGAAGGTCGCCGGCGCATGATCGTTCTCTGCCATGAAGCGGGTCATGTCCGTCACCGCCATTCGGCGGAACGCATCGCCGTCGAGCTGGTCCGCAGTCTCTTTTGGTTCAATCCGTTCGTCTGGATTGCCGGGCGGTGGTTGCAGGAGGTGCACGAATGGGAGGCCGACCGCGACGTGCTCGACGCCGGTTACGACCTTACCGAATACAGAACGGTTATTTTTCACCAACTCTTCGGCCATAATCCGGATATAGCCTGCGGGTTGAATCATTCACTCACCAAAAAACGATTTGCCATGATGACCCAATTCAGAAAACGCCGTTTCGCCGTGCTGCGGCTCGGTGCCGCCATTCCCGTGGTGGCAGCAATGATGATGCTTTGCAGTTTTACCGTCAAAACTCCTCTTCCGGCAGCCGGGGACCCGGACCGGCCGACCGTTACGGTACATATTTCCTCCGGCGGAAAGATTCTCTTCAACGGCCGTCCTGTGACGGTCGGGGATCTGGAGCGGCTGATCGCCGCCGAACGCGAAAAACTCTCCGAAGCCGACCGTGCGCAGATGGAGGTGGTTCTGTGGGCCGACAAAGATGCTCCTATGGCCGATCTGGCCGACGCGATGGACGCGTCGCGCCGTGCGCATGCCTTTCGTCTCAAACTGACTGCGGAAGCTTCCGATCCCGGCATCGTGCGGATGCTTCCGCCCGACCCCCTGCGCCTGCCTGCCGACAGCGCGGATTATGCTTTGCCTGCGACGAACCGCAACGACAGGTAATTGCCCGCGCCGTGCCGTTGAAACTGACCGAACCGAGACGCTGATCCCCCACTGATGCCATAAGCGGGAAATGCCCCATACGACGGCCAAAGCCGCCGCATGGGGCGTTTTTACGGCTTCGAGCCGGGGCTTTGCCGCGGTCGGCGGCGTTTTATAACTTGGGGTTGCCGCGGTGACGCTCCTTGTCGCGGGCGGTCTTTTTGGCGAAATTGGCCTCAACGGCCGCCGTGAGGTCCACGCCCGTCTGGTTGGCCAGGCACACCAGCACCCACAGCACGTCGGCCATTTCGTCGGCGAGGTTCTCCTTTTCGCCCGCCTTGAACGACTGGTCGCCGTATTTGCGGGCCATCACGCGGGCCAGCTCCCCCACCTCTTCGGTCAGGCAGGCCATGTTGGTCAGTTCCGAGAAGTAGCGCACGCCGTATTCCCGGATCCAGGCGTCTACGCGCTCCTGCAATTCCTTGATTTCCATCTTATTTTACTCTTATCAGATTCAGCCCGTCGCGCAGCGGGACGATGACGTTCTCCACCCGTGCGTCTTCGACGACCATGCGGTTGAATTCGAGGAGCACCTGCGTGTGGCGGTCGTTGTGCGCCACGGGCTGCACGACCTTCCCTGACCAGAGGATGTTGTCGGCGATCAGCACCGATCCGCTGTGAACAAGCGCCTTACTGCCGTCGTCGCCCATCAGCATCCGGTAATAGGCCGGGTATTCGCGTTTGTCGCCGTCGATGAACACGAGGTCGAATTCGCCGCCCAGTTTCGGGGCGATGTCGAGCGCCGAGCCGATGTGCAGGCGGATTTTGCCGCCGTGGGGGCTGCGGTCGAAATACGATCGGATGAACTCTTCCAGCTCGTCGTCCACCTCGACGGTGTGCAGTTCGGCCCCTTCCTCCAGCCCCGCGGCCATCGAGAGCGCCGAGTAACCCGTGAAGGTCCCGATTTCGAGCGCCCGCCGGGGCCGCAGCATCCGTACGAGCATCTCCAGCAGACGGCCCTGAATGTGCCCCGAGATCATTCGCGGCGCCACGGCCCGTAGGTTGGTCTCGCGGTCGAGTTCGTGCAGCAGCTTCTCCTCGGGTTCCGAAAAATCGTGGACGTATTTTTCGAGAGCGTCCATCTATTCCTGATAAAATCCGTGTTTGTTGAAGGCGTACGATGCGGCGATTTGCTCCGGCGTGTCGGCTTCGAGCGCGAGCAGGCATTCGCGCGTGAATTCCAGATACCCCGAGCCGTTGGCCGTCACGACGTTGCCGTCGCGCACGGCCTGCCGCTCCTGGTAGAGTTTCTCGCCCGTGTAGTTCGCGCCGCCCCATTCGCGAAGCATTTCGAGGCCGTTTCCGGTGTGCCTTACGCCGTTCAGGAATCCGTGGGCCGCGAGGAACGATGCGGCGTTGCAGATCGCACCGACGAGAATCCCGTGCGACAGGGCCTCCCTTACCAGCGGGACGATCCGTTCGGTTTCGGGCGTCGCCCAGCTCATACCGCCGACGAGGATCAGCCCGGCGCAGTCGTCCGGCAGCGTCTCCGTATCGCAGTCGGGGGTGAGGGTCATGCCGCCGATCGAGCGCACGGGAACTCCCCCGGGCGTCGCATACCGCACGGCGTGGCGTCCCGGGCGTCCCGGCATAACGCCGCCGCGAAGCGCCGGGGCGAGGAATGCCGACTCCCAGTCGGCGAATTGGTCGAGTAATACGAACAATACGGTTTTCATCTTATTTGTAGATTAATCGTGACATATCCGAAAAAACCTCCTCGGCCACCTCCGTGAGCTGCCGGGCCGTCAGGGCGCGGACCTTGGCGTAGACCTGCTCCATGGTGTCGATGCCGTCGTGGACGAGCAGGCTTTTGCCCGCCCCGAGCATGTAGCTTTCGTTGCTTTCGCTCGATATGGCCAGCTGGGCGATGAACTGTTTTTTGGCCATCGACAGCTGGCGCGCCGTCAGCGGCACGGTGCGCAGTTTGTGCAACTGTCCTTCGATCAGTTCGATGCACTGCTCCGCGTTGCTGTGGTCCGAACTGAAATAGATGGCCACGATGCCCGTGTCTCCGTAGGGCGTGTAGCTGGCTTCGATGTTGTACGAAAGTCCGTTCTTCTCGCGCACCACGACGTTGAGCAGCGAGTTGGCGCACGGACCTCCGAGAATGTTCGTCACGAGGGCCAGCGGCAGCCGCCGATCCTCCGAGATGCCGAATGCCCGGCTGCCGATGATGCAGTGGGTCTGGTGCGTGTGCTTCGAGACCGTCTTTTCGAAGGCCCGGTAAGGCGCGGGCGCAGCGCGCACGAAACCGCGCTGCGAGGCGGGCTGCGAGGCGAAATAGCGTGCCGCGACGGCTTCGGCGGTCTTGGCCGAGAAGTTGCCGATCGACGAGAATACCATCTGGTCGGTGGTGTGCGTGCGTGCCGTGAAGGCGCGGATCGCCTGGCCGTCGTAGCGCATCAGCGACGCCTTGCGGCCCAGGATGTTGTGGCCCAGTTCCGAACCTTCGAACAGCATGTCCTCGAAGGTGTCGTAGATCAGGTCGGCGGGCGAATCCTTGTAGGTGTTGATCTCGTCGACGATCACCTCCTTTTCGCGCTCCAGCTCCCGGTCGGGGAACGTCGAGCGGAAAGCGATGTCGGCGATCAGCTCCGCGGCCTTCGCGAAGTCGCCCTTCAGCGTCGTGGCGTGAATCGTCGTGTCCTCCTTGGTGGTGAAGGCGTTCAGCTCCCCGCCGAGGTTTTCCAGGCGGCAGTTGACCTGCCATGCCTTGCGTCGCTCGGTCCCCTTGAAAAAGGCGTGCTCCGTCAGGTGCGCCAGTCCGTACTCTGCGGGATGCTCGTCGCGGCTCCCGGCGCCGATCACCAGCGCGCAGTGCGCCACGGTGTTTCGCACCTGACGGTGAATGCCGCGGATGCCGTTGGGGAGTGTATAGGTAGAGAATTCCATTCAATTGAAAATTAAAGATTAAAAATGAAAAATTGGGCTGCGCGGCTATTTTTGCACATGTGTACGACAATTTTTCATTTTTCATTCTTCATTATTTTTGCGCGCATGCGCAAAAATTTGCCCGTATGGCTTTCGGTGCACTTTTCCAGTTCGCGCGGCGTGCCTTCGAACACGACCCGTCCGCCCGCCGTGCCCGCCTCGGGGCCGAGGTCCACGATCCAGTCGGCGCATTTGATGATGTCCATGTTGTGCTCGACGACGACGATCGTGTGTCCGCGCTGGATCAGGGCGTTGAACGCCGCGAGCAGTTTCGAGATGTCGTGGAAGTGCAGCCCCGTCGTCGGCTCGTCGAAGATGAACATGACGCCTCCCTGCGCCGAATCCTTCGTCAGGAACGAAGCCAGCTTCACGCGCTGGCTCTCGCCGCCCGAGAGGGTCGACGACGACTGTCCTAACTTGATGTATCCCAGACCCACGTCCTGCAACGGTTGCAGCCGCTCGACGATGCGCCGGCAGGTGGCGTTCTTCTTGCTTTCCTCGCCGAAGAAGGCGATAGCGTCGTCCACGGTCATTTCCAGTACGTCGTAGATCGACTTGCCGCGGTATTTCACTTCGAGCACCTCGTCGCGGAAACGCCGCCCGCCGCACGCCTCGCAGACCAGTTCCACGTCGGCCATGAACTGCATCGAGACCTTGATCATGCCCTCGCCCTGGCACTCCTCGCAACGGCCTCCGGCGATGTTGAACGAGAAGGCCGAAGCGCCCAGCCCGTTGTGCTGGGCATAGGGCTGGTCCGAAAAGAGTTTCCGGATTTCGTCGTAGGCCTTGATGTAGGTCACGGGATTCGAACGCGACGACTTGCCGATGGGGTTCTGGTCGACCATCTCGACCGATTTGAGCAGCTGCACGTCGCCCGCCAGGCCGTCGAAATCGCCGGGTTTCACGCCCGTGTCGTAGAGCAGGCGCCGCAGCGCCGGGTAGAGGATTCCCTTCGCCAGCGACGATTTTCCCGAGCCGCTGACGCCCGTGATGCAGGTCATCACCCCCAACGGAATCCGCACGTCGACATTGCGCAGGTTGTTCTCCCGCGCGCCTTTGACGGTTATCGAGTTGCTCCATCCGCGGGCTGTTGCCGGAACGGCGATCTCGCGCCGCCCCGTGAGGTAGTCGGCCGTGAGGCTCTTTTTGCTTTTCAGCAGTTGGGGCAGCGTGCCGCTGAAGACCACTTCGCCGCCGTTGTAACCGGCCTTGGGTCCGATGTCGACGATCCAGTCCGCGGCGCGGATCACCTCCTCCTCGTGCTCCACGACGATCACCGTGTTGCCCAGGTCGCGCAGCTGTTTCAATACGCCGATCAGGCGGTTCGTGTCGCGCGGATGAAGCCCGATCGACGGTTCGTCGAGGATGTAGAGCGAACCGGTGAGGTTGCTGCCCAGCGAGGTCGAGAGGTTGATGCGCTGGCTCTCGCCGCCCGAGAGGGTCGACGACAGGCGGTCGAGCGTCAGGTAGCCCAGCCCCACGTCGGCGAGGTATTGCAGGCGGTTGCGGATTTCGACGAGGATGCGCGACGCCGTTTTCGTGTCGTGTTCGTCGAGTTCCAGCCCTGCGAAGAAGGCGATCAGGGAGTCCACGGGCATCGCCACCAGATCGGCGATCGTCTTGCCGCCGACGCGTACGTACAACGCCTCTTTGCGCAGGCGCGAGCCGCCGCATTCGGGACAGGCGGTCTTGCCCGTGTAGCGGGCCTTCATCACGCGGAACTGGATTTTGCGCCGCTCCGAGTCGATGTATTCGAAAAATTCGTCGAGTCCGTGGAAATATTCGTTGCCGCGCCACAGCAGCCGTTTCTGCTCGGGCGTCAGTTCGTGGAACGGCGTGTGGATCGGGAATCCGAACTTCGAGGCGTTCTCCACGAGCTGCTGCTTCCATTTGCGCATCGTCTCGCCCCTCCAGCAGGCCACGGCGTCCTCGTAAATGGTCTTGCTCTTGTCGGGGATCACCAGGTCCTCGTCGATGCCGATCACCTTGCCGTAGCCCTCGCACCGGGGGCAGGCCCCCAGCGGGTTGTTGAAGCTGAAGAGGTGTTCCGAGGGGCGTTCGAACTCGATGCCGTCGGCCTCGAAGCGCGACGAGAACTCCCGTACGCCCTCGTCCGTGACGATTTCGCAGATGCCCCCGCCGTAGGAGAAGGCGCGGGCCACCGAGTCGCGGATGCGGGTCTGCGAGTCCTCGTCCGTCGCTACGCGCATGCGGTCGACGACGATCCGGATTTCGTCGGCCCGGGTGTCGGGACCGATTCCGGGCAGCACGTCCTCGATCAGCCGCACCTCGCCGCCCGTGTAGACCCGCATGAGGCCCTCCGAGAGCAGCAGCGTCAGTTTTTCGATGATCCCCTGCCCTTCGCCCAATACCAGCGGTGCGCCGATGACCACGCGCTGTCCGTCGCGGGCGAGAATCCGGGCCGCCACGTCATCCACGCTGAAGCAGCGCACCTCCTGCCCCGAAACGGGCGAAAAGGTGTGCCCCGCGCGGGCGAACAGCAGTTTGAGGTAGTCGTAGATCTCGGTCGTCGTGCCCACGGTCGAACGGGGGTTGCGCGTGTTGACCTTCTGCTCGATGGCGATGGCCGGCGCGATGCCCGTGATGATGTCCACGTCGGGTTTGTTGATCTTCCCGAGGAACTGCCGGGCGTAGGCCGAGAGGCTCTCGACGTAGCGGCGCTGCCCCTCGGCGAAAATCGTGTCGAAGGCCAGCGTCGACTTGCCCGAGCCGGAGAGTCCCGTCACGACGACGAGTTTGTTGTGCGGAATTTCGACCTCGATGTTGCGGAGGTTGTGGACCCGCGCTCCTTTGATATATATGGAGTTTTCGTGTTCTTTCATGTTACAAATATTCCAATCCGCTTTTCCGAGTGTTTCACACTCGCCGTTATGTACCTTTTGGTGGTAAAAGGCGCCCAAAACCATCCGCATGCCGTTCTGGTGGGAGTGCCCTCGGATCCGCGCTGAGCGGGCGCAGTAAATCGGGCCTTTACGGCGCAAAAACACGCGCTGTTTAGGCTGTGGCGGCTTGGCAAACAGCACGCTGTCTGCCCTCGCCTGCGGACGCCTTTACAGCCCCCCCCCGCTCCGGGCGCGCGTTTCCTCGGTCTCTCTTTTTCCGCTGCGAACGATAATGCGGATTTTTTGCCGTCAAAAACGGAGCTGACCCGTAAATATTCCAATCCGTTGTTCGTATTTCATTCCGCTTCGTCCCGAACCGAGCCGCCGGCTTTGCGCAATTTTTCGATAAGCCCCGCTGCGCGGCTTTCGCGGATCGCGAGCCGCATCGTGCAGAGGTTGTCGAAGGTCTGCTCCTCGATGCGCGGCTGCTGCTCCTTGACGACCCGCATGATGGCGTTCATCGCCACATAGGGGAAATCCACCCGCACCGTGCGGTCCACCGTCAGCTCCACGATTTCGGCCGCCGCGATGGCCTCGGCCGCCGACTCCCGGTAGGCGGCGATCAGCCCCGGAACCCCCAGTTTCGTGCCGCCGAAATAGCGGACCACGACCACCAGGCAGTCCGTGATGTCGTTCGAGAGCAGTTGTCCGAGGATCGGTTTTCCGGCCGTTCCCGAGGGTTCCCCGTCGTCGTTGGCGCGGAACGCCTCGCCGCGGGGTCCCAGCCGCCAGGCGTAACAGTGATGCGTGGCGTCGTAATACCGTTTGCGCAGCGCGTCGAGCCGTTCGCGGATCTCCTCCTCCGTGCGCACGGGATAAATCCAGGAGAGGAACTTGCTGCTCCGCTCCCGGCAGGCGGCTTCGGCGGGGGCCGCGACGGTTCTGTAACTGTCGCCGGCCACGTCTACCGAACCTTTCTGAAGAGCCGTTCCCAGCGGATGTTCGCGGGGAAACTCTTTTCCGCATCGAGCGACAGCCATACGAACGACGCCTTGCCCACGATGTGGTCCTCGGGCACGAAGCCCCAGAAACGCGAGTCGGCCGAGTTGTGGCGGTTGTCGCCCATCATCCAGTAGTAATTCATCGCGAAGGTGTACTCCGTCGCCTCTTTGCCGTCGATCACGATGCGTCCGTCGCGCTCTTCGAGCGTGTGCCCTTCGTAGGCCTCGATGATGCGGCGGAAGAGCGGCAGGTTCTCCGCCGTGAGCTGCACCGTGTCGCCCTTCTTCGGAATCCAGATCGGGCCGTAGTTGTCCTGGCTCCAGCGGGGCGCGCCCCATTGCGGGAACACCTCGTCGTTGGGGGTGTAGATATAGCGGTTGACCGAAATGACGTTGCTCAAGCCCCTGACCTTCTCGGCGAGTTCGTCCGTGAGGTTCATGTAGTAGCCCGAGCCGTAACCGCTGTACTCCCGGATTCCGAGGTTGTCGATGGCGTACTGCGTGAAGGGGGCCGAGGTCTGCACCACGTAGTTGTATTGCAGTCCGGGTATCGCCTCCTGCGGTTCGCCGTTGACCCACACCTTTCCGTTGCGGACTTCGAGCGAGTCGCCCGGAAGCCCCACGCAGCGTTTGATGTAGTTCTCGCGTTTGTCGACCGGGCGGCTGATCACCGTGTATTTTTCGTTGAGGCGTTTGCGTCCCTCCTCCTTGCCGAACGACTCCTCGAAGCTGCGCAGCGTGTCGTAATAGGTCACGTTCTGGTTTTCGAGCAGCACCGTGTCGCCCGCCGGGAAGTTGAAGACCACCACGTCGTTGCGGCGTATCGGCTTGAGCCCCTTGAGGCGGTGGTAGGGCCACTTGATCGCCTCGGAGAACGATTTCTTGGTCTGCGAGAAGGGCATCGTGTGGTGTACGAAGGGGAACGACAGCGGCGTGTTGGGCATCTGCGGTCCGTAAGCCACCTTGCTCACGTAGAGATAGTCGCCGATGAGCAGCGTCCGCTCCATCGACGAGGTGGGGATGACGTACATTTGGAAGATGAATAGATGCACCAGCGTCGCCACGACCGTCGCGAAGATGATGGCGTTGACCCATTCGTACACCGTGCGGTAGGTTTTGCTGCGCTGGCACATCTTCACGTTGTGGCTCCAGACGTAGCGGTAGAAGAACTTCGTGATGTAGAGGTCGAAGATGACCGGCAGTCCCAGCACCAGCCAGAGGTTGCCCGTCCAGACCACGAACCAGAGCGTATAAAGCAATGCGGCCAGCGTGAAACCGACCCATTTGTTGCGTAGCAAGTTTTTGATTTTACCCATGCGGAAAGCCCCGATTTTAATTGTGAATTATGAATTGTGAATTATGCATTGCGCAGCAGGTCGTCCATCGAGTAGACCCCTTGTTTTCCGCAGAGGAATTCGGCGGCCACGACGGCTCCCAGGGCCAGCGTGCGGCGGTTCTTGATCGTGTGTCTGATCTCCAGCACGTCATCCTCCGATTCGTAGGTCACGGTGTGGATGCCCGGGACGGCGCCTTTGCGCACGGAGCGGATTTCGATCCGGTCGGCGGGCGCCTCTCCGCTGCGTTCGATGCGGTTGGCGGCGTGTTCGATTCCCGGAGCCAGGTTGACCCATCCCTGCTTGCCGGCGAGGTTTTCGACGATGCCCTCGGCCAGCGTGATTGCCGTGCCGCTCGGGGCGTCCTTCTTCTGGGTGTGGTGCACCTCCTCGATGCGCACGTCGTAGCCGCCCACGCGGTCGATCATCGCGGCCAGCTGCCGGTTGAGGCGGAACATCAGGTTCACGCCCAGACAGTAGTTCGAGGCGTAGAACAACGCCCCGCCCCGCTCGCGGCACAGCTCCTGCAACTCCCCGAGGCGGTCGGTCCAGCCCGTCGTGCCGCTCACCGCCGCCACTCCGCATTCGATGCAGGTGCGGATGTTCCGGTAGGCCGTTTCGGGCGTCGTGAACTCCAGCGCGACGTCGATGCCCGCCAGATGTGCGGCGTCGAGTTCGTGCGCGTTGTCCGTGTCGATAATCAGAGCCGCTTCGTGCCCTCTTTCCGTGAGAATCCGTTCGATTTCGCGGCCCATCTTGCCGTATCCTATGATCGCTGCTTTCATTTGTTTTGTCGAAATATTCGTACAAAGATACGAATTATTTATGAATCTAAACGCAGGAGAGCGTACAATAGTATTCCGGAATTTCGTATATTTGCCGGACAAATCATTTCCGGTATGCGCTATTTTCTCGAACTCCGGTACAACGGGGCTGCCTACTGCGGCTGGCAGCGGCAGCCCGACCAGCCGTCGGTGCAGCAGACGCTCGAACGGGCGCTCGCTACCCTGCTGCGCGAACCGGTTGCTCTGACGGGCGCCGGGCGTACCGACACGGGGGTCAATGCGGCCTACTACGTGGCGCACTTCGATTGCGAACGTCCCGTCGCCGATCCTGCGCAGACGGTCTACAAGCTCAATTTCCTGCTGCCGGGCGACATTGCCGTGGGCAGCATGACGCCCGTGGCGGAGGATGCACACGCCCGCTTCCACGCCCGCGAACGGGAGTACCGCTACTTCATCGAGCCGCGCAAGAATCCCTTCACGCGGCACGAGACGTGGCAGTATTACGTGCCGCTCGACGTCGGGCGGATGAACGAGGCGGCGGCGATGCTGACCGCGTACGACGACTTCACCTCTTTCGCCAAGCTCAATTCGAACAACAAGACCAACATCTGCCGTGTGAAGGAGGCCGTCTGGACGATCGACTCCCGCGGCACGATGTGTTTCACGATCCGTGCGGACCGGTTTTTGCGGAATATGGTGCGGTCGCTGGTAGGCACGCTGGTCGACGTGGGGCGCGGACGTTACACGCCCGACGGGTTCCGCTCGATCGTCGAGAGCCGCGACCTGTCGCGGTCGAGCGCCGGCGCACCGGCCCAGGGGTTGTTTCTCTCGGACGTGGTTTACCCGGCGGACATATTCGAACATCAATGTTTCTCTAAATTCAAAATGTTATGATTGGAACGATTGTTTGGCTGATCGGCCTCGTGTGCGCAATCTGGTGCGTGCTGGACATTTTCAAAAAGAACATCTCCACGGGCGGAAAGGTCATCGCGGCGGTCGTGGTGCTGCTCACCAGCTGGGTGGGGCTTGCGGTCTACTACTTCTACGGCCGCGACCATTTGCAGGAGTGGTTCAAATAACCGTCCTGTGCAGGCGAAAACATGCGGCGGACCTTTTCGAAGTTTCCGAGGATTTACAAAACAATGCTGTAACCTAATAAGTTACGGCGTTGTTTTTTTATGAGGTAATGATTTAGAAACGCAAGTCTTGAATAAACTTACATCGAGGTTCATCCTGTCAAACAACTCTATACAAATATAGTGAATATCTGATAAAAAAGCAAATAGAATTTTTATCTCTCTATTTTCCGATTTATGGCGTACATCAGCGTCACCGCCGTGTCCCGTCCTGAAAAAGGTTTACAGTGATTGATAATTAAA